>RCND010000548.1_pt1 | contig 21426 bp, 20 predicted proteins | sample 2041351 | NCBI WGS metagenome assembly RCND01 (sample SAMN09708230, study PRJNA481090) | Marine sediment metagenome, whole genome shotgun sequencing project. | biome: marine sediment; feature: ocean; material: sediment; isolation source: Sewage treatment plant 12B marine sediment (STP12B) ... | reverse complement strand
CCCCCGACAACCCGCAGGCTGCCGCCTTGGCCCTCACTCCACTATTTCAGCGTCACGATTACGATCCGCACACCCTTTTTCCACAAGAGGACTGTAAATCTTCTCTCCGAAACGGACATGGCTGGAAACGCTTCCGCCTCGCTGGGACATTCCGTGGACTTCGCTCTTCTTTACATCATACCCCGAGAGAAGAGCTGCCGCACACAGGACTTCACTGGCAAGGAGTATTCCCTGTCCGCCGGTTCCGCAGATGATAACATTGGTTACGGATTTCATGTCTGTCCTCCCATATCCTTGGAGATGGCATCAACAGGGCATACCTGTACGCACAGGTCGCAATCAGGCCAGCATAGATGGCTGCTGATCTCCGGTTTCTCTCCGTCCCAGCTTATGGCGGGACAGCCAAGCTTCATACACAGCTTGCAGCTTATACATTTTTCCGGGTCTACTACCGCTACACCCTTTCGAATCGGCTTGTAAGCCATGATGCAGGGTCTCTTCGTGATAATTACGGAGAGTTCGTCACGGTTCATTTCCTCTTTCAGGATCTTTTCCATTTCCGGAAGGTCGTGCGGATCGACAACGCGAATATGCTTGACTCCACAGGCTGTAACCAATTTCTCCAGATCAAGAACGGGAGCGGGTTCACCACGGAGATTCTTTCCTGTTGTAGGGTTATCCTGTCCTCCTGTCATCGCCGTAAGGCTGTTGTCCATGATCATAACTGTTCCTGTATTCCCGTTGTACACCATATCTATAAGCCCGGTTATTCCAGAATGAACGAAGGTTGAATCACCGATGGCAGCAACAAGTTTACCCATTCCTTCCCTGCCGACAGCCTTTTCTATCCCCGCGAGGACTCCAATGGACGCTCCCATACATATCGTTGTTTCCAGCGCGTTATGGGGAGGCATAAGCCCTAGAGTGTAACAGCCTATATCACCTGTTGAACTGCCGCCAAGTTTGCTCAAGCAGTAGAAAGCTCCTCTGTGGGGACACCCGGCACACAGGGCCGGAGGTCTCGCCGGGAGCTTAATCTCGCTGAAGGTTATCTCCCTGGTTGTGCCGGGGTGAACCGCTTTCCTTACGATCTCAGGATTCAACTCTCCCTCAATGGGAATGATGTTCTTTCCATCAGCCTTAATAAGGAACCGGGCTTTTATGTTCTCCTCCAGGTAGGGATCGTTTTCTTCAACGAAGACGACTCTGTCCACCATATTTATAAACTTCTCTATAAGGTTCCATGGCAAGGGGTTAGAAAGGCCTATCTTGAGTATGCTGGCCTCGGGACTTACTTCCTTGACGTACTGGTAGGATATTCCGCTTGTAATTATACCAAGGGAGGTATCTCCCTTTTCTATTCTGTTCAGAGAACATTCCGAACCCCAGGCGGAAATATCCTTGAGCCTTTTCTCAACCCTGCTGTGCATCGCTCTGGCATGGGCGGGAATAGGCACTCTTTTCTTTATATCTCCCACGTAACCCTTTACGGATTTCTCTTTTCGAGGACCAACCTTCACCATGCTTTTTGAGTGACAGATCCTTGTTGTCAGTCTTAGAAGAACAGGAGTGTCAAAATCCTCGGAGATCCTCAAGCCCTCTCCCACCATATCCTTTGCTTCCTGGCTGTCTGATGGTTCGAGGATGACAACCTTGGCGGCCTTTCCTATCAGCCTGTTGTCCTGCTCGTTCTGACTTGAGTGCATACCAGGATCATCGGCTGATACAATTACGATTCCGCCTGTCGCTCCGATATAGCTGAGTGTGAAAAGCGGGTCTGCGGCAACGTTAAGCCCCACATGCTTCATTGCCGATAGAACCCGTGCTCCTGCGAACGACGCTCCAGCGACTACTTCAAGCCCTACCTTCTCGTTTGGAGCCCACTGAGCGTCTATCTCATCGTACTCTTCAGCGATCGTTTCAAGAATTTCGGTTGAAGGTGTTCCGGGATAGGCCGAGGCAAAGTGAACACCATACTCCCATGCGCCTCTCGCCACAGCTTCATTACCCGAAAGAAGGATGGTTCCTTCTTCTAGCGTATTCAGCTTCTTCCTCATTTGCCACCTTTCATTTCTATCAATACACTTTTACTTCTTCTACGGAATCAAGAACTCTGAGGACACCTCTCATAAGAGCTTCAAGTTCTTCTTCTCCTGGAAAGATAATGATTTTTCCGAGGTACTCAAGGTTCTGCTCCAGTCTGTCCGTCATCCACTTGTTGTGCGCAATTCCTCCGGTAATGACAACCGCGTCAACTTTTCCCGCAAGCGCCGCGCCCATCGCTCCAGCTTCCTTTGTTATCTGATATGCCATCGCTTTCAGGGCCAGATCACATTCTTTATCTCCTGCCGCTGCCCGGTCCAGAGCTTCTCCAACATGATCGGTGCCTGTATACGCCAGAAGACCCCCGCGCTTCAGAAGCATAACTTTCATATCATTCCAGGTGTAATCACCTGACAGACATAGTTTCGCAAGACCTGTTGTCGGAAGAGAACCAACCCTCTGGGGGCTGAAAGGTCCTCCGTCGTTGGCCTGGCTGGTGTCTATCATTCTGCCTTCTCTTATTGCAGTGACGGATATCCCGCTTCCCAGATGAAGAACCACGAGGTTCAGTTCGTTGAGTTCCCCTCCCAGCATTTCCGCAGCCTTGTAGGCTACCATCCTGATATTGAGAGCGTGGCTGAGACTGGTCCTTTCAAGGGAGGGAAGACCGGACAGTCTGGCCTCATCTATCATCTCATCAACACACACTGGGTCAACTATATAAGGTTTTATCCCGGCAGCCTTCGCAATACCGTGCGCGAGAAGAGCTCCGAGGTTGGATGGGTGATCAGCCTGCAGGGTCGATCCTTCCCTTATTGCCTCAACGAGAGCTTCGTTAACTTCGTAGGTTCCGCTTTGCAGGGGTTTGAACGCGCCTCCGCGCCCTACAACAGCCGAAAGGTCCCCAAGACAGTAGCCTTCTTCTTCAAGAATCTGAAGTATTATTTTTCGCCTGAAATCATGCTGGTCGAAAGTGGAATCAAATTCATTCAGCTCATCAGGCAGATGTCTGATATTTTTCTCAAAAACAAGCTCTGTTTCGCGGAACAACCCTACCTTAGTTGATGTTCCTCCGGGGTTTATCGCGAAAATCAGTCTTTCATTATCAGCCATGGTTACCTCCTGATACCACCACTCCAAGAGCCAGCGAATTTAATTTTGTGCGTGGCACATCTGACCTTGAGAGCATAACCACAGGCGATGCAGCGCCAGCTATCAGGCCGCCCAGCTCCGCTCCTGACATGTACATTAGTCCCTTTGCCAGAATGTTTCCACACGCGATATCCGGTGTTATCAGAACGTTGGCTCTTCCGGCTACTTCTCCAGTAATTCCCTTTATCGCAGCCGCTTCAGGGTCCATCGCTCCATCTACAGCAATAGGGCCTGCTACAGCCAGACCGGGAATCCCCTCTGCGGCAATTTCAGCGAACATAACCGTTTCGGGCATTTTCTCGTTCGGCACTTCTACAGCTGCAAGAAGAGCAACAAGAGGTTTTTCCGCTCCAAGTTTAGTTATCACACCGGCTGCGTTCAGCGCTATCTGCCGGGCAGCTTCTTTGTCCGGCCTTATGTTCATCCCTCCATCGGAGATTGCAACAAGTCTTTCCAGGCTGGGTACTTGCAGCACCGCTACGTGGCTGAGTATACGACCGGTTCTCAGACCGGTTTCCTTATCGAGCAGCGCTTTCTGGAAGATAGAGGTTTTCAGCAAACCCTTCATCAGAATATTCGCTTCTCCGGAACGTACAAGTCTTACGGCCTCCAGCGCGGCTTTTTCGGGATTTTCAGAGTTCACGATCTCGATTCCGTCGGGAAGTTTTCTTCCAAGTTCCCGCAGGGTGTCCATGACCCCGGATGCAGGCCCTACTATTATAGCTGATGCAATATCTTCTTCGAAAGCCGTTATCAATGCTTCTATGGATGAAGCGTCGTGTCCCATGGGAATAGCGACCCTTGCGTCCGAAATGCCTCTGGCAGCTTGCCTGATTTCATTGAAATTCTTGAACAAGTGAACCTCCCTGATATGCGAAACCCCTTCTTAAGAAATACGTGTAATTGATCCTAAAAGGATTCGATTGAAGTGGTCTCAGTTCCGTCGTTTTTTGTATTATGTATATTGATCTTACGGCAGCCAAGGTCATATTTGGCAGTATGGTGGTAAAGCATGACGAAACACACAGTTGAGCACAATTTTATCCCGGCGTGGGATACCTCTGGTGCATTTCTTTTTGATTTCGACGGTGTACTCGCAGACAGTGAACCTCTCTTCAGAAGATCATGGAACATTGCGTTGCAGCCATGGGGTCATGAAATTTCTCCCGAGGATTACTGGAAGTACTGGTCTTCTCTTGGCGAGGGTCTTGAGGGGGAGATCAGAAGGTACGGACTGGACAGTATAGACGTACCTCTTGCGAGGAAGCGGCAGAAGAACATCTACGAAGGTTTTGTGAGCGACGGCATGGTTCCTCTGTTTCCACAGTCCGCCATGCTTCTTGAAATGCTGTCTTCAGAGAGAATAGCGTCCCGCTGGCCTTTCTGTATCGCATCTAACACCCCCCGCAAGCTTATACAGAAAATCCTCATCAAGGGGGGTGCGCCTGTTCCGATGATAGTTGGAGGAGATAATCTCGAGAAAAAACCCTCCCCCGACATTTTCCTCAGGGCATCTTCGTTACTTGGCGTCGAGCCCCGGTCAACCCTTGTCTTCGAGGACTCCCAGAAGGGTGTAACCGCTGCCGAAAGGGGTGGTTTCATCAGTGTACTGGTACTTAACTGTTACAACAGGGGGCTTGATATAAGCAGTGAATTCGTTATTGATAGTATTCAGTCGATATTTGACCTTCTGACCGAAAGGGGTTTGCAATGAATCTTATTCTGGATGCGCAGATATTTGCATTACCATACGTCAGTTTTATCGCTGGCCTGTTATTCTGTTTTCTTGGAAGGAAAATGCTGGGATTCATAGTCATTCTTTTCGGATTTATCATTGGATACACCTGGGGAGCGACACTTCTGGCAGATGTTATGAGCACGACAACCGCTTCGAGTCCATGGATACCATGGGCGGCGGGTATAGCGGGAGCTGCCCTTGGGCTAGTTGCCTGGAAATTATCGATGTTTCTTATAGGAACTTTAATCGGCCTCTTTATTGTGAGGGGACTTCTGCCCTCCGTGCCCGGAGTAGCTCACGCGGGAATCGCTATTACCTCCGGTATCCTCGTGCATCTTTACAGGGAACCGGTAATAGCTCTTCTTACCGCCATCTCCGGGGCATACATCGCTGCCGGTTCTGCAATTATCATGATGAATAAGTTTGGTTTTCTCAATGCTGTCGGGATACATTCGATATCTTCAAATCCGACAACGCTCTTGATTGTTGTGCTGACCGGTATATTCGCTTTGACGGGATACAAGTTCCAGACGAGGGATATCAATGCTTGAAGAGACTTCGCGATAGGCTTATATTTTTAGATTGTGCTGATTATTCCATTCGCAGGAGGTGCATTTGGGCCAGAGACTGATTGACTATGCGATGGTTGCCATCGCAATACTGACCGTTTTCGGACTTTTCAGGCTTTCAAGAATACTGATGCAGCGACTTCTTAAAACTCTCAGAAGCAGATATACTGTTTTCGGACCTGACCGGATGCTGGTTACCGGGCTGATCTTTCTTCTTACGGGGCTGCTTTTTCTTCCCGCATTCACCTCTATTCTCGCGGTGATCAACAGCAATCACCTTACCGGGGGAATAGTTGTTCATCTTGTGCTGGTTGCTATCTCAATCGTACTTTTCAGCATCTCGGAGGACCTGTTCAGAGATTTTTCTAAATGCTGTTCAGACAAAAAATGGTCCATCGGCAATCATTTCAAATGCGTATCGGTACCATTTCTCGCATTCTGGGCTATAGGTTGCATTTTCATAAGCCCTCTTTTCTATTCAGGTCTTACTCTGATTCTGGTACTTTTCTACCTTTTCGCTCTCTCCTGCAGATCAGGCACAGGTAACGGAGCAATGGATAAAACCGACTGATGCAGGAAACAAAGCCTCGCATTCTCCACATTATTACCAAACTCGCGGTAGGTGGAGCTCAGTACAACACTCTCATCTCAACCAGAGATATTTCCGCGCGAGGATATCATTCCGATATCCTTACCGGTCCCGAGAAGCCTGCAGAGGGGGATCTCTTTGGCCTTGCGGAAAAGTGGAACCTTAATATCATCACGGTTCCTCATCTCAAGAGGAACATCTCTCCTATTAGTGATTTTCTGGCTCTTTGCGAAATAAAAAAAATCATCCGCAAGGGTAAATACAATATTGTCCATACACATGGATCAAAGGCACGCTTTCTGGGAAGAATTGCTGCTGCCATCTCCAGAGATGTGGTTGTAGTACAGACTGCTCATGGCTGGCCTTTCTACGATTCAATGAACCCGATTAAGGAAAAAGTCTACGTAACTCTCGAGAAAATAGGCTTTAATCTGGCTCATATCAATATCTGCGTAAGCCCCAGAGACCGTGACAAAGCCCTGGAGAATGGATTAGGTCATTTTGATGATTACAGGATAGTGCGCAGTGGAGTTAACTTCGATGAGTTTCGTGCCGCACGAGGCAGCGGTTCTGAAGCCAGAAAGAAACTGGGCATCAATCCAGACGCGGAAGTAATCGGCTCAGTTATGCGATTCTGTCCGGAGAAGGCACCGGATATTTACATCAAAGTCGCTGCTCAAGTAATAAAATCAAGGCCCAAAAGCATCTTCATCCTTGTTGGAGACGGCCCCCTCCGAAAACAGACCGAGGATCTGATCGATTCGCTTCAATTAAGGGATAACATCATCCTTCTCGGGAGCAGAAACGATGTCGCTGATATCCTTCCCGCTTTTGATGTTTTCCTGATCACTTCCCGTACCGAGGGACTTCCCCGAGCACTTCTGGAATCTCTTGCAGCTGGTGTTCCTGTTGTTTCCACAAATGTTGGCGGAATACATGAACTGATAAATGACAGCCGAAACGGTTTTCTTTCCGAAGAGGGTGACATTGATTCTCTGGCTGCTGATGTCAACAGAATACTCGACTTTCCCGGCATGACGAAGGATATGATGGCTCATGTAGATGAGGATATCGAGCCCTTCTCTGCAAACCAGATGGTCAGTGACCTCTATTCGCTATATGCACGACTGATATCACCATCGCTCAATGTTGTTTTTCTATGCGACGATGAACCTTTCAACATTCCCAGAACAATCGCAAAGATCATCAGGAGAAGGCCTTTCAACAGGTATACGCTGGTTTCTCTCCGTGGTCATGGTTCTATTTCAAAACCTGTTCTGAATATACGGCGCTATATGAACCTTTACGGCTGCTTCGGGTTTTTCATTCAACTGTTCAGGTTCGCTGCTCTGAAGATATCCGGCGGGTTACTGCTCCCAACCCGATACTCACACTCCCTCAGGCAGACTGCCAGGAGGGAACATGCCGGTTATACTGCTCTTGACAGGCTGAATTCAAAGAAATCAAGAGACTATCTCACCTCACTTGACCCGGATGTTTTTATATCGTTAGCCTGCCCGCAGATATTGAGGAAGAAAACCCTGAAAATTCCCAGACTCGGAGCATGGAACGTGCATTCGGCCATACTTCCGCGAAACAGAGGAATGCTCCCGACATTCTGGTCGCTTTTCAACGGAGATACTCCGGGTGTAACACTTCATGAAATGGTTCGGGAGCTTGATGCGGGTGAAATTCTGATTCAGAGGAGCATTGACTGTTCAATAGATGATACTGCTCTGCATCAGCTACTTGACAAAACTAAGCATCTTGCCGCTGAAGTAGTATCTGAAGGTCTTGATCTTCTTGAGGAAGGCGGCTATACGCTCCTTCCAAATCCATCTGCGGAAGCTACGATGAATAAATTCCCCTCGAAAAACGACATTCAAAGATTCAAGTGGCTGGGCGGGAAGATAACAGGTATTAGAAATGAACGTCCAAAAGTTGCAGTATCATTCGATGTGGAGGAATGGTTCCAGACATATGCTGCCAGGAAGTGGTACCCAAACGATAAATGGGATCAATTAAACAGCAGAATTGACAGTGTCCTCAACATGATACTACAGATCCTCGATGACCATCATGCCAAGGCAACTTTCTTCTTTCTGGGCTGGATTGTTGAGCGTCATCCGGAACTTGTTCTTAAAATTGTCAGCAAGGGCCATGAAATAGGTTACCACGGATACAACCATGTTGAGCTTACATCACTGACAAAAAAGAAGTTCAGAAGCAACCTTGACAGGTTCTTCAAACTGATCGATTCCCTTTCGATTCCCGCTCCTGTCGGCTTCAGGGCTCCAAGTTTTTCCATGAAGGCGGATACTTCGTGGGCGGTTGACGATATCGTTGCGCGGGGTTTCGAATACGATAGCAGCGTATACCCTATGTTCAAGCTGCGCTATGGAATACCGGAAGCTCCCCAAATGCCGTTCTACCTTAATGGAGAACAGAGTTCGATCATAGAACTTCCTCTTGCTTCAAAATCCATTGCCGGGCTGAAAGTACCCGTGGCAGGAGGAGCGTATTTCAGATTCTATCCCGGGTTCATACATCGAATGCTGCTTCGATCGGTAGCAAGGACCAGAAGAACTCCTGTTATGTATTTTCATCCGTGGGAGATCGATTCAATAAATATCTCCAGCAGGATGAACCTCTTTCAGAGGGTCAGACAGCACCATAATTCCGGCCGGAACACCATTTCAAAACTGCGCAAAATACTGAAATACTACAGGGGCATTACGTTGAGAGAACTTGCGGACGAAATGAAGGAGACTGATCTGCCAGATTTCAAGCTGTGAAAAACCGCCTGAAGCATGAACATCAGGCGGTTTTACTTACTTGAAACTCACATCCGAATTACGGAGCGTCTATAGCTCCTACAGGACAGGCCGGAACGCATGCTCCGCAGTCTATGCATGTGTCGGGATCTATCGTGTACTTATCTCCTTCGCTTATAGCGTCAACTGGACATTCCGGTTTGCACGCTCCGCAGGCAATACACTCATCATTAATTTTGTGTGCCATTAGCTCTCCTTCCATTCCTTCTAATAGAACAATATCATTCTTTTCTACGTTTGAGCGATTATATCCGCTTCGTCAATACTGGTCAACTTTTTTCGATCAGGCATTTGCCCCTGATTTGATAATAGCAAGAATCCTGTCCAGCTCATCAAGGTTGTGATAACTGATCTCTATTTTACCAGTCTTCTTTCTTCCGCTTATCCGGACCTTTGTTTTTAGAATTCTCTGCAGATTATCCTCAAGGCTTCTTATTTCAGCGGTTTCCATTATGGAAGATCTGTTTAATCTTTTTCCTTTTCCCGAATTCTGCTTTCGAACCCTCGCTTCAACCTGCCTTACAGATAAACCTCGCTCAACCGCGAAGGCCGCCATCCGGGATATCATGGTTTTACTCGAAAGCCCAAGCAAAGCTCTTCCGTGCCCCATACTCAGCTGACCGGTTCTGAGAATATCGAGTACCTGTTCAGGAAGATCCAGAAGCCTCTGAAAATTCGCCACCGATGATCGGCTTATACCAACTATTTCTCCCATTTCCTCCTGGGTCAGGTCAAATTCCGAAGAAAGCCTTTGAAAGGCCTCAGCCTTCTCAACTGGGCCCAGATCCTGCCGTTGTATGTTTTCCACCAGAGCAAGCGCAAGCATCTGCTGATCGTCCGCTTCCCTGACAACAACGGGGACTTTTTTAAGACCTGCTTCATGAGCCGCCCTCAAGCGCCTCTCTCCGGCAATCAGCTGATACCTTCCTCCGATCCTTCTTATTACAAGCGGCTGAAGTATCCCCTGAGAACGAATAGATCGCGCCAGAGATCCTATTTCTTCTTTCTTCCATTGTTTCCTGGGTTGGAAAGGGTTTGTATCGATAAGTTCTATATCAACTTCCCCTGGGCTAAGTTTATCATCGTCACTGAGACCGGGAAAGATCTCTTCCATACCTTTTCCAAGCGCTCTTCTTTTTCGTTTTGTCATCTATTCATCACCTCCCTGGCCAGATCAAAATAACTTAAAGCTCCCTTCGACTTGGCGTCGTACAAAAGCACGGGAATGCCATAACTCGGTGCCTCACTGAGCTTTACGTTTCTAGGAATATATGTGTCGAATAGTGTTGACCCCATAAATTCTCTTACTTCTTCCTCAACTTCACGGCTAAGGATAAGCCTTCTATCGAACATAGTAAGAACAACCCCGTTTATCTTCAATCCGGAATTCCAGAGCTGTCTTATGTTCCTCACCGTATCCATCAGGTGCGAAAGACCTTCCAGGGCGTAGTACTCACTTTGCAGTGTAACAAGAACTTCACTGGAAGCAACCAGGGCGTTGATGGTCAATAAACCCAATGACGGGGGGCAATCGATAAGTACGTAATCAAACCTGCTGGTATTATCTTCAAGAGCTTCCTTAAGCAGATACTCCCTGTATTCAGCTCCCGCGAGCTCGATCTCCAGGCCGGAAAGGCTTCTGGATCCGGGAATCATCATAAGTCCTTCTACTCCTGTGGGATGAATAACTTCCTCAAGGTTGTATTTTCCGAGAATCAGAGAGCTGATATCCTTCCCTGAAGTTTCGCGAATCCCCAATCCTGATGTTGCGTTCACCTGTGGGTCAAAGTCTATCAGAAGAACATCACAGTCGTTCATAGCAAGGCTTGCACCGAGGTTGATGACAGTAGTTGTTTTTCCAACACCGCCCTTTTGGTTCGCAACTGCTATTATCCTGGATGCTGTCATGACATTCCTTTACTGAGTTATCTAATCTAAGGCAGTTGCATATACAATAAGGGTGGTAATCTGAATCAGACTCGATACTGCACCAGAAATCCACTGCGGTCAAGCGGAGGGCAATTGAGTTCTATGTAACTTTCAAATTCCTCATTCTCCAATATTTCCGGCTGTCTGTACACGAGCAAAGAACCTTTTCCGGCAACTGTACCTATTCTCGTGAGTAATGAAGCAGGCGGGGCTACTGCCCTTGCTACGAATTGCTTCACACCGTCTTCCGGATCGAAATCCTCAAGCCTCAGCGGTACTGTTGTACAATTGGATAGACCGAGTTCCGATACCGCGAAGCCAAGGAACAGATGCCTTTTTCTCCTTGGTTCAAGAAGTATCATGCGGAACCCCATAATCGCAAGCACCATTCCGGGAAAACCGTTACCGCTTCCGATATCAACCACTGTCCGGTCCCTGTCAAGCAGTAGAGCATACTGTATTGACTCAAGGAAGTGTCTTCTCCACAACCTGACCCTTTCTCCGGGTCCTATCAGGTTTGTTCTGGCTGATCTATCAAGAAGAATCCCCGCAAACTTTCCGAAAAGCTCAAGCTGTCTTTCATCAACACTAACCCTGAGTTCGTTTATATCTTCGACCATCGAGCTCAACGGTGGAAATGAAAGAGGGAAGTGTTTCACGTGGAACGCTGCCTGCCCAGATATATCAGAAGACCATTCAGGTCTGTGGGTCTTATTCCCGGTATTTTCTCCGCACGCGCCAGTGTTTCCGGTCTTTCCCTTTCAAGAACTTCCCTTGCCTCCCAGCATATTTCGTTTATCTCCATATAAGAACTTATCCTTCTGAGGCTGATCTTCTCCAGATCTCTGACGGATTCATGCCTTCTGAGGTTTCTTTCAATGTACCCTCTGTATTTTTCGTCCAGTAGTACTGATGCCAGAACCCTCTCATCCCTGTTGACAAGATGATGTGACAGGGAAAGAACATATTCGGCGTTAACCCCGGGCCTTCTACACCACCTGGTCAAGCGTATCCCATCGACCGTCTCTCCTTCGAGGATATTCCATATAGTATCCGCTTCTTTCAGGTTGCCGGTCAGAAGTTCTCTCTTTTCTTCTGACAGTATCCCGAAACGGTCTCCATATCTATATAGTCTTCTATCGGCATTATCCTGTCTTAAATACAGTCTGTTCTCAGCTCTTGATGAGAACATTCTGTATGGCTCGTCTGCTCCCTTGCTAACTATATCGTCTATCATTACTCCGATATATGAATCCATTCTGGATAGACTGAGCGGCTCAAGGCTCTTTGCGAGCCTGCCGGCATTTGCGCCGGCAATCAAACCCAGTCCAGCTGCTTCTTCGTATCCGGATGTTCCGCATATCTGCCCTGCGGCAAACACGTTTTCAGTTCTTCGGAGCCTCAGTGTTTCATCAATTTCAGAGAAATGAAAGTAAGAGTACTCTACAGCATAGCCGTAATCCGATATCTCTGCCCTCCCGAACCCGGGAAGAGATCTCACCATTTTTGCCTGCGCTTCCCTTGGAAGGCTGGTGGAAAGTCCGTTCAGATAGAAATCTCTTGAACCGTACCCCATTGGCTCAACGTAGATCTTGTGTCTCTTTCTATCAGGGAATTTGACGACCTTGTCCTCGTAGCTTGGGCAGTATCTTGGCCCGGTTCCATCTATCCTTCCGGCCATCATCGGGGAAAGATGAAGGAAGTCCTTCGCAATATTCATTGTATTCATATCGGTGTACGTTGTATAGCACACCTCTTCTTTGTCATTGGGCTGGTAGTTCCCGAAACTGAAAGTAAATTTCGTTCGTTCTGACTGCTGCACCTCAAGTTCAGCAGTATTCACCGAGCTTCGAACGATTCGGGCTGGTGTCCCTGTTTTGAATCGTTCCACGTGGAACATTCTTTCTGCAAGATCCTTCTCCAGCGAATCAGCAGACAAGTCTCCTATTCTTCCGCCCTTCCATTGCTCTTCTCCTCTGAAGAGCCTGCCTCTGAGGAAGGTTCCCGCAGCAATTACCACTGTTTTCCCGCGGATGCTTCCGCTTTTTCTGCACCTTACTCCTGTTACTCTATCCGTTACTCCATCGAGAGCAGTTACTTCGTCTTCAATAATTTCAATTCCGCTGTTTCCGATGTACATCTGCTGTGTTCTTGCGTACTCCGCAGCATCCGACTGAACCCTCGGTCCCCAGACGGCCGGGCCTTTTCTTCTATTAAGCATTCGAAAATGCAGTGCTGTGGCATCTGCTGACCGTGCCATTGAGCCATCAAGCGCGTCTATTTCGCGTACAATTGTTCCTTTCGCAATTCCTCCTATTGCAGGATTGCATGACATCTCGCCAATACGGCTTATCTTCGCTGATATCAGAACGACCCTGCAGCCGAGCCGGGCTGCCGCAAGCGCAGCCTCTATTCCGGCATGCCCGCCGCCGACAACTATTACATCCCACTGGTTCATCATTTTCCTACACACATACCAGAGAGAGCTCTTTCTACGCTCAACCGTATATTCTCTCCCCTGCCGATAATTCTTCTTGCTTCTATTTCGGCTTCACTAAGAAGTTCTGCAGCAAGGTCATACTCTCCGTTTGAGATAAATTTGCACGACTCTTTTACACTGTCGAAAATCCGTCTGGCGGCCCCTGCCAGAGACATGCTCCCGGGGATCCTCGACAGTATCATTTTCAGCTCCTCCATGCCCTCTCCTGAGACTGAGGATACGCTCATTAAGCTATCTGTATCATTATTGTTGACCAGATCGCTCTTCGCAGCTATCTCTATTATCTCTCCTGCCCTTTCCCTTATCTCATCGGCAGGCTGTGTCTTTCCTCCAACTGACATCCAGATCACCCTCTCAGTACCATCAAGTCCATCGATAACCGCTTCCCACGCGCTTCTATCTAATCCAAGTCCGCCTGTTCCTGCTGTATCGCAAAGCTGTATTCTCCTGCCGCTGACTTCCATATAACAGGTTGAACCATCGCGCGTGGTGCCCGGCTCACCGGAAACGAGAGCTCTCCCCTTTCCGGTCAGCAAGTTGAAAAGCGTGGATTTTCCCGAATTGACTGGACCCATTATCATTACTCTGCTGCTCTTTTCAATTGATGCAGCTTCTCTTATAAAATCCTTAGCTCTTTCTATCAGCTCACCGAAAACAATCCTGACTCTCTCGTCATTTCCATCAAGGTGTGTTTCACCGAATTCAATAATGCCCTCTACGGTTTCCCTTGTGCTTTCTATTCCGCTCAGCAGTTTTCTGCAGCTGTCCTCCGTTACGCCGTCGAAGGCTTTCTGCCCTCTTTCCATGTCCCACAGAGCGGCAAGTGCTATGATCTGAACAGCATTCAACCTTCCATTGCCGAATGCCCTTCTTGCAAATTCACCAGGCTCGGCTCTCCTTGCTCCGCTCTTTATCAGTATCTCCATTATTTCTCTTACGGAGCTCGGTATTCCATGACAGATGATTTCAACCATTTCCTCACCTGTAAAACTTCGCCCTTCCGGCCATGAGACAGCAACAACCTCGTCAACGATTCTGCCTTCCCCAACTATTTTCCCGACCTTTCTGCGCATTCCCGCCAGCCGGTTCTTTTCAAGGGACATGATATTTTCAATGAGTTCTAAGGATCCGCTTCCGCTGATTCTTATTACCGAAAGCGCGGATGTTCCCTCAGGCGTCGCAACTGCACAGATGATCTCCGGTGATATTGTATTCACTTGCTACTCTTCCATGTAAAAGCACCTGGCGTCAGTTCTGTACGGCCTCAAGCTTTTTCTTGATGAGCTGCTGCTGCCATATTGTCAGCAGGCTGTTGCTGAACCAGTACATGGTAAGACCTGCCGGGAACCTCATGAAGAGGAATGTCATGAATATTGGCATCATGTACATCATACCCTTCTGGTTCTGATCGGTCATGGTCATCTTCTGCTGAAGGAACATCGCTATTCCCATAAGAAGAGCAAGTATGCCGATGCCATGAAGGCCAAGTATTGGAGACTGGAATGGAATCAGTATTTCTGGTTTTGACAAATCCTGAATCCATAGAATGAATGGTGCTCCCCGCAGCTGTACAGAATTGGCAAGAACCCGGTACAGAGCAAAGAAGACAGGCATCTGCATAATGAGCGGAAGGCACCCTCCCAGAGGGTTCACGCCTTCTTCCTTGTACAGTTTCTGCATTGCGCTCTGCAGGGCCTTCGGATCGCTCTTATACTTTTCCTGCAGTTCCTTCATCTTGGGTTGTACCTGTTTAAGCATTGCCATCGATTTGAAACTCTTTGTTGTAAGCGGCATGAGAACAAGCTTAAGCACTATTGCCAGCAGTATGATCTTGAGTCCCCAGTTGCTGACGAATGAAAGCACTGACGTGCAGAACCAGAAAAGCAGTCTTCCTATATCCCTTATTATCGGCCATCCGAAATCAACCAATCGACTGGTGTCTCTGCCCAGTGACCTCAATCTTCCGTATTCAAGGGGTCCCGCGTAAACGTATATCCTGTTATCCTGCAATCCTATTGACGGTGATTCGTCTTCTGCAGATGCGTAAAGATATCCGTATGCTCTATCATAGGACTGCGGCAGCATGATAACCGCGAAGTACTGCGATCTTGCCGCTATCCACTCTACGTTACCTACCTGCTCATCAACTGTAATACTATTCGAACCCCTGCTCTTAACCTTCTCTGCGTTCCACTGCGCTTTGAAATATCTTGAGAGGTTTGAGTTCATTTCACTTACAGGCAGTATTCCAGCGTTCAGTACTGTTATTTCAGCGAGCCCCTCGGTTTCGTAAAGGAAACCGTACTGACCTGGTGTGAATGTATATTTAATCTCACTCGAGTCGGAGGGGTCGATCAATACAAGCGTTTGCGGGTTTTCATTTACAAGGATTGTATCTTCCGATAATGTTTCAAAATATGAACTATTGATTGTCCAGCTGTTTCCATTAAAATTGATGCTGTCATAGCTTTCCGCACCTGGCATATCTTCGTATTGTGGTAGTTTCCACCCAACGACAGTCCCGCCGAATGTTGAAATATCAGCTTCCACTATCACATTATCGCCGTCGAATACTATTACCTTAATCACTCTTTCTTCAGGTAATATGTATTCTATGTCTTCATTATTTGTTTTATCAGAAGCTATTTCAATACTTTGTTTACCAGCAGATACAGAATCATCAGGCATCGGCGATTCTTCCTGCTGTACGTATTCGGTTGCCTGCTGAGATATCTGCGGGCTTTCGGATGTTCCTGATTTCCCCATGAACTGCCAGCTGATAAACAGCACAGCTGCCATTAATACGGCAGCCAGAAGGAGCCTCTTTTGATCACTCATTTACGTTTCTCCCATTTCTCCGGAACAGGATCGTATCCACCTTTTCTGAACGGATGGCATCGGAGCAGGCGCAATGTCGCCAGTCTCAATCCCCTGATGACTCCGTACCTTCTGATAGCGGTTTCAGCATAAACACTGCATGTTGGGCTGTATATGCAGCTCGATGGAAACACTGGCGATATGAATCTCCTGTATCCCTTGATTGTACCAATCAATAAAAACTCTGCCGCTTTTACTATTCTGCAGTCTTTTTCTTTCATGGATGTTTTCTCTTCAGTCGGTATCGTTTTCTATTACTGACACCATCTTCTCAAAATCCAATTTTATATCTGTCCACTTTGCATCCCGCAGCTTTCCTGCCGGTAATATAACTATATCCGCTCCGAGTCTTTTACTTTTCTGTTCCGCAAGTCCCTTGATCCTTCTTCTCATAAGGTTTCTTTTCACAGCGTTTCCACTTTTTGCAGAAAGTGAAAACCCCAGACGTATATTGCCCAGGGTATTCTTAATGTATACAGCCCTGAATGATACACCCCTGAAAGCTTTACCTTTTCTGAAAACTCTTCTGAACTGGTAACTTTTTTTCAGGGTTTTCTCTATCCGTATCAGGGAATCAATTTCTTTCTTCCTTTTCTCCTCCGGGCACTGAGTGTTCTTCTGCCGCTCTTTGTCGACATTCTTTTCCGAAATCCATGTCTTCTTGCCTTTGACAGGTTGCTTGGCTGAAAGGTTCTTTTCATTAATCATCACTCTTTCCTAAATCCTCGCCTTGACGACGGTAGGATTACTGCATCAGTTTCAACGGTCAGGTAAATATCTATCTCAGGAGTCAACGATTGTGGAAGTTAGCCAATATAATCATTTATGTCAAGTATTTGGGACAACCCTCTGTGCGTGTGGTAAGGTTTTCAACAGTAAGTATTCGTTTGACGCACGGTTATTCGTTAAATTATTATCTTCCATTAAGTTATCATATATGTTGGTTGTTGATATCCCTGTTGATAAACATCGTTTTTTACTGCAAGCTATTACTTTACGCTGAAGTCATTGATTGGAACACTTATGGATAATTTCAATCCCACAGACCTATGGAACCAGTGCCTTCTGGAGGCCGAAAGTAGACTTGAATCCACCGAATTCGAAGCATGGTTAAAGAATTCAGCCTATGAAGACATCAACGGGACAAGACTTGTTATAAGGTTCCGGAATTCTTTTGTCGCAGGACATGCCAAATCCCGCTTCGGAAACATGCTGGAAGAGATTATCCAAACTATTTCCGGGAGGAACGAACTCGCTCTTCAGTTCATAGGAGATCCTGCCGAACCAGGTCCGTCCAGTACCGAAAAGCTGACTCCCACCAGAGAGACCTCCTCCTCCGACTACAGCTTCCTGCGCTCAAACTATACATTCGATCATTTCGTTGTAGGTCCCAGTAATCAACTGGCCCACGCGGGAGCTCTTGCCGTCAGCCGCGATATCGGTTCTACAAATTACAATCCTTTATTCATCTATGGAGGAGTAGGCCTTGGTAAAACTCACCTTATCCAGGCTATTGCACATCACCTCAGACAGGAAGGTTCAATAAGAACTTTCAGATATATTTCTACTGAGCTCCTTGTAGAAACATTTATCAAATGCGTTCTTCATAATGACTATACTTTGTTCCGGAAGCTTTTCCATGGTATTGACTACTTTCTGATGGACGACATACAGTTCCTCAAAGGCAAGGTTGAAACACAGGAAGCGTTCTTCCATCGTTTCAATGAACTCCATCAGCAGGGAAAACAGATTGTTCTTACATCAGACAGACCGCCACACGAACTTCCCGATCTTCCTGAACGACTTATCAACCGTTTCCAGTCCGGACTTGTTGCTGATATTAAACCGCCCGAATACGAAACCCGTCTTGCTATACTCCAGCTTCTTGTAAGAGACGAGGAACTTGAAGTGAGTCTGGATGTACTTGATTTTATAGCATCTTCAATCAGGAAGAATGTGAGGCAGCTTTCCGGTGTAATTCACAGACTGGCTGCAATGTCCAGACTTACGGGTTGCAGGATAGACATGGATCTCGCTCAGAAGGAAATCCGCTCTTCTCTCGGCACAATAACAAGAAGGCTGACAGCTGGTAATATTGCTTCTACCGTTGCGGAGAGTTTTGATGTCTCTCCAAACCAGCTTAAAGGAAAACAGAGGAAGCACAGTGTTCTAATACCCAGACAGGTGTCCATGTCACTTATTCGTGAACTTACTTCCATGTCTCTCACGGAAATAGGTGCTTTTTTCTCTGGAAGAGATCACTCCACCGTCCTGAATTCAATAGGCAGGATAAAGGAACTCGCAGATAAAGATCCGGAACTTGAAAGAAAGATCGAGGAAATCAAACGCAAACTTGTTTCAATCTGAAAACGTCACCCGACAACTTTTCTTGCCGTGTAAAACTACATATTAATGAATGTTCAAAACTATCTCCTGTGGATAAGTCAACTTTCACTATAATGTTATCAACATTTCTTCCACAGGAACAATTCGCTTGTATCTTTTCCGCATGTGACATGTCCACATATCCACATGTATAATAACTATCATTATTGTTCTAAAATTACTGTATTCATAAAGCTGGAGGATATTCCATGATTAAACTTCTTGTTAACCATTCTGACTTACTCAAAGGTCTTAATTGTGTTGCAACCGCCCTCCCTACAAGAAGCAGTCTTCCTTATCTCACAAACGTTCTTCTTGAAACAGAAGGAGAAACTCTTCGGTTATCCGCAACAGATCTCGATACAACAGTTATTACAACGATCCCGGCATCTATAACAACTTCAGGTTCAATAACCCTTCCTGGCAAGAAACTGCATGAAATAGTACGGGAATTGTCAGAAGAGGAAGTCCGTTTAAGTGGTACTGGAAACAGAATAACTATAAGTTGCGGAAAAGGTTCTTTCACATTGAGCGGTAACTCCAGTGAGCAGTTTCCTTCTCTTCCGTCAAAAATCGGTGTTGATCCTGCATCAGTTCCTGTTGATGTTTTTTCCGATGCAATAAGAAAAACGTCTTATGCTGTAGCAAGAGATGATTATAGAGCAACTCTGAATGGAGCACTTCTTGATATCGGTGAGAAAGGGTTTGAAATGGTTGCGACAGACGGCCACAGACTCAGCTGTATCACTCTTGGAAGCATATCTACACCTGTTAATATTCATGCTCTGGTTACACAGAAAGCGCTTAACCTATTTGCCAAGTTATCTTCAGATGGTGATGTTCTTATAAGGTTCAAAGGTTCACAGATATCTTTTGAGTTTGGTAACACAATTATTTTCAGTAGAACTATCGACGGGGAATATCCTCCGTACAAGAAAGTTATTCCGCAGGATAACGACTGTATTTTATCTACAGACAGAGAAGCTCTGATATCGGTTCTGCGAAGGGTTAAGACAATGGCAAATCCAACAACTCATCAGATCAAGTTCTCACTTGAGAAGGACAAGGTTCTTGTTCATTCTGAAAGTGCTGACGCTGGAGATGCTCAGGAAGATATTGATGCTGGATATACAGGAAGCCCATTCCAGATAGGTTTCAATGGTAATTTTCTAATGGAAATTCTTCGAAACATGAGCTGCTCCAGAATTTCAATGATGATGAAAGACAGTAATACAGCGGTGGTTATTAAGGACGAGGAGGAAACAGATGAATCCGATTCTTACCTCGCCCTCATCATGCCCGTTAAACTGTCAAAGGCAATAGAAGAGTAGTACTCGGGATAGCAGTGAAGAAAATTGACAGCCTGATATCTGATGTTCTATGCAATTTCAGGCCGGATGTGTACCAGAAAAGAAACAGTGCTGTTATGATGTGGAAAGACATCGTGGGAGAAGAACTTGCAGCTTTCGTAAGACCGGTGGGAGTAGAAGAATCCGTACTCCTGCTCAGAATAATTCACCCGGCAGCATCAATGGAGATTGTACTGAGAAAGAGGGAAATACTGCTCAAGCTGAATTCAGTATGGGATGAGGAACTCTTTACTGATTTGAAAACAGTATAGAGGAGAAAGGTGGAAGGTAAATAGTTTGACCGAGAATAATACAAACTATGACGCGAACTCGATCAAAGTTCTCAAGGGGCTTGAACATGTCAGAAAAAGACCGAGTATGTATATCGGTTCAACATCACAGACGGGCCTTCACCACCTGGTCTGGGAGGTTGTGGATAACAGTATTGACGAGGCTCAGTCAGGTTACTGTTCTTCAATAGAGGTGATTCTGCACGACGACCGTTCAATATCCGTCATCGATAACGGACGCGGAATTCCAATTGAGATGCACGAGAGCGGCAAAACAGCACTTGAAGTAGTTATGACAACCCTTCATGCCGGAGGTAAATTCGATAATACCGCGTACAAAACATCAGGAGGACTTCATGGTGTTGGAGTGAGCGTGGTTAACGCTTTGTCTGTGTGGCTGACCGTTGAGGTTTACAAAGGCGGTAATATCCATCGACAGAGTTTCCTGCGCGGCGTGCCGGAAGGACCCCAGGAAATCACAGGTAAAACGGATCTCACGGGAACAAAAATCAGATTCAAGCCTGATTACGAAGAGATTTTCGAAACGGATATTCTGAATTTTGAAACCCTGTCAGGCAGGCTTAGGGAACTCGCATATCTCAATAACGGGTTGAAGCTTAACATTACCGATAATAGAAAAGAAAACGCGGAAAGGCAGGAAGAGTTCTGCTTCGAAGGAGGCCTGAGCTCATTTGTATCTTATATTAACGAAGCTAATACCACACTTCATGACCCCGTGAGAATATGCGGAGAGTTCGAACTTGATGAAGACGGACTTATAATTATCGATGTAGCACTGCAATACAATAAAGCCTTCCAGGAAGATATTTTCTCTTTTGTGAATAACATCAATACAATTGATGGCGGTACACATCTGTCGGGAATGAAATCGGCTCTCACCAGAACACTGAACGAATATGCTTCTTCCAACAGCCTCTTCAACAGTAAGGATGATTCTTTCTCAGGAAGTGATGTGAGAGAAGGCCTTGTAGCTGTTATAAGCGTTAAAATTCCCGACCCTCAGTTCGAGGGACAGACAAAAACAAGGCTTGGAAACAGAAGCGTTCAGGGGGCTGTTCTTTCCCATGTCAGCAAGGGAATATCAACTTTTCTTGAGGAGAACCCCTCAATCGCCAGAAACATCATTCACAAGTGCCTTCTTAACCATAGC
>RCND010000543.1_pt1 | contig 21507 bp, 19 predicted proteins | sample 2041351 | NCBI WGS metagenome assembly RCND01 (sample SAMN09708230, study PRJNA481090) | Marine sediment metagenome, whole genome shotgun sequencing project. | biome: marine sediment; feature: ocean; material: sediment; isolation source: Sewage treatment plant 12B marine sediment (STP12B) ... | reverse complement strand
TAGTAGCTAATAAGATTTTTTTACAAAAAAAAGAATTTGTAACTATTATTCCCTGTTCATTTTTAATGAGTATTTGTTTATTTACTGGAGAGTTTCATGCTAACCCTTGCTGAGAAAATTTTGTTTTTGGTTATTGTAATCATTTCTATGATTCTTACTTTTAAGTCATTTAAAAGAATGTTTCAAATTATCGGAAGAGGAAGTGAGCCTATTGATTGGAAAAGAACACTAAAGAACTTTCCAAAAGGATTAATGGTTTTTTTAAGTCAGCAAACCCTTTTCACAACTAGACCAATTATTGGATTTATTCACGCACTTGTTGCATGGGGATTCACTATCTACATGCTCGTAAATGTAATTGATGTTATTGCTGGATATCTCTCAAATTTTGTAATTTCATCAAGTAGTATTTTGGGTTTTATGTATTTACTATTTGTAGATGTGTTCAGTATTTTAGTTTTAGTTGGAGTGGCTTATTTTTTGGTTCGTAGATTCATTATTAAAGAAGATAAATTGGTGATTAATGAACCTGTATTTTTGTCTGAGAATGTAAAGAACGGAGTGCGGAAAGATTCTCTTTTGGTAGGATTATTTATTCTATTTCATGTTGGTGCACGATTTGTTGGAGCTTCATTTTTAATTGCTCAAAACCAACCCGATGTTGCTCAACCTTTTGCCTCACTATTTTCAAATGTTTTAAGTGGATTTACTGAAAGCCAATTGTTAATAGGAGAGCACATTAGTTGGTGGTTTGCTTTGGGTCTAATCTTAGCTTTTATTCCATATTTCCCTTATTCAAAGCACGCACATCTTTTTATGGGTCCAATTAATTTTATGATTCCTGATAGCAGACCAAATAAAGGTACTATTCAACCTATCAATTTTGAAGATGAATCAATAGAGCAGTTTGGAGCAGCTAATCTTGAACATTTATCTCAGAAATCATTATTTGATTCCTTTACATGCATAATGTGTAATAGATGCCAGGATAACTGTCCAGCATATCAAACTGGCAAAGAACTATCGCCAGCAGCTATTGAAATAAATAAACGATATTACTTGAATACAAATGGAAATTCGTTTATTGATGGGGCAGAAGTACCATTGCAAGATTTATTATTAACAGATAATGCAATCTGGGCATGCACAAGTTGTAATTACTGTGTCACAGTTTGTCCTGTTGGTAACGAGCCAATGAATGATATTATTAAAATTCGGCAAGACAGAGTTATGATGGAAAGTAATTTCCCAAGCGAGCTTGCAACCACATTTAAAAATTTAGAAGTTAACTCTAACCCTTGGGCTTTTGATCAGCAAGATAGAGCAAAGTGGGCAGAAGGATTAAATGTTGAAACTATGGCAGAAGATCCCAATTGTGAATATCTTTTTTGGGTTGGTTGCGCAGGTTCATTTGATTCAAGATATCAAAAAGTATCGCAAGCAATTGTAAAATTATTCAATAAAGCCGGAGTCAGTTTCAGAATTTTAGGGACTGAAGAAAAATGTAACGGTGATACCGCCAGAAGATTGGGAAATGAATATTTAGCACAAATGATGATGATGGAAAATGTGCAAAAATTAAATCAATATAAAGTTCAGAAAATAGTTACCGGTTGCCCTCACTGTTTTAATTCGCTAAAAGTAGAGTATCCACAGTTTGGTGGAATTTTTGAAGTATACCATCATACAGAAGTTTTGGAAGAATTAGTTGAGAATGGAAAACTACAAATGAAAGAGAATGTTGAAAAACATGACGTTACATATCATGATTCGTGTTATCTGGGAAGATATAATGAGATTTACAATTCACCAAGAAATTCATTAAATTCCATAGCTGGAATTAATTTGGTTGAGATGCAGCGAAATAAAAATAGAGGTTTTTGCTGCGGAGCCGGTGGTGGTAGAATGTTTCTCGAAGAAACAGAAGGTACAAAAATTAATTTAGACAGAACAAAAGAAGCTCTTGAAACCGGAGCAGATACAATTGCTTCAGCTTGTCCGTTTTGTATGACTATGCTATCTGACGGTGTAAAAGATTTTGAGAAAAATGAAGAAGTGGCTGTGAAAGATATTGCAGAAATACTTTTAGAAAACGCAAAATAAATAATCATTAATATTATAAGGTGAACAAAATGAGTGATAAGCATACACAAATTATTGAATTCGTAAAAGAAATGGAAACAGACGTTGAGAAGTTTTACGTAAAAGGTCAAGCGGCTGCTGGTACCAGAGTTCGTAAAGCATTAAGTGAACTTAAAAAAATGGCTCAAGATATGAGAAATGAAGTTCAAGATATCAAAGCTAAAAGAAAAGGTTAATTAGTAATTTTTACTTTGTTTTTAATTTACTAAAGGCTGTTATTTTAGCAGCCTTTTACTTTATATATGAACTCTAAACACTTTCTATTTTACTTAATAATAGCTTTTTTCATTTACTGGTTGATTACTCCGTTTTATCCATCTTTTGAATCTGAAAAAGAATATGAAACTAAGGTAGCAGAAAAAGTAGATTCAACAATATCTGTTATGTTCTCTGCAGTAGGTGATATTATGTGTCATTCAACTCAGTATAATTATGCATGGGTAGAGGGAGATTCATTTGATTTTAATCCGGTTTTTAGTGTTATTGGAGATTACCTAAAAGAAAAAGATGTATTGATTGGGAATTTAGAAACGGTTCTTGCCGGCGATACTAAAAATTATCTCGGGTATCCTTATTTTAACACGCCGAATGCATTGGCTAAAGCATTAAGAAACACAGGTTTTGATTATATAACTACTGCAAACAATCATGCTAGTGATCAAGGTGTCGATGGAATTGAACGTACTTATGAAGTTTTGAAAAATTTAGGGATGACCCCCTTAGGTACTGCAGTTGCTGATTCTTTTTTAAGTGAAAATATTTATAATAGAAACGGATTAAGGTTCGGAATTTTAGCATATACTTACGGAACAAATTATAATCAAAGTTCCTTAAACCCGAAAAAATTTGTTAAGCATATTGATACTTTGAACATTAAAAGTGATATAAAAAAGTTGAGAGAAAATGATGCTGAGTTGGTAATAGTCTATTTCCATTTTGGGTATGAGTACCAAAAACAAATCTCTGAATATCAAAAAAACATTGTTGAAAGTACTATAAATTATGGAGCAGATGTTATTTTGGGAGCTCATCCTCATGTTATTCAGCAATTTGAAAGATTCCCGACCAATAACAGTCGTTTGGATACAGGGTTTGTTGCGTATTCACTAGGCAATTTTATTTCTAATCAAAGATGGCGTTACAGTGATGGTGGAGCTATACTAAATTTTGAAATAACTAAAAATATTTTCACGGATTCAATATTTATTTCCGATATAAATTATTTGCCAATTTGGTTATTTAAGGGAAAGACGGAAAAGGGAAGAGATTATATTGTTATTCCCTCAAGTGATTCAACCAACATAACTAATCATAAATTTATGACAGCAACAGATATTGACAGTATGCACAAATCATATTACGATACAATAGACCAATTAACATCAAAATCTGATTATCCCAAAATCGATTATTTGATAAAAAATAATTAAATGAAAACAAAAGCATCTTTATCAATAATATTTCTCACGGTCTTTATTGATTTACTTGGATTCGGTTTGCTGATCCCTATTTTGCCAACATTTGCGAGTAAAGAATTGGCAATAACTGATTTTGAAATTGGAGTTATTGTTGCGGCATTTTCATTTATGCAATTTATTTTTAATCCCATTATAGGAAGCTATTCCGATAAGGTGGGAAGAAGACCAATAATTTTAGTTAGTCTACTCATTACATCGATTTCTTATATAATTTTCAGCTTTGCAACAACATTTTTTATTTTACTTTTGTCAAGAATGCTAGCAGGATTTGGAGGTAGTAATATTGCAGTTGCTCAAGCCTATATTGCTGATGTTACTACAGAAAAAGATCGTACAAAAGGGATGGGAATGATTGGTGCTGCTTTTGGATTAGGCTTCGTTTTTGGCCCAATGATGGGCGGGATTTTATCGCAATATGGATACGAAGTAGTTGGTTACTTTGCTGCAGGCTTCTCATTTCTCGCATTTTTATTTGCTTTCTTTTTCCTTCATGAATCAATCGAAAAAAAACAGACCAATCTTAGAAAGTATACTAATGTTTTTTCTCCTAAATCATATTCAGTTCTTTTAAGAGATAAAAGGTTAGCATTTTTTGTCCTTATCTATTTTGTAATTGTATTTTCAATGGCGAATATTTATGGAACATTTGCATTGCTTGGATTTAAAATTTATAATTTCTCCGATAAAGAAATTGGATACCTTTTCACAATTATTGGTACTGTCGGTGTAATCGTTCAAGGTGGATTATTACGAAAACTTTCAAAGTATACTGGTGATGAAAATTTAGTTCTTGCAGGCATATTTTTTATGATGATTGGGTTGACCGGACTTCCTTATGGAGTGAATTTTCTTGGTGTAGCTATTATCGGTGCATTTTTTGCTGTAGGATCCGGTATTTTACAACCTACACTATTAGGACTTGTTTCCAAAGAAGTTGACAAAGAAAGTCAAGGTACTATTCTTGGATTGAATCAATCATTAGCTGCGTTGGCTAGAGTTTTAGGTCCGCTTTGGGGGGGAATTGCTTACGATTATATTGGTTATCAATTTCCATTCTTAACAGGCGGATTATTCACATTTTTTGCATTATTATTTTCATTTTATTTTTTACATTCGAAGAATTATATAAAAAAGATTACATAGATGTTCAAAGTTGGAAATATAGAATTAAAGGATCCGCTCCTTCTTGCACCAATGGAAGATGTTACCGGAATTGCATTTAGAAAGCTTTGTAAAGAGTTGGGAGCAGATATTGTCTATACTGAATTTGTTAATTCCGATGGACTAATAAGAGATAATAAAAAAACTCATGATAAGCTGAGAATAACAGAAGAAGAAAGACCGGTTGGAATTCAGATTTACGGTGGTGAAATTGATCCGATGCGTGAAGCTGCTATAATTGCAGAAAAAGAAAATCCCGAACTGATTGATATAAATGCGGGATGTTGGGTTAAAAAAGTAGCAAATAGGGGAGCAGGAGCCGGATTGCTAAAGGATCCGCCATATATGCAGAAAATGGTAAAGGAAATTGTTGACGCAGTTAAATTACCGGTAACAGTTAAAACGCGCTTAGGTTGGGATGATAGCAGTATTGAAATATTGGATGTTGCAAAAAGATTGGAAGATGTCGGGACTAAAGCATTAACAATTCATTGCCGCACGCGAAAACAAGCCCATGATGGTGAACCGGCATGGCATTGGATTCCTAAAATTAAGGAAGTTGTTAAAATCCCTGTAGTTGTAAATGGGGGAATAATGACAGCAGAAGATGCATTACGTGCAAAAGAAATCACAAATGCAGATGGTTATATGATTGCAAGAGGAGCTATAAATCATCCTTGGATTTTTAGAGAAATAAAAGAAGCTTTCGAAAAAGGTTACGTATCAAATATAATTGATGTTGAAGAGAGAATAACTACAGCATTAAAACACTTAAAATATGAAATCCATCATAAAGACGAACCACGCAGAGCAATAATACCATTCAGGAAATATTACTCGGGTTACTTGAAAGGCTTGTATGGTGCTTCAAAGATTAAACAGCAAATAATGCAGTACGAAGAATATGAACCGATTGAAGAATTATTACTAAATTATAAAGAAAGATTAAAGAAGTATCAAGAGATTGATGAATAGAAAGAGTGAAAATAAAATTATTCCCGAACTTGTCTGCCTAAGGTATGATGCTTTTTTCTGGAATTTATAGATTATGGAGATAAAACTAATGGTGTGTCATATCGAAATGAGCGTTTTGGGCGATTGAGATATCTCCTTTCAAAGATTTCTCACCCAACATAAAACATTGGGATTTGAAATGACAGTGCATCTAAGAATTTATGAATATAACTACACTAGCAAAATACATTTCTTATATTTTCATTCCACCAGTTATGAATTTATATATTTTTGTTATCTATTCATTAAAATTTGAATCGACATCAAAAACTTATTATGGAATTCTTGTTTCGTTATTATTTGGTTTAGTGCTACCACTTTTTGCGATTTTATATTTTCGAAAGAAAGGAATAATCTCGAACAATGATGCAACCATAAAAGAAGAAAGATATTTACCATATATTTATGCAATTGGATTTAGTCTAAGTGGAGTTGTTTTGTCGGCGTTGTTTGGGTTAAATGAAAAGGTTATTATGTTATGGTTCATTTATTTGTTGGATAGTGTTTTTATAATTCATATAAACAGATATTGGAAAATAAGTGCGCATGCTATGGGAGTGGCAATACCATTCGGAGCACTTGTTTATTTTAATAGTATAGTGCTCCCATTAACATTTGTAATACTTATTTTGATTGCAATATCACGTATTCTGCTAAAAGTACATACACTTACTCAAGTATTAGCCGGTGGAATTCTAGGATTTACTGTTTCATTTGTTTTACTAAATTATTGTCTGTAATAATTTAGTTTTACTTATTATTATCTTAAACGGAGTTAATAAATGGAATTAAAAGATTTAATTCGAGATGTACCCGATTTTCCGATAAAAGGAATAATTTTTAAAGATATAACTACTTTATTGAAAGATGAAAATGGTTTAAATATTACTTTAGACAAATTACATAACTTATGTAATAATAAGGGAATAACAAAAGTAATAGGAGTCGAATCGCGAGGATTTATTCTTGGTGGAGCTTTGGCTGCAAAATTGAACGCAGGATTTATTCCGGTAAGAAAACCCGGTAAACTGCCAGCCGAAATAGTGAAAGAAGAATATACACTCGAATATGGCACTGATTCAATTGAAATGCACAAAGATGCATTAAATAAAGATGATGTTGTACTAATTCACGATGACCTACTTGCAACCGGTGGAACGATGGAGGCAACATGTAAATTAGTTGAAAAAATGGGAGCACGCATTGCTCAAATTTCTTTTATAATTGAATTGGACTTTTTGAATGGGCGAGATAAAATTAAAAATTATGATGTCCAATCACTTATACATTATGATGGTTAGTAAACAATAAAAGTTTGATTCTCAACGAGGTGAATAATCTTGTTTGATATATTTCACTTCGCTCATTATGTTCACAAGAACTTAAACTAAAATTACATTCAATACATCAAAAAGAAAAAAACTTTGGTAAAAAAAGTGAAATTAGTTTATACTACTAGGTTTTTCAATTAAAAAATATTATTTGATAAATCAACTTGTAGATTCTATTTAACAAGAATTATAATAATAATTATTTTTTTTTTGGAAAATATATGAAGCTACAAAATAAGGTGCAGTTAATTACTTACCCCGACTCACTCGGCGGAAACCTAAAAACATTAAAAGCTGTTATAGATAAACACTATCGTGGTGTATTTCAAGGAGGTATACATATTTTACTTTCTTTCCCATCTTCGGGTGATAGAGGTTATGCTCCATTGACTTATTCTGAAATTTTTCCACGTTTTGGAACGTGATACGATATTAAGTCAATTGGAGAGAATCATGATATTATGCTCGATTTTATGGTTAACCACATCTCAGCAAAGTCCAAATATTTTCTAGATTTTTTGAATAAAGGCCGTAAGTCAAAATATGATGATTTATTTTTAACAATTGATAAAATATTTCCTGATGGTCAACCAACAGATGCAGAATTGGGACAAATTGTTTTAAGAAGAGATGAACCTTATTCTGATTTTACAATTGAAGAGACCGGTGAAACAGAGCGTATATGGACAACTTTTGGCGAAACAAATCCTTCCGAACAAGTAGACTTAGACATAAATTCCAAAACAACAAAAGAATTTTTACGAAATTATTTTAGGAATTTCAGTGACAATAATATTACCATTGTAAGATTAGATGCTGTTGGTTACTTAGTAAAAAAGCCTGGAACTTCTTTTTTCATGGTTGAACCGGAAATATATGAAATCCTTGATTGGATGTCTGATATGGCGCAATCTTATAATATTGAATTACTACCGGAAGTCCATGCACATTACACAATCCAGTTCAAACTTGCTGAAAAAGGTTATTGAATTTATGATTTCATTCTTCCTTATATGATTTTAGAATCGTTGTTTTTTCGAAAGGGAGAGAGATTAAAAAAATATCTTAAAGAAAGACCTTCAAATCAATTTACAATGTTGGATTGTCATGATGGTCTGCCTATAAAACCAGATTTAGATGATCTAGCTGAGCCGTCGGACATTAAAAAATTAGTTGACATTTGTGTTGAAAGAGGCGCTAACTTGAGCAGAATATTTTCAAAAAATATGAAAAGTGATGATGACTTTGATGTTCATCAAATAAATGCATCATTTTATTCGCTTCTTGATTATAACGATAGGGCCTATATAGCAGCCAGAGCTATACAACTGTTTACGCCCGGAATTCCTCAAATTTATTATGTGGGTTTACTTGCAGGAGAAAATGATTACGAAGCAGTTAAAGCGGGAGGGGGTAGAGGAATAAACAGACATGATTATTCTTTAGAAGAAATTGATAATGCAGTTGAAACCAATGTTGTTAAGCGATTAGTAAAACTAATCAAATTTAGAAATGATTATCCGGCATTTAATGGTAAATTTTCTTTACTTGAAACCGAACCTCATATAATTAAAATGAATTGGAAAAATGAAATTTCTGAATGTATGCTTACAGTAAATCTAAAAAATTATGAAGCGACTTTGTATTATTACAGCAATGATAATTATGTTCAAGAAAAATTATAATAAACAACAGTAACTCATCGCTTTAATTCTGTTTAAGAGAAAATAAAATGACAAAAAAAATATTATGTGTTGGAGAAGTACTATGGGATGCTTTACCGGAAGGTTTATTTTTGGGAGGAGCACCTTTTAATGTAGCATGTCATTTAAGAATGTTGGGAAAGAATGTTACAATATGCAGCTCTGTTGGGCGTGATGTTCTTGGTGAACAAGTGATTAAAAGAGCTAAACAAAAATCTTTGAGTACTGATTTCATTCAAGTTAATAGTGATTATCAAACTGGAATAGTTAATGTAACTTTAGATGCTGCAAAAAATGCAAGCTATGAAATTGTTGAACCGGTTGCTTGGGATTTTATTGAGCCAAGTAATAAATTATTAGATGAGATATCGGAAAGTGATTATCTTGTTTTCGGTACACTTGCTCAACGTAATGTTATTTCACAAAAAACAATTGAACAACTAAGATCGTTCGGTAAAATAAATATTTATGATGTTAATCTTAGACCGCCATTTAATGATATCAATGTAATAGAAAAATCACTAAAGTCAGCAGATATTGTAAAAATGAATGAAGATGAACTAAAGCAGATTGTTTCTTGGTTTAATTTAAGTGAAGATTTTGAATCAAGCATTATTGATTTGACTAATAAATTTAACTGTTCGACTGTTTGTGTAACAAAAGGTAATAAGGGTTCCGCAATTTTTCGTAATAACAAATTAACCCAGCAAGAAGGTTTTCAAGTAAAAGTTAAAGATACAATTGGTGCCGGTGATTCTTTTCTTTCAGCTTTAATACATGGAATTATAAAAGAGCAAACTAATGAGGACATACTAAAATTTTCTAATGCAGTTGGTGCCTACGTAGCATCAAAAAAAGGTGCAATTCCTGAATTAGATATTGATGCTATTCAATAATTCATTTAATATCTTATCATTTATATTTACTATAAGAGTGATTTAATATATATTTTTAGCTATTTTACTACGTAAATATCCTTAATAATTAAGTTGTAAATTTGTCCAAGTAAGTTTTTATGAGTAAAACTAAAAGGAAAAAGTATATTGTTCTTATCAGTGTTCATGGTTTAATTCGCGGTCATGATTTAGAATTGGGAAGAGATGCTGATACAGGTGGGCAGACAAAATATGTTGTTGACTTAGCTAAAGCTCTAGCTAGTAATGATAATATCTCACAAGTTGACTTAATTACCCGCAAAGTCATTGATAAAAACGTTAGTAAAGATTATTCAGAACCAATAGAAATTTTGTCTGATAAAGCTCGGATTATCAGAATTAATGCTGGTCCGGAGGAATATATCCCAAAAGAGCAGTTATGGGATTATCTTGATAGCTTTATGGATAACTTGACTACTTGGTTCAATGGACAATCAAGGATGCCAGACCTAGTTCATAGTCATTATGCAGATGCTGGTTACGTTGGTGTTCATCTTGCTAATTTACTTGGTGTTCCCTTAGTTCATACGGGACATTCGCTTGGAAGAGACAAAAGAAAACAGCTGTTGGCAAGAGGTTTAACACGTGAAGAAATCGAAAAAACATATAACATTGAGAGACGAATTGATGCCGAGGAAGAAATACTTGCAAATGCTGATATGGTTGTTACTAGCACAAATAATGAAATAGAAGAACAATATGGACTCTATAATTATTACGATCCTAGTTGTATGACGGTCATTCCGCCTGGAACTGATTTAACGTTGTTTCATCCACCTAAGCAGAAAGAGAAATCATCCATTGAAAATCAGCTGCCAAAATTTTTAAATAATCCCGATAAACCATTGATTTTGGCGCTTTCCCGACCAGATGAAAGAAAAAATATTCACACTTTAATTGAAGTATTTGGCGAATCTAAAATATTGAAGCAAAACGCAAACTTACTTATTGTAGCGGGTAGTAGAAACGACATAAGAGACATGGAAAGTGGCTCTCAATCAGTGTTAACAAATATTATGTGGTTAATTGATATTTATGATCTTTATGGGAAAGTGGCATTACCTAAATCGCATAAATCAGACGAAGTTCCCAAAATTTACCGACTTGTTAATTCTACCGGTGGCATATTTATAAATCCAGCGTTAACAGAACCTTTTGGTCTTACATTATTGGAAGCGGCTGCAAGCGGACTTCCCATTGTTGCCACAGAAAATGGAGGACCGGTTGATATAATTAAAAATTGCAAAAATGGCATACTCGTCGATCCATTAGACAAAGAGCAGATAACAGAAGCATTAGAAAAATTATTACTTAATAAAACTCTGTGGTTAGAATATTCTAAAAATGGAATGGAAAAAGTAAAAAAACATTACTCATGGCAAGCTCATGTAAATTCCTATCTTTTTAAAATTAAAGAATTACATAAGAAACATAAACCAATGCTTACAGAAAATATAGCAAGTTCTAAAAGATATCGTAGCCGTGCTATTTTTAGCGATTTAGATCAATCACTTATTGGTAATCCTGAAGCTTTAAAATTATTTTCTAAATTTATTAGAGAAAATCGAAAAAAAGTTACATTTGGAATTGCAACTGGTAGACGTATGGATTCAGCATTAGCAGTAATTAAGAAATATCACATTCCAAAACCGGATGTTTTAATCACAAGTCTTGGTACTAGAATCTTTTACGGCAGTAATCTTACGGAAGACTCTGTTTGGACCGATCATATTGATTACAACTGGAGTAGAACCAAAATAAAACGTATCTTGAGTAATACATCGGGTCTAAAATTACAACCTAAATTAGAACAAAGTCCCTTTAAGATATCATATTATTATGACCCTGAGTTAGCACCATCGATTGAGGATATTGTTGATCAACTAAGAAAGCTAGAAATAACTGCTAATGTAATGCTCTCCTTTGGTCAGTTTCTTGATATAGTTCCATCACGTGCTTCAAAAGGTCAAGCATTAAGATATATTTCCCAAATTCTTGACATTCCTTTGGAGAAAATTCTCGTTGCCGGTGGTTCCGGTACTGATGAAGATATAATGAGAGGAAATACTCTTGCTGTTGTAGTTAGTAATAGACATAATGAAGAATTGTCCCAATTAGTCGATCAAGAAAAAATATATTTTGCAAAAAAGGATCGCGCTGCAGGTATACTTGAAGCTATAGAACATTATAATTTTTTCGATCATAAGTAATGTTATCATTAAAAACATCATCCATAAAATTATATAATGAATAAAGAATTGAATACAAATAATTTGGAATTGCCGAAAGGCGTTATGTTTAATGCTTACCCGGATAGTATTGGAGAAAATTTATCTGATACAGTAAGTTTACTAAGTAACCCTGAAGTAAAAAATGCTTTCTCTTTGTTTTATATCCTCCCCACGTTTTTTAATAGTGATTTAGATAGAGGATTTTCTATAATAGATTATGATCAAAATGATGAAATGGTTTCAAAGGAAGATTTGGATCAGCTTCATGAACTTAATATTGAATTTAAATTTGATTTGGTTTTAAACCACTTATCAGTTGGATCTCCACAATTTCAAGATATGTTAAAATATGGGGATGAATCAAAATTTAAGGACTTTTTTATTGATTGGAACGAATTTTGGGCATCAAATGGTGAAATAGGAGACGATGGTTATATAATTCCAAACAAAGAAAATCTTGAAAAGTTATTTATGCGTAAGCCTGGTTTGCCCATTTTGAAGGTACGTTTCCCAGATGGAATGGAAAGACCTTATTGGAATACATTTTATCAAGAAATAAGTTATCAAAAAATCTCAGAGAACAATTTACTTGATGTTTTAGGAACGGAAAAAATTGATAATGAAGATGCAGAAGAAATATCAAAAATTGTTAATAGCCAAATAGATGAAATTCAAAATGTAAACGAATTAGATTTGGGTGAATATTCTCACTTTAAAGATGATATTATTTCAGTCATTGAACAAAATCGAAAATATCTTGGACAAATGGACTTAAATGCTAAATCACCTTTAGTATGGGAATTTTATGATGAAACATTTAAGAAGTTGAAGAATCATGGAGGTAAACTTGTTCGTCTCGATGCATTTGCATATTTACATAAAGAACCTGGAAAGACAAATTTCTTTAACAAACCGGGGACCTGGCAATATTTAGCAGAGTTAAGGAAATTAGCTGAAAAGCATAACTTGATTCTACTTCCGGAAATTCATTCTGTGTATGGAACCAGATTACATGAAGAAGTAGCATCAGAAGGATTTCCTATCTATGATTTCTTTTTCCCTGGATTAGTAATTCATGCTATTGAGTGGGGGACTAATAAACATTTGGTTGATTGGATTGAAGAGTTGTTAGAAAAAAATATTAATACTGTTAATATGCTTGGATGTCATGATGGAATACCAATTCTTGATTTAAAGGGAGAAAAAAATCCAACTAATGGTGTTAAGGGTTTACTGAATGATCAAGAAATAGATGCAATTGTTGATCGGATATTGGAAAGAGGCGGAAGAGTAAAAAATCTTTATGGACCAGATGGTAAGAAAATTTCATACTACCAAATAAATGCTACTTTTTTTAGTGCTTTGGGTGAAGATGAGAAAAAATTACTTCTTGCCAGAGCAATTCAATTATTTATGCCAGGTATACCGCAAGTTTGGTATTTAGATTTATTTGCTGGTAAGAATGATTATGAAGCTGCTGATAAAGGCGGTACTGGCAGTCATAAAGAAATAAATCGTACAACACTAACCAACGATGAAATTGAGGAAGGTCTTAAAAGATCAATAGTTAAAAACCAATTAGAACTTCTGAAACTGCGAAACACTTCATCTGCTTTTAATGGTAAATTAGTGATTGGTATTACGGAAGACCATCTTCTAAACTTGTCATGGAAAAACAATGAATCTTCGGCAACTCTGGATGCTGATTTACATGATTGTAGTTTTAGTATTACGCATAAAAAAAACTCAGATGATGTAAGTATAATTTCCTTCTAAATTTATTAAATAATATGTAAAGTAGATTATTAATGGAGAAATAAATGAAAATTTTAGCAACTGATCTTGACAGAACATTACTTCCAAATGGAAGATGGGAAGCAGATAAAGATGCTATCAGCTTATTTAACAAATTAACTGAGAAAAGTGATGTACTCGTTGTCTATGTTACGGGAAGAAATTTATCACTTACTGAAAATGCAATAAATGAATATGGAGTGAGATACCCAGATATTTTATGTGGAGATGTCGGAACTACCATCAGAAAGTATGAAAATGATAAGTGGGAATTTGATAAAGGATGGGTAGATCATGTCAAAAGAGAAAGTCCAAAGTGGGATGCTATTGCAATAAAAAAAGCTGTAATGGGCGTGAATGGTATAAAAGAACAAGAACCTGAACATCAGAACCAATTTAAACAAAGTTATTATGTCGAGCATGGAAAAAAGGAACTGATATTAAATGAAATTCATAGTCGAGTGAAGGGAAAATTCGATGAAGTAATTATATATAGTTTTGATTCGGAGGATGGAAAAGGGCTTATTGATTTTTTGCCTGACAGCGCAACAAAGCAGACAGCATTAGAATATGTAGCTGAGGCATATAATACGAATAAAAAGGAAGTAGTATTCTGTGGCGATAGTGGGAACGATATCTTCCCATTGACAGCAGGTTTTTCCGGTGTTCTTGTAAAAAATGCTGATGAACAATTAGTTGAAAATGTAAAAAAAGCAATGAATCAAAATCCGGAATTGAAAGCATATTTTGCAAAGGGTAATTTTAAAGGATTAAATGGATATTATACGAGCGGTGTGCTTGAAGGTGCTTATCACTACGGAATTTTTAGTGAAGATAATATTTAGAAAAACTAAGCTATCATTTATTTTTAATAACTAATAATATTTCAAAGATACTTTTTTATGTTAACAATTCACTTAGAATTTCAGCTACTTTCTCTAAATCTTCGTATGAAATAACTGCCGGTGGTAACAGTCTTAAAATTCTCTTTCCAGCTGGCATAGACAAAATTAAAGATTATGATTTTCAGTCTTTCATTCACTATGATCGATAGTAAGAAAACAAACTTTATCAAAGAATTACTAGTGTTAAATAATTCAATGAATAACAAGTATTGTAGTAAACTAGGTCTGTAACTAAATTATCCCATGCAATAACAAGACAATCAGAAAAGACTAATCTTCATCATCCCAGTCAGGTTCATCTTGTGGGGCTTCCATTACTTTCAGAGGTTTAACCGAAATTATTTCATGTAAAATTCCGCATTCGGTACAATCAATTATTTCATCTTTCAATGTTCCTTTAGCTACTGTGATATCAGCTGCACAATCAGGGCATTCAACCATTTTTATTCCAGAATGTTGTTAAAAAAGTGGTTAAAATTATTAACTAAATAAATATTCTACAAGTAAATATTTATAAATAATTTGAAGATTTTTTCAATTATAATTCTTTCCAGTTAAGGGGGGAGATTATTACGACAAATTCTCCTTTATTGGTTTTTGAAGGAAAATCTTCTAAAAGCTGAGTTGGATAGCCTCTCCAACTTTCTTCAAACTTTTTGGTCAGTTCTCTTTGAACAACAACTAATCTTTCCGGCATGTATTCAGAAAGTTCTTTTAACAGCTTTTCAATTCTGTAAGTTGATTCATAAAGAACTATTGTTCTTACTTCTTCAGCTAATTTTTTAAGAATTTTTTGTCTACCTTTTTTTTGAGGAAGAAATCCTTCAAAGATAAAGGAATCTGTTGGTAGTCCGGAAATACTCAATGCAAGAATGGCAGCATTTGCTCCCGGAATTCCAATGGTCTCAATGTCATTTTTTATTGCTTCGTTTACTAATCGAACCCCAGGATCTGAGATTGTTGGTGTCCCGGCATCTGAGACTAAGGCACAATTTTCACCTTTTATAATTCTATCAATCACAAAACGAAGTTTATTCTTTTCTGATTGGGCATTGAGTGAGAATAGTTCTTTATTGATCTCATATTTATTTAATAAAATTTTAGTGACTCGTGTATCTTCACAGGCAATAAAGTCAACTTCCTTTAAAATACGGACAGCCCGGAATGTAATATCTTCTAGGTTACCAATTGGTGTAGCTACTATATAGAGTTTACCTTTTTCCATCTGATTGTCATTCCCGAACGTTTTAATCGGGGATCCATAGTTATAGTATGATCTGGATTCCCACTTTCGTGGGAATGAAAGATAATGAGTTAAATGATAACGGCTCCAAAAGTGGAGCCGTATCGTGCAAGTAGTGAAACCCTTTAATTAATTTGACACTTGAACATAATATTTTTTTTGGGAAGTGTCAATATTTCTAAAAGAAGAAATTATTAATGAAATTGTTTTACAAGTTTCTAAAATATCTTACTAAGTTTAGATAGGTGATTTATTCAATTAATTGTGAGGAATATTTATGGAATTCTTAAAAAAACTTGGAATCAAAAAAACAAATTTCGGATCATCGACCGGATTGAAATGGAACGAAACAAAAACAGAAGGTGAACTTAAAATTTATTCACCAGTTGATGGGAAATATATTGCTTCGGTTTATCAAGCTTCGAAAGGAGATTATGATAAAGTTGTAAAAAAAGCACACGAAGCATTTTTATATTGGAGAAATGTACCAGCTCCGCAAAGGGGAGAAGTAGTTAGACAAGTTGGCGATAAACTAAGAAAATATAAAGATCCGTTGGGACATTTAGTTTCTTATGAAATGGGTAAATCACTTCAGGAAGGTTTGGGTGAAGTACAGGAAATGATTGATATTTGCGATTTCGCAGTTGGCCAATCACGTATGTTATATGGTTATTCAATGAAATCAGAAAGACCAAACCACAGAATGTATGATCAATATCATCCATTAGGTGTTGTTGGAACAATTTCAGCGTTTAACTTTCCAGTTGCAGTTTGGTCTTGGAATGCTATGATAGCAACAGTTTGCGGTGATTCAAACGTATGGAAACCGTCTTCTAAAGTTCCTTTGACTGCAATTGCTGTGCAAAATATTGTTGGAGAAGTAATTAAAGAAAATAAATTGCCAGAAGGTTTATTTAGTTTAGTAGTTGGTCGTGGTTCATCTGTTGGTGAAAAAATGTTAAACGATAAAAAACTACCTCTAATTTCAATTACTGGTTCAACTCATGTTGGGCGTCATGGTGCTGAAGTTATTGCTAAAAGATTTGGTAAATCAATTTTAGAGTTGGGTGGAAATAATGGAATTATTTTAACTCCTCAAGCTGATCTTAAAATGGCATTGCCTGCAATAGTCTTTGGTGCGGTAGGCACAGCTGGACAAAGATGTACAAGTACTCGTAGACTTATAATTCACGAGAGCATTTACAATAAAGTTGTTACATCAGTTACAAAAGCATATAAGAGCTTAAAAATTGGTAATCCATTAGATGAAAAAAACCATGTCGGTCCATTGATAGACAAAGCAGCTGTTGCTGATTTTACAAATGCCTTAGAATTAGTTAAAAAAGAAGGTGGCAATATTCTTTATGGCGGGGATGTATTAAAAGGCAAAGGTTATACTTCTGGATGTTATGTTAGACCAGCTATTGTTGAAGCAAAAAATCATTATAAAATAGTTCAGGAAGAAACATTTGCACCAATTTTATATTTAATTAAATATAAAGGTAGTGTTACTAAAGCAATTGAACTGCATAACAATGTTGTTCAAGGTTTATCATCTGCGATATTTACAAATAACATTCAAGAAGCAGAGGAATTCTTATCAGCTTCCGGTTCTGATTGTGGAATTGCAAATGTAAACATTGGTACTTCTGGTGCAGAAATTGGCGGAGCATTTGGTGGAGAAAAAGAAACTGGCGGCGGACGTGAATCTGGTTCAGATGCATGGAAAGCCTATATGAGACAGCAAACCAATACAATTAATTATGGTAAAACACTTCCATTAGCGCAAGGAATTAAGTTCGATATATAAATTTAGAATTCAGTAGTCAGTAGAAAGAATTCAGAATGTAAAATATAGCCGCAGCTTCTAAGCTGCGGTTTTTTTATGTTGTCATCCTCGCGAAAGCGGGGATCCACTTTACATGATTGACTAGATTCCCAATAAAAACTTTTGGGAAGTACAAATTTATTCATTCTTCTCAATCCGGTTTTCGCAGAAATACTGGAATCTAGTATTTTAGATGTCAGTAGACAAAGCGACATGACATAAATAATATTCTTGTAATCTTGAACATGCTTTATGTGAGAGATCTATTCTTCTTTTAACTTATTTATCTACTTCCTCAAATCTCACATCTAAAATCTCATATCTATAATGTTATCCAAATCACATTCCTTTATAAAAAGACAATATGTCCTTGCTAAATAAGATAAATAGTATTAAATTTTTAATTACAAAATCATTCCAATTCAAATTGTAAACTAAGGACACTTATGAAACACTATATGAACCTCATTTTGCTCCAGCCCAAAATATGGTTGGCAAGCTTTTTACTTTTTACCTTTTTCTTCACACTTTCTTCTTTTGCACAAGAAGTGGAGAAAGATAAATCAAAAAATGCTAAAGATAACATTTATAACTCCACAAAGGGAATTGATGGAACAACTGCGGTAAATGATAAAATTACATTTAAAGATGGTACTAATACTTTACTTGAGATTAATAGCGAAACAGCAGGCGGATCTCTTATATTTCCAAATGTTGGAAGTACTTTAAACGGTACAAAACTCTATAATAATGGTGGTAACCTATATTGGGGAAGCAGCCAACTTGGTTTAGCAAGTGGAGGTGTTACATCAATTGATGATCTGACTGATGCTAGAACTAATTCTACTAACCTATTTTTAGGACCTGGCGCAGGAGTAAATAACAATACGAATAATAGTACAGCTGTTGGAATAAATGCTCTAAATAAAAGCACTGGACCTAGTAATACTGCAGTAGGAACTGTATCTCTTGAGTTCAATACTACTGGGGGAATCAATGTTGCTATTGGAACAGAAGCTTTAAGAAATAATATTATTGGTTCTGGAAATATTGCAATAGGTTATAATGCTGGAAAAAATGAAACAGGAAGTAACAAACTGTATATAGAAAATTCAAATTCTGCAACTCCACTTATTTATGGAGATTTTACAGATGGAAGTGAAAAGGTGGAAATTAATGGTGATTTTCATGTAACTGGAAATATAACTACTGATGGTTCCTCTGCCGCAGATAACGATTGGACAATATCTGGTAATAATATTTACAATGCAAATACTGGCAATGTCGGCATTGGTACTTCAGTATTTCTTACTTCAGAAAAATTACACGTTAAGCACAGTAATGCAGTAATTAGAATGGAATCTTCAAATCAAGATGCCTATATGTCGGTTTATAATGATGCTGGAAGTGGACCAACTTATCTTGGTTATTTCGGTGCATTCAATGGAACTAATGATATTGATATTGGTACCAGTGGACTTGGTGGTAATTTAAACCTAGTTACAAATGCTTTACCAAGATTTATTATCGCACCAGATGGTCGTGCTGGGTTAGGGTCAACAGCAAGTAACTCAGGGTTAAATGTAAAGGGTATTACGGGTGATGTGATTGCTCTAAGAGTTGCAAATCCAAGCGACGTATCTACATTTCAAGTTGGTAATTCTGGCCATGTTGGACTTAATCAGTGGTGGAGTAATGTGACAATGAATGTTAGAGGAATTACCGGTGATGATTGGTACTTTCGGGTTGAAGACCCAGCAGGGACAAGTCTATTTAATGTATTAAGTAGCGGAAACGTATCTGTAACGAATAATTTGAGTAAAGGTGGTGGTTCTTTCAAAATTGATCATCCATTAGATCCAACGAATAAAAATCTGTACCATTCATTTGTAGAAAGCCCTGATATGATGAATATTTACAATGGCAATATAAACTTAGACGCAAATGGAGAAGCAGTTGTAAATATGGCAGATTGGTTTGAGGCACTTAATATGGAATTCAGATATCAACTTACTGCAATTGGTGCTCCAGGTCCAAATCTATATATAGCAGAAAAAATAAATGGGAACCAATTCAGAATCGCAGGTGGAACTGCTGGAATGGAAGTTAGCTGGCAAGTAACAGGTGTTAGACAAGATGCTTATGCTAATGAAAATAGAATTAAAGTAGAAGAATTTAAGAAACCGGAAGAACAAGGAAAATATTTACATCCTACAGCTTTTGGTCAACCAAAAGAAGCTGGAGTTAGTTACGCCAATAGATTGAAACGCCAAGAAGTTAGCACAGAAAATTAGTTCTTTAAAAAAATATGTCTTTCTGGCCTCCGACTTGTCTGCCTTTGGCAGAGCCGGAATCCAGAAAAATAAATCGATTCCCGATAAAAACATTTATTGTTGTCCGGTTAAGCGAATAAAAAAAAAGTGCATGCCTGTTTAAAACAAATAGTTATCGTTATTTTAGAGGTGTTGAGACTCAAAAATAAGGAAACAGACATGCAGTACAAAGGTACAATATTCTCGAAATTAATGAAAGCCATACCACGTAGAGATTTTGAACGAATAGTTAAAAAATATTCGGGAGATTATCGAGTAAGAAAAATGAGTTGTTGGGATCAAATGCTAGGAATGATTTATAATCAATTATCACATAAGACAAGTTTACGAGATTTGGAATTAAGTTTTAATTCACAACATAATAACTTTTATCATTTGGGATGTAATCGGCTAAAAAAGTCAACACTAGCCGATGCGAACAAGAATAGGAGTTATAAAATATATGAGGAAGTATTTCAAAAATTAGTTAGCAAAATGCAAAATCAAAAGTGGTCACAAAGCAAAGAAGTAACAAGTTTAATAAAAGCAATAGATGCAACGGTTATAACATTAAATAAAACACAGTTTGGTTGGGCCAAGGGATATAAGAACAAAATGGGAGTAAAAGTTCATACAGTATATGACCTAAATGCAGAAGTTCCAGTTCATTTTGAGATAACAACAGCTAACTTAAATGACATAACTTATGCTTGTAAAATGGAGATAGAGGCAAACACAACATATGTATTTGATAAAGGCTACTATAAGTTTGACTGGTGGCGTCAGATAGACAGTAAGGAAGGTTATTTTATAACACCAATAAAGAAAAATAGTCCAACAGAAATAATTGAAGAAAGAGAAGTTAAGTCAAATAAAATTCTGAAGGATTCCGAAGTTAGGTTAAGTAAAAGATTATCACACAGTAGGAAAAACCCATACCAAAAATTGATAAGAAAAATAATAGTAAAAAGAGAAGAAGGAAAAGAACCAATAGCATTGTTAACTAACGATATGAAGCGAACTGCAGAAGAGATTGCAGATTTGTATAAAAAGCGATGGCAAATTGAATTATTTTTTAAATGGATAAAGCAGAACTTAAAAATAAAAAAGTTTTTAGGAAGGTCAGAAAATGCTCTCAAGATACAAGTTATTACAGCAATGATATCTTTTCTTTTAATTAAATATTTTCAAATTAGTCTTCCATTTAAGAAATCGATGCAAACTTGTGCTAGATTAATTCAATCAAATCTTATGTTGAAAAAGGAGTTAATTGAATTGTTTTCTGAGCCACCAGATAAAATAATTAAAAGTTCCAATAGACAACTTGGTTTCTATTTTGCTTAACCGGACAACAATACTTAATACATGTGGGAATGACAAGATAGATAATTTTGTTACTGAAATATTGTTAATTGTCATTCTCTAGCAGA
>RCND010000625.1_pt1 | contig 21558 bp, 19 predicted proteins | sample 2041351 | NCBI WGS metagenome assembly RCND01 (sample SAMN09708230, study PRJNA481090) | Marine sediment metagenome, whole genome shotgun sequencing project. | biome: marine sediment; feature: ocean; material: sediment; isolation source: Sewage treatment plant 12B marine sediment (STP12B) ... | reverse complement strand
CAACCAGTAACCCGAGGCCAAATGGCCGCGTTCCTCCACCGCGCCCTCAGCTAGCTCGCAAGATCACGAGCCCCTTGGGCCAATTTCAGCCCATTTGCGGCTACATCCCGACGACAACCGGAACTTGTGGACAAGTCGTGGGTCCGAATCACGGACGAGCAACAGGATGGGGCCAGTGGACGGGACAGCATTGATGATCATCGGAGCGGCCCTGGCTGGGGTGGCCTTCGGCATCGCAGTCGGTTGGCTGGTTGGTTTCGACCGGCGTCGCATTGAGCGCTGGCAGCACCGGCAGCAGATCGAAGAGCTCGACCAAACTGCGATCGATACTGAGACTCTCACCCGCGCCCTCCGCCACTCCCAGAAACGTCTTGCGGGGCTGGAGATCACAGTGCCCGAGCTTGAGACCCGGTTGCAGGAACGAAATCGGCGGGTCGCCAAACTGCGCGACCAGGTGTTGGACCGGGAGTCCACCATAGATTCGCTGCGCTCCCGCCTGTACGTGGCGAGGCTCTCGGCAACCCTTCTTGAGGACGAGCTAGAGCAGCTGCGGCACCAATCCAACAGCGACGAAACGACCGCAACCAACAGCATCACCATCTCTGTTGGCGGCGGCCTCGAAATCGAAACATCACCCAGCGGGCGGGAACTCACCTGAAGGTGAGTTCCTTGGGAGTCCGCAAGGCGGACTCCATGGCGGGTCACTGCATAAACACTCGCAGCGTCCATCTAAATTGGTTTTAGGTATTCGCTTGACTCTCCCCCAAGGGGAGGGTCCAGGGTTGTGAGCATGACGATGATGCCAATCGGAAAATTCGCCAAAGCCACACGGCTTTCGGTCAAAGCGTTGCGCAATTACGACCGTCTCGGCCTGCTCTCGCCGGCCTACGTTGATCACGGATCGGGGTATCGCTACTACCGGCTTGACCAGATGCGGCGGGCTGATGCGATCCGAATGTTGCGGATCGCAGATGTCCCGTTGTCCGACATTGCCGAAGTGCTCGACGGATCTGATCCCGAAGGTGTGTTGTCGTCCCATCTCGAAGCGTTGGCCCACCAGCGTGACGAGCAGGAAAGAAAGCTCCGCTATCTGGAGCGGCTCATCTCCCGAAGGGATTTCACCATGACCCACGAAGTTGCAATCAAAGTGATCGAGACTCAGCTGGTGTCCTCGCATCGCACCGCGTCGACCTATCAGGGCGTGTTCGAGGCGATCCCGGCAGGCTTTGGTCGTGTGTTCGAGCGTTTGCAGCAAATCGAACCAGGCGGCATTCCATTCACGATCTTCCACAAAGCGCCCGACGCTGACACCATCGGTGAGGTCGAAATGTGTATCCCGGTAGGCACTGCCCACAAGTCGGTTGCTACCTCCGAGATCCTCGGCGGGCCGGTTGCCGCGGTCGTGCACAAGGGACCCTATGACGAGATGGGTCCCGCTTACGAAGCGCTTGCCAAGTGGATTGCCGAGCATGGCCATGAGGCTGTCGGCCCAACTCGAGAGATCTACTTCAACAGTCCCGCCGATGTCGCACCCGACGAGTTGCTGACTGAGCTGCAATGGCCGATCGACGCAAGCGGTGGGGGAAGCGAATGACGAAGTACCCAGCAGCAAAGCCCACCCAGGTACGGATTCAAGAGAAACCGTTTGGTGGCCTGGTTCCCGGAGAAGTGGTTGTGATACCGAGCCCAGACGATGTCGAACAGGCGTTGTTGGGAATCCCGGCTGGAGAGACTATCTCTCAGCCGGAGTTGCGGAGCAGGCTCGCCACGCGACACGAGGCCGACAATGCCTGCCCGGCAATGACCGGATGGCAATTGCGGTTCGTCGCCGAGGTGGCGGTGGAGGCGCTGGATGCCGGAGCGGCTCCAGACGAGGTGGCCCCGTTCTGGCGTGTGGTTGAGCCGGGCAGCAAGATCGCCGGGAGGCTTCCCAACGGATCGGCATTGATCACAGACCTTCGCCAGCAAGAACAGCGGGATGTTGGATAGCTCCCTGGCTCAAGCATCATGAGGTCCCTACCGAGTATTGGTCGAGGAGAACATCATGATCGGTCAACCCAGAGTGAATCGTCGACTGGCGATAGCTGCCGTGCTCGGCCTCGGGCTGGCACTAGTCCCTCCGATTGCCGCACCGTCTACCGCCACGCACGCGGCCGCTCAGACGTGCCCCGATCCGACGCTCACCCCACAGGACCCGCGGGCACAGTGGGTCGAGGGAACTCAAGCCGCTGACGATGGGGCCACCCGTGACTTCTACAACCGTGCCGCCATGTTGGAATGGGACAACTTCATGGGTGACTGGGCTGACTCCAACGGGACACGCCAAGGCAATGCTGCATACGCCACGTCCACCCTGGTGGATGACAACACACCAGGACCTCACACATGGAATGTGACGTCTCTCGTCGCAGATTGGGTGGCAGGTACACCCAATCAGGGATTCCTGCTTCGTCAGATCGGAGGTTCGGGTCCCTTCAACTTCTACAGCAAAGAGCATGCGGTGGTCGGAGAACGACCTGTCCTCAAGGTTGTCACCGATGCAGGCACACTGAACCTATTCCCCGAGGCGGACACCCATCTCGATAGCTCGACCTACCAAGGATTTGGCGATGCTCCAACTCTTCGCATCGGTAGCAACCCGACGCTCCTCAGATTTGATCTGTCGTCAATGACCGCGGGCAGCACTGTTAGCTCGGCGACTCTGCAGCTTCATAGCTTCGAGGAGTACGGGAGTTCATCACTCGACGTCGGGGTCTTCCGGGTACTCCATGACCCAGGCCCGCTGCCTTCAGCCGAAAACGGCCTGGCCTACTCCTACTCGGGCGATACCGGCATAGGCGACCATCCCGGTGTCTTCGAGTTCACCGAGTTCGCAGACGCCAGCTGGGCCGATGTCTATGAAGGTGGCACCGACTCGCCGACACTGCAGCTCGTCGGGACGGCTCCTGGCTTTGAACAGATCGATGGTTCCGCGCTCAAAGTGACGGTTCCCGCCGGCACCAACACCGGCATGGGTGTCGGCTACAAGTTCGAGAATCAGACTGGCTCCGAGCCCACCGAGATCTACTTCCGCTACTACGTACGCATCGACCAGAGCTGGGACCCAACCTATGGCGGTAAATTCCCCGGCATCTCCGGGACCTACGGTGTTGCCGGTTGGGGGGGCCGACCCTCCAACGGAACCAACGGCTGGTCGGCACGGGGCGGCTATCACCCAACCATTCCGGTCGACAACCCATTGGGCGACACTGTTCCGGTCGGCCACTATGTCTATCACGCCGACCAGGACACCATCTACGGCGACAACGTCCTGTGGCAAGACGGCTATCTCGGGTTCTTGGAAAAGGATCGCTGGTACAGCGTCGAACAACACCTGGTGCTCAATACCCCAGGGGTCAACGACGGTGTTCTCGAAACATGGATTGATGGGCGCAAGGCGTACCGGCAGACCGACTGGCGGTGGCGCGACACCGACAGCCTGAAGATCGAGCAGATCTGGCTGAATGTCTATCACGGAGGCACCGATGTGCCCGACCAGGACATCAGCCTCTACATCGACAACGTGGTCATTGCCGACAGCTACATCGGTCCGATGGCGGGTGCTCCATGCGGACCCGAAAGCGGGACGTTCATCGATGATGACGACTCGATATTCGAGGCGGACATCGAAGCGCTGGCGGCGGCGGGCATCACCAAAGGCTGCAATCCACCAACGAACAATCGCTTCTGCCCTGACAACCGTGTCACAAGGGGACAGATGGCGGCCTTCCTGGTCAGAGCCCTCGACCTCACCGAACCCGGCACCACGGATTTCCTTGACGACAATGGGTCCATATTCGAGGTGGATATCGAGCGCTTGGCTGCCGCCGGTATCACCAAGGGCTGCAATCCACCTGTCAACAGTCGCTACTGCCCTGATAGCGATGTGACGCGTGGACAAATGGCGGCCTTCCTACATCGGGCCCTCGGCGGCGCTATTGATGAAGGCCCGCCACCCACCTTCGCCGACACGACGGGTACGACGTTCGAGGCGGACATCATCTGGTTGGGAGCGACCGGGATCACGAGGGGATGCAACCCGCCAGCCAATAATCTGTTCTGTCCAAACGACCAGGTGACGCGCGGGCAGATGGCAGCCTTCTTGGTACGGGCGTTGCATCTCTAGGGACCATCCACCGAGCGCCCGCCAGGCAAGGCACGTGAGGGCTCTGTCCCTCGTGATCCGTCTGCAACCATAAGTTGGGAACCAAACCGACCGGGTATGGGGGGCGTGTCGAGTCGGCCGTCAACCCATCTCAAGCCAGCACGCGACATAATGCGTAGGTGAGTCGCAAAGAAGTACACCTGGAAGCCGCCGGCCGAGATGTCAGGATTTCAAGTCCAGACAAGGTCGTCTTCCCCGAAACGGGGTGGACCAAGCTTGATGTCGCCGAACACTTCCTTATGTGCGGCGAAGGTGCCCTGCGCGGGGTACAGAATCGACCGGTAAGCCTGAAACGATGGACCAAGGGGGTGGGAGCAGACCCCTTCTTCGTGAAGCGAGCACCCAAGAATGCCCGCAGCACCGTCGATGTCCGGTTCCCCTCGGCACGGCCGGGACGGATGTTCCTCCCTCTCGATATCGGCGATGTCCTGTGGATGGCACAGATGAACTGTCTCGATTTCAACCCATGGAACGCCCGCGGCAACGACATCGACCACCCCGATGAGCTCCGTATCGACCTTGATCCGGCCGACGGCTACGACTTCGAGGCGACCCGTGACGTCGCCGCTGCCGCCAACGAATTGCTCACCGAGCTTGGCTATGCGTCGTACCCGAAGACGTCGGGCAACCGAGGCATCCATATCTACGTTCGTGTCACCCCCGAGTGGGACTACTTCCAAATGCGAAGAGCTGTACTCGCCTTCGCCAGAGAGCTGGAGCGACGCCATGAACTGGCAACCACCGCCTGGTGGAAAGAGGAACGCAACGGCATCTTCATCGACTACAACCAGGTTGCCAGAGACCGGACCGTCGCCTCGGCATACAGCATCAGGCACACCGGGTTTGTCTCTACCCCATTTGAGTGGTCGGAACTAGCGACGATCGATCATCGGGCGTTCGATCTACAGACCTTCAAGGATCGCTGGGACGACGTCGGTGACCTCACCGCAGGTATCGATGACGTGGCTCATCGACTCGATCGCCTCCTGGAAATGGTTGCTGCCGACGAAGCTGACGGCATCGGCGACGCCCCCTGGCCACCGCATTACCCGAAGATGCCGGGTGAGCCGCCACGGGTCCAGCCATCGAAGATGCGCAAGGAGAACTGGGAGTGAGCGTGTTCGACGAAATCGGCGACGGTGTATTTCGCCGCCGCTACGAGTCGTTAGATCTCAATATCGGTGTGGTGATAGGGGCCGAAGCGGTCTTGCTGGTGGACTCGCGCGCCAACCACCGCCAGGCGGATCAGCTCAGCGATGAACTGCGCACGCTCACCGAGCTGCCGATCGGCTGGGTAGTCAACACCCATTTCCATTGGGATCACACCTGGGGCAATGCCAGATTCCCCGAAGCAGCCCTCTGGGGTCACGAGCGGTGCCGAATCGAGATGATCGACAACGGTGAGGCGGAGCGACAGCGGGTTCTTGAAGGGATGCCGAAAGAGCACCACGACGCCATCAGCGAGGTCGTGATCACGCCGCCAACCGAGACCTTCCGGACTGCAACGATGCTCGATATCGGCGGCCGGGTGGTCGAACTCCACCACCACGGGCTCGGTCATACCAATTCTGATATCACCGTACGAGTGCCCGGTGCCGATATCTTGTTTGCCGGCGACCTGGTCGAAGAGGGCGCTCCCCCCTCGTTTGGCGACTCCTATCCAATCGATTGGGCCCAGACGCTTGGCTCCATCCGGCTCGAGCCCATCATTGTCCCCGGTCATGGTGACGTGGTCGACGCAGCATTCGTCGCTGGTCAACAAGAAGAGATCGCGGCCGTCGTCGATGCCGCCCGCGGTGGATACCAGCAAGACCTTCCGGTGGAGTCACTCATCGAAAGAGGTCCGTATCCGCCGCAACCGATGCGGCAGGCTATCAGCCGGGTATACGCCCAGCTGGCAGGCGAGATCTGACCCAAAGGCGTTGCGACCGCTTCTCGCCGCCAGTCTCTGCGAACTTGCGTAGATTCCGACGGAATGCCGGCGGTTTTCTACGCAAGAACGAATGGGCTAGGCGTTCAGTGCGTCGAGCTCGACGCGGGCGGCTGCTGCCAGGGCGTCGCGATGCACTCCGAGAGTCTCCAAGGCACGAGCAGTACTCCCCTGCTCGGCCTCGGTGGCGGCAAGCACGATGTATGCACCGTAGACCTGCGACTTCTCCTTCTTAACCATCTTCACAACCTTCTTGAAGGCCTTCTGCGAGGAGCCCTTGCTGCGCACAGGTGTGGTCGACTCGCCCGACTCAGGGAGGTGCTCGTCGAGCATCCCGTCTTCGGGGGCAATACCGATAGCTTTTAACGCCTCGGCATGCTGATCGTTGATGGCCTTACGGAATGCATGCGGGTCCACACCCACCCTTTTGAAGGCGCGAGCTGCCGAACCGTCAGGAAGATCAAACGCCGCAAGGATCAGATGCTCCGTCCCGAAGTCCGCCTCACCAACCAGTGCCGCCTCCTTCTCCGCAGCGGTAAACAACGTATTCATCGTGCGAATGTCTTGCATGGGTTTTCTGCGGCTCATCGGTCTTCCTTCCTGGTCGGGCTCTTCCCAATACGGCGGGCAAGACGCTTGTGAGCAGCTTGTGGGGTAACACCCAACGAGTCTGCGATAAGCGCCCACGACCAGCCTTTCGCAACGGCCACTTGGACTGCCGCCAACTCAAGCCGATCGGCAGTGCGTCGCATCGAGACAACGGCAGCGAGAGCCGTTGCTGGGTCATCAGGCGCGGGGATGCTTATCAGTTCTTCCACTACATCAACCTTAGTTGATGGCATTCAAAATATCAACTATCGTTGATGCACAGTCAAGACGAAGGAACTGATCGACTGACCCCACCATCTTGAGGAGTTGGTGAGCCGGCTACTCAGCCGGTGCCTCGGCGGCATCGTCCAGGGAGACGCCGTGCAGGTCGACCGGCCGGTTCTTGCGGTAGCGAATATTGAGCATCTCGATGAAGACTGAGAACGCCATCGTAAAGTAGATATATCCCTTCGGGATCTCCACCTCAAAGGCCTCAACAACAAGCGACACGCCGATGAGCAGCAAGAAGCTGAGTGCCAGGATCTTGATGGTGGGGTGGCGTTCAACAAACTCGCTGATTGGTCTGGCCAGCACCATCATCACCAGAACCGCCACGATCACTGCGGCGATCATCACACCGACTTCCCCGGCGAGACCGATGGCTGTGATCACCGAGTCGAGCGAGAACACAATATCGATGAGGGCGATCTGAGCGATTACGGCGCCGAACGATGCCACCGGTCCCGCGGTGTCGCCATGCTCTTCACCTTCGAGACTGCCGTGGATCTCCCAAGTCGCCTTGGCTAGAAGGAACAGGCCCCCGCCGAGCAGGATCAAGCCCTCGCCTGTCAACTCGCGGTCGAAGACCTCGAACAACGGGGTGGTCAGGGTGCGCAGCCAACCGATCGAAAGCAGCAAGAGGATTCGCATCCCCATCGCCACCGATAGGCCAACCACCTGGCCACGGCGCTGCTCTTCCACCGGGAGCTTGCCCGTGAGCACCGTGATAAAGATGATGTTGTCGATGCCAAGGGATGATCTCGAGGATCGCCAGCGTTACAAAGGCGACCCAGATCTCGGGATTGGTTAAGAAATCCACAGCGAGGAATCTAGCGCGGTAACGCGGCCTGAACGTTCCGCCTGCGTTGCACCACCAAGATGGCAGGCTGACTTTTCGGTCGACCACTCATCCTGGATGTTCCGCCCGCGGCGGAACTCCCAACATGAGTGACTGGCTGTCAGCCGGTCACTCATGCGACTACATCGGCAAAACTGGCGCCGGTGGGTCGCTCCAACTGATCCATAGTGCACTCCTGCGCATCCTTGTCGGTACGCCACCGCTCAAAACGGGTGGCATGACGAAACCGATTGTCCTGCAGCTGGTCGTAGCTGATTTCAATGACCACACCGGGAGTCACCGGGATCCATGACGGGTCTTTGCCCGCACTCCACCGGCTCTCGCTTCCGGGCCTACGCGCCTCATCACCGAAACTATCGTCACTGCGGAGCTGCTCAAACTGCTGCAAGATCTCCACACGATCTTGATTCGTGAACCCCGAGCAGTGACCGATGAAGTGCAACTGACCCGCTTCGTTGTACAGACCGAGCAACAGTGAGCCAATCTTGTCCCCATCCTTGTGGACGCGGTATCCGCCAACCACACAGTCGATGGTGCGACGGTGCTTCCACTTGATCCAGTTTCGCTTGTCGGGGACGTAAGGCTGGTCTGTCTGCTTGCAGATGATCCCATCACACCCGGCTGCCTCATACTCGTGAAACCACCGTTCCGCCTCAGCGGGATCATCCGTTACGGGCGTCAGGTCCCAATTTTCCCCGAGTCCTGAATAGATCTGCTCCAGCAGAACACGGCGCTCTTCGTAAGGATCGTTGAGGACGCTCTTCGAATTGTGAGCAAGGACATCGAACACGATCAGCCTGGCCGGGGTCTGGCTGGCAAGCATCTCTATCCGGGACTGGGCTGGATGGATTCGCATCTGCAGCGCATCAAAGTCTGTCACCCCGTTACGGACGACCACTACCTCGCCGTCGAGCACTGTTCCGGCCGGAAGCTCTTGCAGCGCACTAACGAGTTCTGGGAAATAGCGGAGCAGGTCCTTGCCGTTGCGGCTCTCCAGGCGGGGTTCTGCGCCTGCCCAGGCAATCATTCGGAAACCATCCCACTTCGGTTCGTACACCCATCCCGGAGGTGCCGGCGGGATCTCCCGCACCCGGGCCTTCATAGGCTTGATAGATTCAGTGAAGGGAAACATGAGGCAACCCTATCGGCACACCGATTGCAGCGGGGCGACAAGCAACCTGTAATAGGAACTTCTTCCCGGCTACGGTGTCAGAGTGTTGCGTGTGTGACCCCTGGGCAGGGGTCAATAATCGAGGAGACTCACGACGATGGAAGAGATCATCTGGCTGCTGGTGGGGGCTGCAATCGGTTTTGGTATCGGGTGGTTGCTGCGGCAGCGGTTCCTAGGCAAGAAGCTCGAAGAGCAGTACGCCACCTCCCGCACCGACGAGGAACGTTTGCGGGGTGAACTACAGATTGAGCTCCAGGGGTTCAACGACACGGCAAAGCAGCTGGCAGACGATCTCGAGGCACGCACCGCGGAGCTGGAACTCCGCACCGCCGACCTCGATCGGGGCAACGTCCAGATCGCTGAGCGCGACAAGACTGTCGCAAATCTGGAGGCAAGCCTGAAGACCGCACGTAAGTCTGCCACCAAGAACGAGGGTCAGATCGCCGATCGGGAATCCACGATTGCCTCCCTCCGCTCGCAAAAAACCAAAACCGGATCTGTCGATGTAGTGCGGCGAGAACTCGACGCCGCCAACGGCACAGTCGGCGCGCTGCGGAAGGACGCCGACGGCTACCAGGCGACCATCGCTTCGCTACGGATCGACCTGGATGCAGCAAAAAGTGAGAGAGCAGACCTGACCGAACGTGTTGATCTCTCGGCAAGCGAAATGGCGACGGTTACTGCGTCCCTGGCCGCCAGTCGCAGCACATCCGAGGGCTTCCAAGACCGAATCGCTGAGCTGGAATCCAGCTCCGGCGCCGACAGTGATCAGATGGTCAGGGTTGCGGATCTCGATGCCCAACTGGCTGCGTCGCTCCAAGAACGTGACCAAGCCTCGGCCGCCCTCCACGCTTTCGAAGAGCTCCATGCCGGATGCGGAGTTGTCGCTGGGGACGAAACTGATGTAGTTGAGGTCCCCGTCGCCCAATCCGCCGGAACTCCCGACAAAGATTCCGCTGTTGCCAAAGTCACAGAAATCGCAACCCGCACCAGAGGTAGCGGCCCCGTAGTAGAGGATGACCTGAATAAGATCCGCGGTGTCGGCCCCAAACTGGACAAGCTTCTCAAGAGCTTGGATATCACCAGCTTCCGTCAGGTGGCCAACTTCACCCCAGATGACATTCAGTATGTGACCGCCGCTCTCGAGGCCTTTCCCGGCCGGATCGAACGTGACGATTGGATGGCAAGCGCTGCCGAAGAGCACTCCAACAAGTACGGCGAACCGGTCTAGCCCAGCGAAGATCGGGAATCGACACCTGCCTCCGACGGTTAGGCCGTTTATGGACTCAAACATGCTCGCTGACCACCGCGCCAGCAAAGACGGATACCTCCGCACCAATCCCGGCTCACCGATTCCCCAGGAGCTGCGTGGCAGCTTTGCCGGTCTCCCCTACTTTGCCTGGAACCCCGATCTCATCCTCACCCTTGCCGTAAGCCCTGGGGACGGCACAGAGATCCAAGTGGCGACCTCCGATGGTGCGGATCGCATCTACCGACGTGTCGGCAGCGTCGATTTCGACCTGGGTGGGGCTGCCCAGACGCTTCATCTCTATGACACGGGGCACACCAGCCTCTTCCTTCCGTTCCGCGATGCGACATCGGGGAAGGAAACGTACGGAGCAGGCCGCTACCTCGACATCGAGCCGAACGATGATGGGACCGTTACTCTCGACTTCAACCTCGCCTACAGCCCGTTCTGCGCCTACAGCGACGGCTACTCGTGTGCACTACCGCCGGCCGATAATTGGATGTCGGTCCCGATCGAAGCCGGCGAAAAGACCTGGCAAAAGCCCACTTAGACAGACGAGCGCGGTGCTCCTGTGGTCAGCACAAGAGGGCAATCGCGGAATGGGTGATCGATTACCTCCATCGATTCCCGGTATGCCGCGGATAGCTGGCCAGCGGTGAACACCTCGCGAGGCGCGCCGACCGCCTGCGCCCGACCCGCATCGAGCAGCACCACCCGGTCGGCGTATACAGCCGCTTCGACAGCCAGACGGCGATGAACAACAATGACGGCAATGGATCACGCCACGCTCAGCCCGGGATCACCGATCAGTCTTCGCCCCATCTCCGAAGACAATGTGATGTCTGTCATCAAGCTCACTGTTTCCGATAGCCAGCAGGACCTCGTGGCCCCCAATTCGGTATCCATTGCTCAGGCCGCCCACACCACGAATCGCTGGGAGCAGGCCATCTATGCCGACGACACCCCGGTTGGCTACGTGCTTGTATCTGAGAATCGAGACAAGCTTCGTTACTACCTGTGGCGCTACATGATCGACCAGCGATACCAGGCCATGGGTTTTGGGAAAGCGGCCATGCTCCAGATCATCGACTACGTGAGGTCGCTCCCCAATGCCACAGAATTCTTTCTGAGCTACGTACCAAGCCAGCATGGGCCACGAGGGTTCTATGCAGGATTGGGCTTCGAAGACACAGGGGTCGAACACGACGGCGAGCTGGAGATGCGGCTGGCATTTTGAACTGTCACCATTCCGTCACAACAACACGACTATCGGTTGGCAGTGGTGTTGTGGCACAATTGGAGCATTCACTCAAAGTCTGAGAGAGGTTGCGTCATGGCCAACAACCACCCCGGGATCATCTACGGCAGAAGAGTCGCCATCGTCGGGGGTCTGCGCACCCCATTTATGAAGGCCGGCTCGAAATACCGTGACCTGTCCGCACTAGACCTAGGTGCTGCGGTCACCAACGAGCTTCTTCATCGATCGAATCTGGAAGGGGGACAGATCGATCAGTTGATCGCCGGCGCCGTGGTCGCTGACCCCGGAGCCCCCAACATCGCCCGCGAGATTGTGATGCGATGCAATATGCCGGCATCAGTGGACTCCTATTCGGTGAGTCGTGCCTGCGCAACGTCCACCCAGGCGATCGTCTCAGGAGCACAGGCAATCCTGTACGGCGACGCCGAAGTTGTCATTGCCGGAGGAACCGATTCGCTTTCCAAGCCGCCCATCACCTACGACGACAAGGTGGTCGACGCCCTCATGGCTGCCAACGCTGCCAAAGACATCCCCTCGAAGGTGAAGGCGTTCACCCGTCTCCGCCCCGGCGACCTAGCGCCACGACCGCCCGCCCTCGCCGACCTTTCCAGCGGTCTCACGATGGGGGCCGCAGCCGAGAAGATGGCAAGAGAGAACGAGATCTCCCGCGAAGCCCAAGACCAGTATGCGTTCGACTCCCACATGAAGGCAGTCGCTGCCTGGGAAAAGGGTGTGTTTGACGACGAGGTCATGCCATTCCCCATTCCACCCCGATTCAAAGAAACCATGACCCAAGACGGAATCCCGCGTGCCGACTCCACGCTGGAGAAGTTGGCCTCGCTGCGTCCGGCATTCGACAAGAAGTATGGCACCGTCACCGCGGGCAATTCTTCCCCGCTTACTGATGGTGCAGCCGCAGTGCTGCTCATGGAAGAGAAGACGGCCAAGAAGCTCGGCTTCGAACCAAAGGCGTACATCAGGTCGTGGGCTTTTGCGGCACTGGACCCGGCCTGGCAGATGCTGATGGGCCCATCGTTCGCAACTCCAGCAGCGCTGACCCGAGGCGAACTGACCTTCGAAGATATTGACGTCGTCGACATGCACGAGGCGTTTTCGGCACAGATGCTTTCAAACATCAAAGCCTTCAAATCTGCCGAGTGGGCTCGCAAGTACTTGGGACGGGACGAACCGATCGGCGAAATCAACATGGAGGAGCTCAACCTGTACGGCGGCTCCATCTCGCTCGGCCATCCCTTCGCCGCCACCGGCGCCCGGCAAGCACTGACCATGGCCAACGAACTCCAGCGACGCGACAAGGGCTTCGCCCTCGTAACCCAATGTGCGGCAGGCGGCCTCGGGGCAGCCCTCGTCCTCGAACGCTGAAAGGACCGAACGTGACAGATCTGCAACTCACCCATATCAAGTTCGATGTCGATGCCGATGGCGTCGCCACTGTCTTAATGGACCGCGCCGGGGAGCCCTTCAACAGCCTCGGCCCAGAACTGGCGGAAGATCTCTTCGCCACAATCGACCACATCGCTGGCAACGCCGCCATCAAAGCGGTCGTGATCGGTTCGGCCAAGAAAGATAACTTCCTGTCAGGTGCCGATATTCGCTGGCTGCAGTCTCTTGACGACGCCGAGACTGCAATGGAACTCCTCAGCGAGGCCCATGCCGGGTTCATGCGACTCGAGAAGCTGACCACAGAGCAAGGTAAACCAGTCGTCGCCGCCATCCATGGTGCCTGCCTGGGTGGTGGCATGGAACTGGCTCTTTCATGCTCCATGCGAATTGCATCTAATGATGAAAAGAAGACCCAACTCGGGCAGCCTGAGGTCCAACTGGGAATCATCCCTGGTATCGGGGGAACGCAGCGTCTGCCGCGTCTAGTCGGCGTTGCCGCTGGTCTGGACCTGATCCTCAGTGGCCGTTCGGTTCGTCCCCGCAGTGCAATCAAGATGGGTCTCATCGACGAGGCATGCCCCCAAGAGGTTCTGCTCGACGTCGCCAAGAAGCGGGCCCTCGAAGCCACGCTCAGTCCGCCAGAGCCCGCTTCGGGCAACACGATTGGGCGGCTACGCAGTTTTCTGGCCCCCGCCCACCTGCAGCAACTCGCGCTGGAAGAGAACCCGGTGGGGCGGCGGCTTCTGTTCTCCAAAGCCGAAGAAAAGATGCTCGAAAAGACCAAGGGCAACTATCCGGCACCGCCAGCGGCGTTGCGTGCGGTCAAAGCGGGTATCGAGCAGGGAATCGAGGTGGGCTACGAAGTCGAGCTTCAGGAGTTCAAGAATCTGATCGTGTCTCCGGAGGCAAAGGCCTTGATGTCGATCTTCTTCGCAACTCAGGAGCTCAAGAGGGACACTGGCATTGACTCGTCGGCGCTGCCAGTAGCGGTGCAGAAGACTGCAGTTCTTGGTGGTGGCCTGATGGGCGGCGGCATCGCTGCGGTCAATACGACCAACGCCAAGGTTCCGACCCGCATCAAGGAGGTCGACGACGCCGGGGTTGGCCGTGGTCTTGCTTATGTCAGCAAGTACATAAGCGGCCGGGTGAAGCGACGCCGTATCAAGCCCCGCGCTGCTGCCAAGATGATGCATCTAGTCACCGGTACGACGGATTGGTCGGGTTTCGGCAACGTTGACCTAGTCATCGAAGCCGTGTTCGAAGACCTCGACCTGAAACGGTCGATGGTCCAACAGGTCGAAGCGGCAACCGGACCCAACACGATATTTGCGACGAACACCTCGTCGATTCCGATCACCCTGATTGCCAAAGGAGCGGCACGCCCCGAGAACATCATCGGCATGCACTACTTCTCGCCTGTTGAGAAGATGCCGCTGCTGGAGATCATCGTCACGGACAAGACGGCTGACTGGGTAACAGCAAGTGCCGTTGCTTTTGGGAAACGACAGGGCAAGACGGTGATCGTTGTAAACGATGGGACCGGCTTCTACACCTCTCGCATCATTGCCCCGTACATGAACGAAGTCGGCTGGCTACTCGAGGAGGGCGTTCGTATCCAGGACATCGACGCCGCGATGGTTGACTGGGGGTTCCCGGTGGGTCCGGTGCAGTTGACCGACGAAGTCGGTATCGACGTTGGAGCTAAGGTCGGCAAAGTGATGCGAGAGGCATTCGGGGATCGCCTGGCGGCGCCGGGCGGCTTCGAGAGACTAATTGCCGACGACCGTAAGGGCCGCAAGAACGGTCGCGGGTTCTACGTGTATGAGGACGGCGAGCGCAAGGGTGTAGACGAGTCGGTCTACGCAGTACTCGGCTCCCCCGAAAGCAAGCACATGGACCGTGGCGAGATCCAGGATCGGCTTGCACTACAGATGGTCAACGAAGCTGCCCTATGTCTCGAACAAGGCATCCTGCGCTCCGCAAGGGATGGCGATATCGGAGCGATATTCGGTCTTGGCTTCCCGCCGTTTGCGGGCGGGCCATTCAGCTACGTCGACCGAGTGGGCGCAGCAACCGTGGTTGCCAAGCTGCAGGAGATGGCGGCAAGCCACGGCGACCGGTACACACCGGCGGCGATCCTGGTCGAGCATGCCAAGTCAGGGGAAGCGTTCCGAAGCTAGCCGACACCGAGCAGATGCATTCGAGGGTTGGACCGATTGGTCCGACCCTCGACTCGTTTGGGAGCGCCACTTAGCTGCGAGAGGTAGGCTCAATCCTCGTGAGCACACGTGACACGATGAACGGGGACGCATCGACAGCGTTCACTGCCGCCCTCGGCCTCCTGGCTGACAAGGTTCCTCCACAATCAGCTGCGATTACCGAGCAATTCGCCAAGCAGTACTTGCGTCGGGTCCACGACGGGCCGCTCACCCGACTCACTGCCGACGAGCTTGCAGCCCACCTGATCGGCATCTACGACTTCGCCAATAGTCGTGGCGCGGATCCGATTTCGGTTCGAGTCTTCAACCCGACCCTCGATGCAGACGGCTACACCAGCAAGGGCACTGTCGTCGAGGTATCAACTCTTGACCGCCCGTTCCTCGTCGACTCAGCGACAGGAGAGATCCTCAGCCACGACGCCGCTGTCGATCACGTCATCCATCCTGTGCTTGGCACAACCCGAGACGCCAGTGGACGCCTCACCAACGTCGGACCAGCACGAGACGCCGCGGTTCGGGAGTCAGTGCAGCACTACCAATTGAATCGGCTGCTGGGAGCGGCCGATCGTGATGCTCTCCACGAAGGCATCGTCAATACGCTCGGCGACGTAGTGAAGGTGGTCGAGGACTTCGATCAGCTCAAGACACGCATCCTGCAAATGATCAATCTGGCCCGGGCCGGCTCCGTTCGGTACGACCAGGACGAGGTCGCGACTACCGAAGCCTTCCTCCAGTGGCTCCTTGACCTGAACTTTGTCTTCCTCGGCTATCGGGAGTATCGCTTCGTCACCGCCTCCGGTGTACCCAGCCTGCAGGTGGTTCCTGAATCGGGTCTTGGAATCCTTCGCGGTAGCGAGCACTCTGCCTACGCCGAACCGGTCCCTCTCGCCGAACTCCCAGCTGACTTGCAGGCCAGATACACAAGCGGCGACCTACTCGTCATAACGAAAGCAAACAGCGTCTCGACAGTCCACCGCCGGGTGAAACTTGACTACATCGGCGTCCGTATCGTCGACGACAACGGCGAACTGTGCGGCGAGGCACGACTACTCGGAATCTTCACTTCCAAGGCATACATGACACCGGCGTCGGCAGTGCCTCTCCTTGACCACAAATTGCAGCAGATCATCGAAGCAGAAGACCTCATTGAGGGCACCCACGATCACAAAGCGACGATCGAAATATTCGAGAGTTTCCCCAAAGAAGAACTGCTCTCTTCGCCAATAGCCGAGATCCAGCGTTCCGTTATGGGCTTGGTCCAACTGAGAGAGAGCCAACACGTCAAGCTCTTCGTGCGGCGCGACCTTCTCAACCGCAACGTCGCCATAGTGGTGGCCCTGCCCCGCGACCGGTTCAATGCCCGTCTCCGCAAGAACCTGCAGAAGCTATTCATGGACCGGTTCCAGGGAACGTCTGTCGACTATCTGCTCGCCCTTGGAGAGGTCGATCCCGCCCAGATCCACTTCACCGTCTGGGTCAAGGGAGGTGACATCCCGGAAATCTCGTTTAAAGACTTGGAGCAAGAAGTCGCTGCCATGACCCGCACCTGGGAGGACCGCCTCCGCCAGGAACTGATAGACCGCGTTGGCGAAGACGATGGCAATCGAATGGCGAGCGCATGGGCGAGCAGGTTCCCGGAGTACTACCAGACTTCGGTACAGCTGGCGGTAGCCGCGGGCGACATCATCCGCCTCGACCATCAAGCCACAACCGGCGACGAGCTGGTGATCGGCATCCAGAATGAGGACCCGGGTGGCCCAGGAGATGCCCTCACCCGGCTCACTGTGTACCGCCGCAACGACAAGCTCCCCCTCTCTGCGATCATGCCCCACCTCGAGGCGCTGGGGCTACACATCGTCGAAGAAGTACCAACCAGGCTCCTCGACGGTGCCAGCAACATCTTCATTCATGACTTTGGTGTTCTTGGGGCGGACGGTGAGCAGCTCGACCTCGCCGCGATCGGCGATCGTCTCGCCGCAGCAGTCGATGCCGTTCTCGAGGGCAGGGCCGAATCCGACTCACTGAACCGGCTCTTGATCTCGGCGGGGCTCGACCACCACCAGATCACGGTGCTCCGTGCCTACCGCACGTACCTGCAGCGCGTCGCTGCCTTGTTCACAACCGAGTACCTCAACGACACCCTGGCCACCCACCCCAAACTGGCGGACATGCTCTACCGACTGTTCGAAGCGCGGTTCGATCCTGTCGCTGAGCCAGGCCTGGAAGCCGAGATCCGCGACAACATCCTGGAGGCGTTGGACAGAGTCCTATCGCTCGACGAAGACCGCATCCTACGCGCCCTCGTTGGAGTTATCGACGCCACGGTTCGTACCAACGTGTACCAAACAGACCGCAACAGTGTGTCTTTCAAACTTCGCTCTGCCGACGTTCCGAACATGCCAAAGCCGTTTCCTCTCTATGAGATCTTTGTGTACTCGCCGGAGGTCGAAGGCGTCCATCTCCGCGGTGGGATGGTGGCTCGCGGCGGTATCAGGTGGTCTACCAGAAGAGAGGACTACCGAACCGAGGTCCTCGGGCTGATGAAAGCGCAGATGACCAAGAACGCGGTCATCGTGCCTACCGGATCCAAGGGTGGTTTTGTTCTCCGTCGCCCAGCAGACCAAATGGTGGATATGCGCAAGGAAGTGCGGCTTCGCTACATAACATTCATCGAAGGATTGCTCGACCTCACCGATAATCTCATCGACGGCGACGTGGTCCATCCTCCCAACACCCGCATCCACGACGGGGAGGATCCATACCTTGTCGTAGCCGCCGACAAAGGAACGGCGGCTCTCTCCGATACTGCTAACAGCGTCGCCGCGGAGTACGGGTTCTGGCTTGGCGATGCGTTTGCCTCGGGCGGGGCTCAGGGATACGACCACAAGGTCTTGGGAATCACGGCTCGTGGTGGGTGGGAATCGGTCAAGCACCACTTTCGTGAACTTGGCCTGGACACTCAATCCCAGCCTTTCACCGTGGTCGGTATCGGCGACATGTCGGGAGACGTGTTCGGGAACGGGATGCTGCTTTCAGAACAGATCAAGCTGGTGGCGGCATTCGATCACCGCGATATCTTCGTCGACCCGATGCCGGACCCCGCAGCGAGCTTCGCCGAACGCCGACGGCTATTCGAGAAACCCGGCTCTTCATGGAAAGACTACGACCCCAAACTGATTTCGCCGGGCGGCATGGTGTTCTCCCGTGCCGCCAAGGAGGTTGCTCTCTCGCCGCAGGCAAGGGCCGCGCTACATATCGACATGACCACGATGACCCCCCACGAACTGATCAACGCCATTCTCAAGGCACCGGTCGATCTTCTGTGGAATGGGGGCATCGGCACCTATGTCAAGGCCAAGGAAGAAAGCAACGAATCTGTCGGTGACCGTACCAACGACGCAATTCGAGTTGACGGCGAGGAACTGCGCTGCCGGGTTGTCGGAGAAGGCGGCAACCTCGGTCTCACCCAGCGCGGCAGAATCGAGTTCGCCCATAACGGCGGCTCGCTCCACACAGACTTCATCGACAACTCGGCTGGTGTCCACTGCTCTGACCGTGAGGTAAACCTGAAGGTCTTGCTGGGCCTGGCAGAAGAGCGCGGTGAGCTTGACCGCGAAGGCAGGGATGTACTCGTCACCTCCGTTGCCGAAGATGTCACCGCAGCCATCATCTACGACAACTTCCTTCAGGCCCAGATCCTTTCTCAGGAAGCTGCCCGCTCCGCCAACCTCATGGAGGCATACGAGCTGGGTATCCAATTGTTGGAGTCGCAGGGGCTGCTGGACCGGTCGATCGAGTACCTGCCGTCGACTGAGGAGATGTCGGAAAGAACCAAAGCCGGCATCGGTCTGACCAAACCGGAACTGTCGGTACTACTCGCCTATGGGAAACGTAGTCTCTACGAGGCTCTCCTCGAATCCGATCTGATCGACCACCAGTACTTTGCCGCCGATCTCGCTGACTATTTCCCGAAGGCTGTGATCGACCGGTTCGGCCACCTCGTCTCGGAACACCCGCTGCGTCGCGAACTGATCGCAACGATTGTGGCCAATCAAGTCATGAACTCCGAGGGGATCACGTTCGTCAGCCGTCTCATGGACCAGACGGGAGCCGACCCTGCCATGGTCGTGAAGGCATATCGCATTGCACGTGCAATAACCGATGCCGAGCAGTGCTGGGAAGAACTCGAAGCCGAGGTCGGCAACATCGAGCCAGGCCTAATCCGCAGTCTTGTCAGCACTGTCGATTGGCTTGTCGAAACAACCGCGCGTTGGTTCCTCAACAATCCGATCGGGCATGAATCCCTTGACGAAACGATCGCCAAGTTCGAATCGGACTATCGAGTGCTCACCGCATCCATAGGAGCCACCGGTGCCCAAGCGTGGCAACAAGCACGTCTCGCGACAACAGCCTCGCTCCAGGAACGAGGCGTGCCGGACGCTATTGCCAAGCGCCATGCGTACATGGAAGACCTCGTTCACGGCCCCGACATCATCCAGCTTGCCCAGCAGACCGGTCGGTCCGTTGCTGAGGTGTCCGGTGTCTTCTTCCGCCTTGGCAAGGCCATACGGATCGACTGGTTGGAGCGACAAGCCGTCGCCATCGAGCCGGCGAATCGGTGGGAACGTCTCGCCCAGCAGGCCGCTGCGGCCGATCTCGTCTTGCTGCGCAGACACCTGGCGGAACGGATCTTGGCAAAGGCAGGATCGCGTTCACCGCGAGAAGCAGTCCGCAAGTATCTCTCTGAGCGTGCCGAGGCCCACGGGCGAACGCTGATGTTCATGCGTCAACTTGGCGAAGAAGGTGTCAGCTCGGTAGATGCGGTCATCGTCGCGACCCGCCAAATCGAGCGGAACATGGTGTGACGAGACCGGCGGGAACCCCTATGACCGATATCGGGTCCCCGCAGATACGGGCCTTTTTCCGGCATTTTTCGGGCCACAAGCTCTAGAATCACCGCAACTCAGGAGTCGGGAAACTCTTCCCTTTAGTTCTTCGACTCTGTAGCCGATGGTACAAAACATGATCCGACGTTCACGCAAAAGAAGCAGCCGCAATGGTGGGGAGTCGTCTTCCAAGGCGCGCGAAACCATCATGAAAGAACGGCTTGAGAGCATCTCCGGCTACGACTTCGATGAAGACAAAGCCAAAGAGGTGGAAGAGCGCCTTCGCCGGATGAGCTACGGGCACAAGGTCGAGAAGTAGAGCTTCACAGGAGTTCGCAACAGCGAAGGAACTCATCTCCGATGAGTTCCCGCCGACCCAGTCTCAAACGCAGGAACGGGTTGTTTGACGCGTCCAGGGTGTGACTGCTCATTCGAGTGTGTGTCTGTTTTTTGTCGACCTGCACCCAGGACTTCGCTTTGCGAAGGAACCCACCACGTGGGTTCCCGAACTCCCAAGGAACTCGGCGCTAGCCGAGTTCCCCTCATCCGGAGATGAGTTCCCGTAGTAGTTTCTGTGCCATGCATTCGTTGCGAGCCTCATGACCCAGCCGATCGCTGTTCTTTGTGCGATGGAACAGGAAATGCGCAGCATCGAGGCCGCACTCGCTGACCCAGCCGAGTCGACTCAATATGGCCAGCGCTTTGTTGCTGGGACAGTGTCGGGTGTTCCGCTGATCACCGCCGTTTCGGGCTACGGCAAGGTTGCCTCCGCCGCCACGACCGCAACCATCATCGAACGATTCAAACCCTCCCAGATCGTATTTGGCGGTGTCGCTGGTGGTGTTGGCTCCTCGGTCCGGATCGGAGACATCGTCGTTGCCGATCGGCTGGTTCAGTACGACTACGACGCCAGTCCCCTGTTTGATCGATTCGTCATCCCCGCACTGGGAGTTGCCGAAATCATCGCCGACCCCGAACTGACAGAGCGTCTACGCCAGGCATCAATGAGGTTCACTCGATCGGGTGCCGCCAACGACCCCGTTGCCGGCCTCGACATCACCAAAACATCTGTTCACGTAGGACTCATCGCATCGGGCGACCGCTTCATAGACGACACCGACGAAACCACGGCGTTGGCGAATGACTTGCCTGGACTACTTGCAGTGGAAATGGAAGGGGCTGCGGTTGCGCAGGTCTGTGCCGCAAGAGACGTTCCTTTTGGGGTATTCCGCTCCATTTCGGATCGCGCTGACAGCACGGCAGACGTTGATTTCTTATCGTTCGTGTCGTCGGTCGCAGCTCCGGTCACCGCGGGGGTAATCATCGAAATGCTCCGACACCCGGGAACTCGGCGCTAGCCGCGTTCCCACTGACCCGATGCCGCTGGGTCGAACTCTCCCTGCTAGAGCCCCTACCCGGCGATGCAACACAACCATGGTCCTGCCAAGAGCCGACCAGATGACAGATCCGGCGGCTATCGCCAGGCCAATCGTGTCGCCGGTAATCGACCA
>RCND010000539.1_pt1 | contig 21593 bp, 20 predicted proteins | sample 2041351 | NCBI WGS metagenome assembly RCND01 (sample SAMN09708230, study PRJNA481090) | Marine sediment metagenome, whole genome shotgun sequencing project. | biome: marine sediment; feature: ocean; material: sediment; isolation source: Sewage treatment plant 12B marine sediment (STP12B) ... | reverse complement strand
GACAATTGATGTGTTTTTTTATCTCTTCAACATCAGACAAATCGATTTCAAAATCATTGACACCATTCATTACATTGCGTCCTTTGATCATCTTTCCACCCGGGTGGGCTACTCCGCCGGAGCCCCCGAATATTACACCCAGGTGTTCACCCCCCAGATTGCACCCCACAGTGAATATCTGGGCTTCTGCCGCCCTTGCTCTGAGAAGCGATCTGAACAACTCCAGCCTTCCACTGGGCCATTGAGCCGGTACGAAAAGGATCTCTGCTCCAGCCAGCGCAAGCCTTCTGCTGAGCTCTGGAAATCTCAGGTCGTAGCAGACTATCCCGGCAGCTGTTGTTCCCATGAATGGGAATGTTCCACCGCATTTACCGGGGATAAACGCTCTGTCTTCTCCCATCTGCCTGAAAAGATGTACTTTATCCGTATGATAAGCAAGCGTTCCTTCAGGTGAGTAAACAACCATCCTGTTCACCACTCCGTAATCTGTTTTTACAGGAACGGTTCCACCTATTATCCAGATGCTGTTCTCCCTTGCAGCTGAAGCTGCAGGAAGATCGCTCAGGTCTTCCTCAGAAAGCGCAAGTGAAGGAATGTCGTCAAGCACGAACCCGGTTGAGAAAAGCTCCGGGAAAACCGCTGCATCCGGGACTGGTGGTACTACAGCAGCCTCGGAGAACTTGTGCATATTTTCAATTGGAGAACCCTCTATACCGAGTTCCACAAGTCTAAGAATCATCGAATCTCCATATCAGGTTTTTTCAGTGGTTTTGTAATATAGTATAAGTGTAAATCTCAGTATAATATATTGGTTCAGGGCATCATTGAAACAGCTTAACCATTTCTGAAGGGGTATTAACGATGACAACTCCCAATATAAGCAGAAGAGGCAATCAGATTCAGGAATCACCTATCCGTAAGCTGGCTCCAATGGCGCTGGATGCGGTCAAGAGGGGTATAAGTATACACCATCTGAACATAGGCCAGCCTGATATTCCCACCCCAATTGAATTTTGGGATGCGGTAAAATGCAATTTGAACACCGTACTTGCTTACGGCCCAAGTATCGGCATCCCTGCGCTCAGGGAATCCATATGCGGCTACTATTCCAGATCGGGTATCTCCATTGAACCGGATCAGGTGATGATCACGACAGGAGGTTCAGAGGCAGTTATTTTCTCAATCATGGCAACCTGTGATCCGGGTGATGAAATAATATGTTTTGAGCCTTTCTATGCGAATTACAACGGTTTTGCTACTCTTGCAGATGTAAAGCTTGTACCTATAACATCCTCAGCTGAGAACGGTTTTCACCTTCCACCGAACGAGGAGATAACTTCAAGAATCACGGACAGAACAAAAGCAATACTGATATGCAATCCTAATAATCCCACAGGCACAATACTCACAAATACGGAAATAGCGGATCTTGCCCATATAGTATCCCGCTTCAACATCTATCTCCTTGCAGATGAAGTGTACAGGGATTTTGTCTTCGATGGAAGGGAACACTCTTCCATCCTGGAATTTCCGGAGATTGCTGACAGAGCTGTGGTCATGGATTCCATTTCCAAGAGGTTCAGCTCATGCGGGGCAAGGCTTGGCAACATTGTAACCCGCAACAAGTCACTCATGACAGCGTTCGTGAAATTCGGTCAGGCCAGACTCTGCCCTCCCACGCTTTCGCAGTACGGTGCTACCGAGATGTACAGATCATTGACAGAGGAGTATTTCAGCTCGATTGTATCAAAGTATCAGAGCAGGCGGGACATACTGATGGAGGAGCTGCACGGGCGGGAAGGGATATTCTTCCTTAAGCCTGAGGGGGCTTTCTATGCAACCATAAAGATACCTGTTGAGAACACCGATCACTTCGCCGCCTGGATGCTCACTGATTTCTCCATTGACGGATGGACCACAATGATCGCCCCGGCTGAAGGATTCTATGCTACTCCGGGACTGGGTCTTGATGAGATAAGGATTGCTTACGTTCTTGAAGAGAACAAGATGAGATCAGCTCTCGATATCCTTAAAGCCGGTCTGCAGGAATACAAGGCTCTTTGATTCTGTAAGCGTCGTAAGTGACGTCCAGCCCCAAGCAGGAAGGAAGTAACATCATTGTTATGGAAGAGCAACAGAAACAGCCCGGATTGTGTTCCAAGCCACTCGGTAGCAGCGTCAGGATAGCGCTAATACTCTTTGGTGCATCCCTCGCACTGACATTCATCGGAATGGCTTCGCTGCCAATCGATGTTACAGTCCATGGGATCATTCCGACTTTCCTGGGGATTATCAGCCTCTACTTCTATCAGGATGCCATTGCAACCATGAGTATCCCGAAGTTTATGAACGGAGTAGCGTTCATCGCCCTCTTTTTTTTCCTGGGCTCTATCCTGCTCATCGCCAATAACTGTATGTGCGAGATTGGAGTGATGAAGACGCGGATGGTACTCTTCACAGTACCTGTTATAGGACTGATTATGATTTTCCGAATGAAGTGGCCCCGGCGGACTTCCTGATCCAAGAGTTTGAAGAGAAACGGTTAGAGTGTTCAAAGGAGAGTGGGTTCGGAGAGTTTCTGCTCAGTAGGATACGGCGTCTGGTGAAAGATTGTCGTCTGCACCAGATATGACAATAAAAACACCCGAGGGAACGCATACGGCAAGATCACCAGGCTTCCCTATCCAGCTTTGCCTGACGCAATCCTGACCGGGACATGGAGAACGCGCTATCCTGGCCATTTCGTTCTCGATGGTTATTTCCATTTCACCGAGGTTTCCCGCGACAGTGAATGTTGAATCCAGTCCCAGTTCGAACTGGAGGATACACTCCCCGGTATGGACCTCCAGGTGGAATTCGGATGTACCCTCCCCTCCACTTTGAAAGCTCAGCAGAAGAAAGGTGAGAACCACCGGGATGGCAAGATCGTTGAGACGGAAAAAGGGATACTTCTTATCCGATTTCATGGACAACATTCAGGGAATGACCGCAGGAAGCGCATTTTCCCTCCATCATGCCGTTTGTGCTGACTTTCCGTTCCGATCTTTCTATGCAGAGCGCGCCGCAGGAGGGACAGAGTGTATCTGATTTTTCCTGCAGAACGTTACCTATGTATATGTGATGGAGCTTGTTTGAGAATACCTCTCTGGCCTTCAGCAGGGTTTCGATCTGAGTTGGCTGCTGCCTGAGTTTATATCTGGGAAAATATCTGGATATGTGAAGAATGGTATCGGCCCCGCATTCACCCGAAATCCATTGCGCCATCTCCCTCCACTCCGCTGGATCATCGTTCTCTTCCGGGATTATCAGGAATGTGATCTCGAGGTGGCACTGTGACCCGGCAAGTGTTTTGATGGTCTGAAGAACAGTATCCCTGTTTCCCCCGCAGTGCCTTCTGTAGAAGTCATCTGACCATGATTTGAGGTCTACATTCCAGGCGTCAGTAACCTCTATGAGCTGCCCAAGAGGATCAAGGTTGATCTCACCGTTAGAGACCATTACGATGGCTCCCCCCTTTTCACGTACAAGAGGAGCTGAATCGGTAATGTATTCGTACCAGATGGTTGGCTCGGTGTATGTGAAAGCGATACCTATGCTGTTCCCTGTCATCGACATCTGGGCCAGGTCGGCTGGTGAGACATACCTTGTAGGAACACCGCTGTTCTGGGATATTGACCAGTTCTGACAGAAATCGCAGGTGAGATTGCATCCTGCCGGACCTGTGGAAAGAATTTCCGAACCAGGGAGAAAGTGATAAAGGGGTTTCTTCTCTATGGGATCAACAACCAGCGATACACATTCTCCGTAACCGGGAAGATATGGCTTACCGTCTTTGAGGCCCCTGACCCTGCATTGTCCCATGGACGATGAGTTGACTGCGAAAGAACAGCCCCGGGGACAGAGAAGGCATTTCCATCCTTTTTCATCTTCCCGGAACCAGTCAGGCTCCCTCATATGCTGCCCCTTCTCCATTCGGTTACCTCTCCGTTCTCATCCTCCGTTACTATAATGATAAGGCTGAATAGAGAATCAGGTAAATTCTCAGCTGTGTCAATGCCGCCTACGGAAACAGCTGTGGCAAGGGCATCACCAAATGCAGCGTTCCCGCATACCACTGTAGCAGACGCTACTCCCGATTCCGGATATCCCGTCCTGGGGTCAAGAATATGGCAGAAACGGAGCCCTTTATCAAAGAAGTAGTTCTCGTAATCCCCTGAAGTCGCAACAGCCCCGTTTTCTATCTCCATCATCTCCATGATATTGTCACCCCTGGGATTCCTCACGGCAAGCCTCCAGAGTCTTGCCGTTTCTGGGTCGCCTCCGCAGCGTATCTCGCCTCCTATCTCGACCAGAGCAGCACTGGCGCCCATCTCCCGGGCAAGACTGTAAATCCTGTCAGCGGTGTACCCCTTCGCGATGGCTCCGAAATCAAGTAGTGTGCCGCTGCTCAATAGTAGAGTGTCACCGGATATCCTGACATTCTTCAGACCTGAGCTGGCCAGTGCCCTGTCAATATCCACGCTGTCGGGAAGGTGAGGATCGGATGGAAATCCCCATGTATTCACCAGAACACCCATCGCGGGATCGAAAAGAGAATCGGTAATGGAAGAGATGAAAAGGGAGTTTTCCAGCAGATAGAAAAGGTCCGAAGACAGGTCAGGTATTAGACCATATCCCCTCATATTAAGGTCAGATAGCTCTCCTGTACCGTAAACTCCAAGCTCGTTGTCCAGATACCTTGCAAGAGAATCCATAGAAGACAGAATCACGCCGGCAGTTTCACTATCCGCTATTACAATGTACGTTGCGAAGGTGCCGAGGACCGGAGTTCTATTTTTCATTTCCAGGAGCTCAGGGTTGTCCGCACGGAACACCCGTACAAGAAGAGCGGCTGCAAGACTTCCCATGAGGAGGGTCAGAAGAAAAGCGGAATTGAATTTTTTCCGAACGGGTTTCACCTTGCTCCCGGATCCTGCTCCTCATTCTTGATATCAAGATGGTATCTGCAGTATCGGGATCCCGGTATTGAAGGTCTCCCGCATTCGACACACTTCATTGTTTCCCCGGCTTTCCGTCTTCTTTCTTCCTGAGTTGATCCAAGCCCTGTCAGCAGCATTACTAAGAGAACCGCACCGGATAAAGGTGCCAGATATACAGCAATACCAGCAAGACCCCAGGTAAGAGAAATTCCTTTTCCTAAAAGAAAACCCACAGTCCAGGCAAGTACGCTGAAAAAGAGGCATATTTTAAGGATATTTCTAAGTCTTCTCAATTAACGGTCTCCTTCCCTCAGAACAGATCAACAAAGCTGATAAAATGATTAACACCCAGTACCGCAATGCCTGTCTCATCCTCTCCGGTGGCTATCAGAGCTATTCCACCTGCCTCGACTAATATATTCAGCCATCCTATACCCCTGCCCGCTGATATCTGCCCCCATCCGGGAAGAATCAATGATTTCCAGGGCTGGGTTGAACGTTCGGCGACAGCATCTTCAGTATCAAGGGGGATAATATCTCCTGCAATACTCCACTGCGGAACAAGCGGTCTTCTCATTTCTGTTGGAAAGGCTGCAGTTCCCACTTCGAACTCTCTGAGTTCAGCCTTCTGCCAGAAGATTTCATGGCTCATGGTCCCGTTCAATACACTGTCCATGCTTTCTATACTGCATCTTATGCCTATCCAGCTGAGATCAGTGGTATCAACAACATCAAGGGCAATATCGGTAATGCCCATCCCTGGGAATCTATCCATGCAGTCAGAGATAACGGAGAAGATTCGGTTAACAGTGAAGACAGGTATCTTTGCCGAATACTCCACGATCCCTGAGAACACCACATAGTTCGGTGTTGAGGAATCCGGGTAGACAGCATTCGAGCCTTCCATCATCATTCCTGCTCTTGAAGTTATCTCGAGCTGTGTATGCCCGGATTCAGGTACACCCGGATTGATTTTAATCCGGATAATGCTGATGAACGGTTCACCTCCAACCAGTTCCTGAACAACCGCGAATTCAAAGGGTGTCTGAGCCGAAGCAAAAGACACAAGTATCAGTATTGTAAGAATGAAACGCATTTATCCGATCCCCATTTCAATTATTGAGAAATACTCTTCTCCAGTTATTTCCCGCCACTGAAGCTATATCATCGCTGCTCCAGCCTCGTTTATCAAGCAGTTCCAGAATATCGGGCCAGCTGGTGCAGTCCTTTATACCGGCTGGCAGATTCGGGACACCATCGAAATCGCTGCCAAAACCAGCATAATTTATTCCAACCAATTCAACCAGGTGCTCAAGGTGGTCTGCAATGGTATCCAGCGAAGCATTGCCGCCCAGAAAATATGGCACGAACGTAATTCCCACCACTCCTCCGGAAGCGGCGATCTCAAGTATATCCGCGTCGGGAAGATTCCTTGGTGTATTATGAACTGCCCTGCAGTTGCAATGGGTAGCTACCGTTCGCAGTCCCAGGAGAAGAAGATCTCTCCTGGAGCGGTCACAGAGGTGCGAAACATCAAGAATTATCCCGGCTTTATCAAGTTCAGCTGCAAGCCGCTTTCCCTTTTCCGTAAGGCCTGTATCTGTCCCTATTCCACCGCCAAGGCTGTTCTGTCCATTCCATGTGAGTGAAACAATTGAGGTCATGTTGATGATCTCATTCATCCTGGGATGATCAACAAGCGGCTGACATCCCTCAATCATCAGGTAAAGCTTTATTGCCGAACTGTGAACTATATCTTTGTACATGGATATACCACTTATGAAGGCAGCATCAGGCTCCTTCTCCGCCTCCGCACATATTGCTGTAACAAGATGAGATACGGAACTTTCAAGTGCTCTGGGCATATCCAGCTGTGTTCTGGAATTGCCTTGCAGATACTCCTGCGGCGAAGCTAACCTCATCAGAGTATCAACGTGAGCGTCGAACACAGGATATTCCATCAGGGGCTGCTCTCCTCTGTACTGTCAGAAGAAAAGAATATGTTACTGAAACCCCGTACGAATGAATCAGCTTTGAACATCAGAAATAATACCATAATAAAAAGAAGTATGTACAGGATAAGTTTGCCCTTTCCGGATTTTCTTGGGTGTTTTTCCTGCCAGTAATCAATTATCGGCATTAATTTCTACGACTCATGGGTCTTTCGACATGAAATTCGCGACGAAAAGTTGGGAACCCTGGAAATTCGATTGAATCGGCATAGGATACTACGTATACATTGCCTTCAAAACCATTACCCGGGTACTCCACAGATGCAGAAACAGCTGCGGAACACTCATCGGATCTGCGGTATTCACCCCATTCCTTGAGAAATTCGACTTTCAGCATGGAGATGGCTCCTATATCCTCCACCCTTGTGAATACTTCCTCCAGTTCGGAACTAACCTTCGCGGGTGTAATGGTAACCACGCTGACAAATCGTATCACTACGCTGATAATCATAATCAAGACAACGAGAAGGAAAGCAAAAAGACCACTTCTACCTGAAAGTATATCTGACATATCCACCTACCATCCTGAAAGGCATCTTCTGACAATATCTTCTGCGGATTCTTCGAGAAGCCTGTCCCGGGCTTCAATTTCGGATTCGGCATCAGGGTCGTAAACCAGCCAGGTAGACACGCTTTCTGTACCGATGATATCCCTTTCCATAAGAAGATCCGAATATGAGATATCAACCCTGATCTCCAGTTTGTATTCCTCGACCACTTCCGCTGATGTATACGAATAAGGGGTTTTAGTGTAAGAAGTAACAGTACCCTCAATCTCTGAATCCTGATTCTCAACAGCTACTGCGAGCCTTCCACCCCTTACTATCATCTCAATAACCCGTGAGGTTAAATCCTGTTCAAGGCCGTATTGAGTAACTCTGCTGCGGAAGTTAAGAATTTTGACCGACTGGATGTGTTCCGGAAGACTTCCGCGGAATCCGTAGCTGCATGACATGCCAACTACGATTACAGCAAGCAGGTACAGCAGTATTCTATGTGTATTCCTATACACCGGAATGACCGAACCCCCCTTCACCTCTGTGGGTTTCGGGGACACTATCAACTATTCTGAATCTTGGGATAACTACAGGGGCAAGAACCGCCTGGGCTATTCTGTCACCGCGCTGTATCCTGAAGGGCTTCGCACCGAGGTTAGAGAGAATGACCTTCACCTCTCCTCTGTAGTCCGAATCAATTGTTCCAGGGCTGTTAAGCACTGTAATACCGTATTTGAGGGCATTACCGCTTCTGGGACGAATCTGCCATTCGTAACCCGGGGGTATTGAAACTTTCAGCCCGGTTGGAACTAATTCAGTTGCTCCCGGCCGGACAACGATGTCGAACTCTACAGCAGCTGTAAGATCGACACCGCTTGAACCGGATGTGGCTCTGGTTGGAACGGGAAGATCCGATGCGTGCTCAAGAATTTCAAGCAGTACATCAAGCTCCATCTCTTCCCATCCTTATAAGCTGTCTATTCTTTCGGGTTCTGATCGATGTCCTTCATCGTCAGATCGATTTTTCCGTTACTCTTGACTTCTGTGACTTTAACCCGCACGTGCTGCCCGCGCTTGAGGACATCTTCCACCTTTTCCACACGTTCCTTGCTTATCTGGCTGATGTGCACGAGACCATCTGTTCCGGGCATTATTTCAACGAATGCTCCGAAGTTCATGATATTGGCCACAACTCCGTCGTATATCTGTCCGAGCTTAGGTTTTCCGGTAGAAAGCTCTATCAGCTCAAGGGTTCTATTGGCAGCTTCGGCGTCATCGGAGAGTACAACTACAGTACCGTCATCATCGATATTAATATCGGCACCAGTTTCTTCAGTAATGGCCCTGATGTTTTTGCCTCCGGGTCCTATCAGTTTTCCAATCATGTCCTTTTCGATCTGAACTGTATATACCCTTGGCGCGAATTCACTGAGCTCCGTGCGGTTAGCGCTTATGACGGAATTCATCTCACCAAGTATGTATTCCCTGTTCTCTTTCCCTCTATTTATGGCTTCACTGAGAATATCAAGTGATATTCCTTCAACTTTGAGATCCATCTGTATTGCGGTTATACCGTTGGCAGTTCCAGCAATTTTCAGGTCCATATCACCCAGATGGTCTTCTACTCCTGCAATATCCGACAGAATAACGTAATCTTTGCCATCGGTTACGAGCCCAAGAGCTATGCCTGCGACTGCGTCGGTTATGGGAACTCCAGCATCCATCAGGCTGAGTGAGGCGCCGCATATTGTCGCCTGACTGGATGATCCGTTCGATTCGAGTATATCCGATACTACCCTTACCGTATAGTTGAAATCAAGCTTATCATTCGGCATGACCTGTGAAAGGGCCATCTCGGCAAGATGTCCGTGACCGATCTCTCTTCGACCCGGCCCGCGGTCAGGTCTGACCTCTCCGACACTGAAGGATGGAAAATTGTAATGGAGCATGAAATCCTTCGTGTATTCTCCCATAAGAGCGTCTATCCTCTGCTCATCCCTTGCTCCACCGAGTGTGACTGCCACGAGAGCCTGGGTTTCACCTCTTGTAAAGAGAGCTGAACCGTGAGGGCGCGGTAATACTCCAACTTCGCATGTTATCTTCCTTACATCACCCTCTCCTCGTCCATCGGGGCGCTGGTGATCAAGAAGCTTCTTTCTGGCGACAAGCTTTTCCGCATTGTTGACTGCCTTGGAGATCATTTTCTTCAGTCTATCATCATCAAAATCAGGATATTTACCTGAGAGTTCTTCCAGGGCAGTTTCCTTCGCTGTCCCACCCGCATCTGAAAGGGCGTTCTTGACACCGTTTCCGTATACTTTTTCAAATTCAGGGATAGCGATTGAGTGTACCTCTTCCGAGAAACCATCCGGGATCTCAAAAGCCCTCTTAATCTCACGTTTTTCCCTTCCAACAGCTTCCCTCAGTTCCACCTGAAGCTCGTTGATCATGGCGGCTTCATCGGCAGCTAACCTTATAGCTTCCATAACTTCTTCTTCTGACAGCTGTGCTGTTGAGCCTTCCAGCATGACAACATCTCTGTCCTTGACCGCGACCACAAGATCAAGGTCGCTTTCAATCTGCTGGTCAAGGGTGGGATTTACTATAAACTCACCGTTCACTCTGCCTATTTTCACTGAGGAGACGGGACCATCCCATGGAATGTCCGATATCATCAGCGCTGAGGATGCCCCCAGCATTCCAAGCAGACTTGGATCGTTCTGACCATCGGAACTGAGAACAAGTATATAAACCTGTGTCTCTTCCATGTAATCTGAAGGGAAAAGAGGCCGCAGTGGTCTGTCTATAAGCCTTGCTGTAAGTGTTGCATTTTCCTGGGGTCTTCCTTCTCTCTTGAAGAATCCTCCGGGGATCTTACCTGCTGCATAAGTTCTTTCGCGGTATTCTATCGTTAGAGGGAAGAATGGTAAATCTCTCAATCCTCCTGATGTTGCGGCTACAAGTACCGCTGAACCACCATAGGTAACGTATACTGAACCGTCGGCCTGTTTGGCCATTCTTCCGGTTTCAATTGTAAGTGTTCTGCCTGCTACTTCTTTTTTAACAATTTTTATCATTTTTTTTGTTTCTTCCTTTTTAACCAGTTTACTCCGACTCTCTGCCGGAACAAGTAACTACAAGCACCACTTCAATTGAAATCCTTCTAGTCCCATCAGTGTGCTTAATTCCTCTGATATACGATTTACCTTCTGAGGCCGAGGTCCTTAACTATCTTTCTGTAACGTTCAATATCCTTATTCGTAAGATAATTCAGCAGCTTTCTCCTCTGACCCACAAGCATAAGAAGTCCCCTGTTGCTGTTATTGTCCTTCTTGTGAAGCTTCCTGTGATCAGTCAGGTTCCTTATCCTCTCAGTAAGGATAGCTATCTGTACTTCCGATTTTCCGGTATCGTTTTTATTATCTCCGAATTTCACGATTAACTCTGCCTTTTTATCGGCTGTTATACTCATCTTTCTGGATCCTCCATTCGTTTTTCATTCGCGAAAAGCCTGACGTTTTCTACATCACCGGCGATAAGCTTCTTCAGCTCTTCAATACCTATTGAAGATACTGCATTTCTCAATCTCTTTCTGAAACTAACACTCACTACACTTCCGTAAATATCCCCGACCCGGTGATCCAGCATATATGCTTCCACCGGTCCCGCGGCACGTTCTGGAACGAAGACGGCTGCAGGCACAGGTCTGGTTCCGCAGCCGGTATCTACATAGCCTGCGTAACTGCCTGGTTCCGGAAGCAATTTGCATCCGGGAACCCTGACGTTCAATGTGGGAAATCCAATCTGTCTGCCTAGTCCTTTGCCCCTTGAGACCACTCCAGTAACCGAGTAATGCCTGCCAAGGAGTTCTTCCGCATTCCGGAGTTCTCCATTTTCAAGAAGTAACCGGATCTTTTCACTCTTAACCGGTCCATCTCCACATTCCAGCGGAGGTACAATAATAGTATCAATCTCCCTTGAAGTACACCACTGATACAGGTATTCCACTGTACCCGACCTGTTTCTGCCGAAATGGAAATCGTATCCCACTACGATCCTGCTGAATTTCTCCATAACAAGAAGTTCAGAAAGAAATGCATCCGGTGATTTTTCAACTGTTTCTCTATCGAAAGGAATGATCATGATCTTATTCATTCCCAGTCTGCCCAGGATTTCCGCCCTTTCGGAAACAGTAGTGATCCTTCTATTCCATGAATTATCCGTAAAGTACTGACGTGTCACAGGTTCAAAGCAGACCAGGCATGCATCGCCATCGAATGATCTGGCCTTTTCTATTACCTTCAGATGTCCCGTATGTATGCCGTCGAAATTTCCTAATGTAATTGTATCCATGGTTTTCAGTTTCCTGCGAATACGCACAACGGTTTCAGAATACTCCCATCTCCTTCGGCAACAGCCAGCAGATTATCGTCCTTATCAAGCAGGGCTACTGTGCCGACCAGACTACCGCTAACGCTTCCTCCATGGGATACCATCAAGCGCTGTTCCTCGTCCAGAATTGCTTTCTTGTAATCCCTGAGAACATCTGACATACTGAGTAGAGCCCTTCCGTTTCGAGTCTCTTTTGAAGCTTCCTCAATGCTGAATGCCCCTATCGATGTTCTTCTGATATCGAAGGCTGCTCCGCCTGTGCCAAGTTCGTTCCCGATATCGCGTGCAAGCGCTCTGATATATGTACCCGAGCTTACAGTGACGCAAAGATGAACCTCCGATTCCAGGAGTTCCTCAAGCTTCCAGCTCTCGGTGAACACTTCTCTAACAGGTGTTGAGGGCTTTAATCCTTTTCTTGCCAGAGAATATGCCCGTTCGCCATCAACCCTCACCGCTGAATAATCTGGTACTTTCTGAGTTATAGCCCCTGTATAGTTACATAATACCTTAAGGATATCCTCATCAGTGATGGGTGGGACGGGTCTCGTTTCCAGAATTGTACCACCTGTATCGTCCGTATCGGTTCTGATACCAAGTTTAATTCCGAAACTGTAAGTCTTCCCGGAAGATGTCACAAATCTGGATAGTCTCGTTGCTCTTCCAAGAAGAACAATAAGAAGGCCAGTTGCATCGGGATCCAGGGTTCCGGCGTGCCCGTATTTCCTGTAACCCCACTGCTTCGCAACCCTCTGAGCTGCCTTGCGTGAGTAAATGCCGGCTGATTTATCAAGAAGATATGCCGCACCTGTCATCCGGGGGGATGTCAATCGTTACTCAGCTCCCTCATGATGTTCAGAATCTTGTCACCCTTTTCACCGGATTCATCCTGAACAAAAGACAGAGCGGGAACCGTACGCATCTTTATCCGGGATGCCAGCTGGGACCTGAGAAAACCCCTGGCTGATCCCATCGCTTCGATAGCATCCTGCTTCTCTGTTTCTGTTCCTGCAGTCTCATAGAACAGCGTAGCATGCGAACCATCGCGTGACAGTTTTACTCTTGTTATACTAACGTTACGCAGTCTTTCGTCAGATACACTTCTGGACAGTGTTTCTCCTACAATCTGCCGTATATCTACTTCCAGCCTGGATCTTCTTCTATCATCCATATGGAATTCCTCCGCAAAGCCGTCAGAGTTTTCTGGCGATGGAGAGGATCTCGAAGCTTTCGATCACATCACCAAGTTTAATATCGTTATAGCCTGAAAGACCAATACCGCATTCGAAACCGGATTTGACCTCTTTCTTGTCTTCCTTGAAACGCTTCAGTGAACTTACGGTACCTGACCAAATATCAACTCCGTTGCGCACAAGCCGTATCTGGGCATTTCTCCTTATCAAACCGCTGATAACGTAGGATCCCGCAATGGTCCCGATCTTCGGAACCCTGAAAAGTTCTCTTACTTCTGCAGATCCAAGGAATTCTTCCTTCTCTTCCGGTTTCAGAAGCCCTGAAAGCGCTTTAGTGATGGTTTCTTCAACCTGGTGGATAACACTGAAGATAGCAATTTCCACATCTCTGGCAGATGCCTCTTCACGGGCTCTGACATCCGGACGAACCCTGAAACCGATAATGATAGCATTTGATGCGGCAGCAAGATTGACATCGTTGCTTGAAATACCTCCTGCACCGCTTCTGATGATGTTGACGGATACTTCTTCATTACCAAGCTTGGAAAGCGTATCTACTATCGCTTCTGCAGTACCCTGAACATCCGCTTTGATGACCAGATTCATAACGCCCTCGTTTTCAACGGATTTCATCCAGAAATCCTCGAGAGATATCATTCTGCCAGCATGCAGCTCTCTTTCCCTCTGAACGATCTGGCGTCTTCTGCTGATGCGTTTTGCCTCATGTTCGGAACTTACAGCTACTATCGGTTCTCCAGCGTCGGGAACTTCGGCACAACCGAGTATCTGCACTGGAGTTCCGGGACCCGCTTCCTTGATTTCATTATCATTTTCATCGTACATTGCCCGAACTCTTCCACGGCATCTTCCAGCCACAAAATCGTCCTCAACCCTCAGCGTTCCATCCTGTATGATCACGTTGACAACTGTTCCGCGCCTTGGATCAACCTCACCCTCGAGAACGATTCCTCTGGCGGGTCTGTCCGGATATGCTGTTAATTCCAGCATCTCCGCCTGCATCAGCAGCTTGTCCAGAAGATCGTCGACATTCTCACCTGTTATGGATGATACCTCAGAACAGAGTATTTCCCCTCCCCATTCTTCGATAAGAATATTGTGAGATGCCAGATCCTTCTTTATGAAATCAGGATTTGCAGTGGGAAGGTCAATCTTTGTGATCGCAACTACTATAGGAACTTTTGCAGCTCTGGCATGATCAATGGCTTCCTGCGTCTGGGGCATGACCCTGCTGTCAGCGGCAACGACAAGGATAACTATATCAGTAACCTTGGCTCCCCTTGTTCTCATCGCTGTGAAAGCCTCATGACCCGGTGTATCTATGAACGTAATCCTCTTATCGTTTCCGAATTTAGATATGTAGGCACCGATATGCTGTGTAATCCCGCCGGATTCGGTAGCAATGATGTTAGTCTTCCTTATTCTGTCGAGAAGTGCCGTTTTGCCATGATCAACATGCCCCATCACTGTGATTATCGGAAATCTGGCCGCTTCAGAACCACCTGTGCTGACTCGTCTTTTCTCGAGTTCCCTGGCTCCGTAGCTTTCAACCACCTCAACTTCAAAATTGAATTCATGCGCAACCAGAGATACGGTTTCAACATCAAGCCTCTGGTTTGCTGTAGCCATGACACCCAGTTCCATGAACTTGCCAATTACCTTACTGAGGGAAACCTCAATCAGTTCCGACAATTCTGAAGGGCTCGTATATTCTGTAATACGGATGATCGAAGAATTGCCATCTATGGTGACTTCCTGCAGTTTTTCAACTTTTTCTTCTCTGTACTTCTTCCTCTTCTTCTGTCTGGATCTTCCAGTACCTGAATCAATCTTGGCCAGCGTGTCTTTAACAGTTTTGACTGCTTCCGCTGTTATTCTTGGCTTTGGACGTCTTTTTTTCTTCTTCCTTTTCTTTCGAACCGTTTTTGTCCGCGCAGCCTCTTTCTCCCGGTCGAACCTGTTCATTACTTTCTCTACGTCTTCCGGTGTCAGCGAACTCATATGGCTCTTGACAGATATCGTCATTTCTTCGAGAACCTTAAGCAGAGCCTCACTTGAAAGATTCAGTTCCTTGGCAAGTTCGTATACTCTCAGCTTCTTTCCAATGCTTTTCTCAGCCAAGGAAATCACCCTCTTCCATCATTTATCTAATTCCGCAATTCATTTAATTCCGAGCTGTTAACCAAACTCAATTTAAAGGTAATCTGTTACTCCGTTGCGTTTTCCGTATCGGAATCCACTTCAGCGTCATCTTCCATTGCAGCAATCAGTGCTTCCTTTTTCTTCAGTTCAACAGCTATTATTCTACTATCTATCAGCTCTCTGGCTTCCTTCAGAAGGTTCTTCATTTTTACAGCGCCAACACCCTGAACCTCAAGGATTGTTTCCGCAGGAGAATCGACAATTCTGTCAGCTGAATCAAATCCTGCACGAGTAAGCCTCTCAGCGAGTTTATCGTTCACGCATTCGAACTCGTGAATATCGATTCTCAGCATATCCTCCCATTGTTTTCTGCTCTCCCAGAGAGATCTTTCCTCAACTTCAATTCTGCAGCTGACCAGCTTACCTGCCAGCCTTACGTTATGACCGCCCTTACCCTTCGCTCTTCCTATCTCATCGTCCGGAACTGTAGCTATCATCAGGGTCTCTTCTTCTCCAGTTTCCTGATTGACCCGTTTCTCCATCACAACCCTGAGGACTGTTGCCGGGAGGAGAGCGCTGGTTACAAGGAGTTTTCTATCTATAGTCCAGGGGATAATATCAATTCTCTCGCCGTTCAGCTCCCGCATTACTGACTGCACCCGCATACCCTTCATTCCAACAAAAGTGCCCACTGCGTCAACTCTGATATCGTTGCTTGCCACTGCAATCTTGGTTCTAACACCTGCTTCACGAGCAATGGCCATTATCTGGACTACTCCTTCATCAATTTCGGGAGCTTCTCTCTCGAAAAGTCTTTTTACAAGAATCGGGGTAGCTCTTGAAAGAACAAGCTGCGGTTCAGTACTCTCCGGACTTAGAACCTCTACAAGAACAGGGAGTACGGTATCTCCGTGTTCGAACCTCTCACCTCTGGCTCTCTCTTCAGGTGGGATTAACGCCTCTATCTGTCCTGCAATACGAACATTAACCCGGTTTCTGTATACCTGTTGAACTACACACCGTGGGATAAGCTGTCCTATCCTGCCTGAGTACTCCTCGTAAACTTTTTCCCTCTCGGCTGATCGCTCAAGTGTGTGGAATTCTCTTCTGAACATGTTAATTGCCGAACGACCGAAATCGTCAAAATTGACAGGTACTCCCACCTCATCATCGTAATCGGCTTCGGGGTTATATTTTCTGGCTTTTTTTCTTGTAATCTGGAGATGATCCATCTCTGGTTCAACTTCCTTGACTACTTTCATGAGAGCCACAATACAGACGTCATCATTCTTCTGATCCCATATCACTTTGATATTCTGAGGAGTGCCGTATTCATTCTCGGTTGCTTCTAACAATCCGCTTTTAAGCCACTCAAGCAGAAGTTCCTGGTTAGCGCCTTTGCTTTCTCTTATCACTGCTGCCAGGGCTTCTATTCTCTGATAATTGTCCGACACTTTTTATCTCCTCGCATAACTTTAAACAGCTTGTATCAATCCAGTACTTCCACTGCTTTAACAATATCGCCAGTGGTTACAATCCTGCCATTTCTGAACTTAAGGCATCCATTGCTGTACTCCTCAAGCCAGTCAACAATATTCTCATCCTCTATCTGTACTGACAGTTTTCTTCCGATGGATCTTATCCAGTCAACCTCTGTATCGAGAATACGTCCTATTCCAGGTGAACTGACTTCCAGCCGGTAGTTCGAAAGCAGCATTTTTCCATCGATTAGATCCCTTATTTCACTAGCCAGCTCAGTGCACTCAGAAATGTTTATCCGCTCCGGTCTGTCAACAAGAAGCCTTACCATGTGACTTCTGCCGATATTCTTCACAGACAAATCAACCAGCAGGATGCCAGTTCTGTCTACAATATCTTCTATCAATTCGTACAAATCAGAGGAATCCATTTATCCTTCATTCAACAATAAAAAATAAAGGCGGATAGATACCGCCTTTTGAATCACACGATTCTTCAGCGCGATCATTAAGTGAAATCTAGTTCTTTCCAGTGTTTATGGCAAGTCAGGCCGGGTTATTCTACCCAATATTAAATCGCTCTTTAGTGCTTCAATATAATTTGAGAATTCATTACTGAACTGCAAGAGAGAAGAAGCAGATAGATCGTTGATTATGCCTGCGATCTGATACTGCGTTTCATTCTCCCCTATGATACGGACCAGTTTTCCCCGGGCATCATCAATTAGCAAAACTGTACGTGCTCCCTGAATAGTACTGTAATGTGGTATACCACTGTAGGATGAGGAGAAAAGGACAAAAAGCCACTGTATTTCAAATTTAACTAACTCCGCATTAAGTGAATCCTGTTCTTCAAGTGCAAGTATTCCGGAATACGTGTTATCCAGTAATGATGTTTCTCGAATGACAGGTGCTCCTGTAAGATCATCCCTTAGCGTCATGAAACAGTACAGCGGCCCGCCAATACGTTCCCACAGTATTTCCAGCTCTTCTCTGATGCCGCCCGATGAAGCGTTCAGAGTGGGTGAGGATTCTATAAAGACAACCATTTCAAATATGCGCCTGTCGAATCTTAGCAAAGTCAATTCATTGGAGAGATATATCCGTCTTGCAGCGTCCGAATCAAGCCCTGTGCAGAGCAGTGCTTCATTCAATTCTTCCATCATCTGCGATATTTCCATTGGCCAGGCTGTTATATCAGCAAAATCATTATTACTGAAGCTGCCCAGGATATCAGTGATCGTCTGCATACCATCAAGATCACCTTCCTCAGTTAGAATAAGTCCATTCAAAGCCCGTTGCAGAGGAAGAATTTCAAGTTCAGTCTGAGTGAGATTATTCAGGTATAACCGTACTGCAGCAGTATCTCCCTCCTCGAACTGCCGCAGAACATCCAGCCCTTTCTGCATCTTCTGTAATTGCATATCGGTACACTCTTTTACTGCATGTGCGATTTCTGGATAGTTGGAGTTCAGCATACTGATAAGTTCTAACTGAAGACTGTCAGCAGAATCTTCGAATCTTATAAAAGTTGTACCATAGTCGAACATAAGTGCTCTGAACAGTTGAGTTTGCGTGTATGTTTCACCGTATGTACTAAGCAGTTTATCAAACATTTGCATCGTAATCTGCCAATGCAGATGAACACCATCCGTGGACTTTGTGAGAGTATTAAGGATGTTGATCTTCCCGGCGTAGCCTTCTCTGTTGTGAGCATGGAGATCCCATGCATACCGGAGCTCAGCAAGAGCGCTGTCTGGATTTCCAGTATTAATCCAGACAAGGGCAAGGTTATTATGAACCTCAGCATAATTCGGAGCCATACTGGTAAGCGAATCGTAGGCTGCCATGCCAAGCATCATGTACCGGTCAGCCTCTTGCCGATCTTCCGCAACCATTCCGTTCATAGAGAGGATGTTCGTCATCTGTGGGGAAATCTGCTGATACAGCCTTGCAGCTGATATGTATGCACTGCCGAGGGCGTACCACCCTCCGAGTTCATCATGATTTGTCTCAACACATTTTTCGCACCATACTATCGAACTGTCCACCGCATGCATCGTGTTATCATAGTAGTAGAGAGCTCGCTGGGCAGCATCAGGATCACCGGTATTCCGCCATTCCTCAGCAGCGGCTACCGCATTGTCCATTCCGGGCTGTATATGGACAAGGTACATGTCTTTTCCTCTGAACAGCTCCCTCCCTGCTCTCATCGCTCTGAAATATTCGGGGAGAGCAACAGCTCCGAGAAGAGTGGCGGCAAGAATAAGGAAAACTGCAAGGCCATATCTTCTGGCACGCTTAACAGGAGTGAATTCACAGGGAATGGATGCAAGCAGCAAACCTGTAAATAACGCCAGAAGTAAAGCAGATACAGGCCATCTAAGGGCTACCGATACGGTAGCTTCAGCCAGCAGGGCCGCTATACCAGCGATTATTCCGGGAACCAGCCATTTATCTGCTGTGTCGTTGCTATCGCTGCGCGGATAGTTGGATTTTCTTTTATTGTATACTATCCTGAAAATGGAATATCCTATAGCTGCCCACAACAGCAGCCCTATTATCCCGCTATCACCGAGAATCTCAAGATACTCACAATGCGCATGAAGTGTATTGTGGCTGACACCAAGAAGGAAGTACTCCGGATTTCTGAACTGCGGAAATACTATCTGGAATGATCCCGGACCGTATCCCAGGATTGGATTGTTCATTACCATGGATAGGGTTCCGGACCATATAAGCCTTCTTACCTGAAAAGTACCGGTTTCTATTGAAGTAAGTTCTTCCATTCGGCTTCCCAGAAGGATTACTGATCCTCCTATCAGAATCAGCAGTATCAGAAGCAACGGAAGAAATACTCTTAAATTCTTTCTGATGAACGGAACGAAGAAGAGGAATACAGCAATCGCGAACAGACCTATCAGGCTGCCCCTTGTTTTACTTGCAAGTATCGCACCGGTGCAGAGGATAGTAAAACAGGCTGCTGAAACTATCCTGATTCTTGACAGCCTGAACCTGCTGAGCAGGAATCCTGCACCTACCGGCAGCATTGCCATTGAAAAACTCCCGAGAAGGTTTGCATTACCCATGGTCCCGGAACTTCTCGCCATCCGGGTAAGACCTGCATCCCATGGGAAAATTATTATACCCATGGACTGAAGGATAGCGTAAACAGACAAAATGGAAGCAGATATTACCAGAACCCATAGTATTGTATCCCTGACTTTCTCAGTGAATGATGCCGCCATGAGAAATACGATACCTCCAAGGGCAATAACGCTGTACATATACTTGGAAGCATTGACGGATTGAACTCCGGAATAATGGCGGAAAAGCATCCATAGAATAAGAAGAATGAATGATACGAAAAGTGACCTGCTGAGCCTTGCCGAGGCAATCCTGCCGTCAATTACGATGCCCAGAGCCGCTACCAGCAATGCGAGTGCCGCACCTCCTACGAAAACGACTTCCTTGATCAGTATACTGCTTCTGCTGTTTGTATGAATAAGGAACATCGATCCTAGTATCGTAAGAATAATGATCATCTGGATTGCGGTTCGGGTAAAACTCCTCATTTATTAATCTCCCTGGTTTCAGCACGATTCATAAAAAATGAAAAGAGCGCTACGAGGCCGATAGCATGTGCAAACAGCAGAACTGCCTGATACGGTTTAAGCGTAGGAAGCAACAGAGCCAATGTGCCCATAAGAACAGCCACCACCAGTAGAACCATGACTGATTGAGTATGAGATAATCCCAGCCGCATCAGTCGGTGGGCAAGGTGATTCCTGTCCCCATCGAAAAGAGGTTTTCCTTTCTTCCATCTGTAATGCAAGACGAAAGCAGTATCTATGATGGGAAGAGCAAGTATCAATACCGGAGCAAAAATGGCAATCTCCCGGATGGATCCCTCCGGAGTATAAACGCCAAGTACAGCTATTATTCCAAGCATAAAACCAAGCATATTGCTGCCGCAGTCTCCCATGAAGATTGAAGCAGGATTGTAGTTGTAGAAAAGAAATCCAATTGTCGCCCCTCCGAGGGTTGCGCTGATGAACGCGACGGGATAATTTCCGGAAATAAGGTTGATGATGGTGAAGAAAATGGCGGCGATGGCACAAGTTCCAGCGGAGAGTCCGTCTGCATGATCGAGCAGATTCACTGAATTGGTTATCCCAACAAGCCAGATCACAGTCAATGGAGCTGTAAGCCAGGCGTAACTGCTTCCTGAAAGGAATACATTCAGTAAAGCTCCCTGTGTAATAAAAACAAAACCGATAAGAATCGCAGCAACTGTATGAAGTGCAAGTTTGATAACAGCAGAAAGGCCAAGAATGTCGTCAATGAGCCCTACTATCGACATCAGCCCCGCCCCCCCTATCACAAGCAGGCAGAGGGATTTCCATCCGAATGAGATCATGCTGCTGTCTCCATTAAGGAGAAGCATGCCTGCAGCAACTGTTAATGCAAATGAGATGTAGATCGCCATTCCACCAAGAAGAGGTGTAGTCATCAGATGCCTCTTTCTTCGATTCGGCTTGTCCACAAGCCTGAACTTGAGAGCAACCCGTCTTGCAAGCGGGGTTGAAAGCAGGCTTACGCTCAGCGCTGCGAAGAAAGCAATGCCAATTTCTAAAATACTCATTCTATATCACTATACAAACAGATGCAGATCATCCTATTCAGTTTCATTAATCTTTATACGCAAGCCATCAGTTCCAAACAGGTGGCTTCTCATCAGGTCCATTCCGAATTCGAACATCTCACCAGTAGCCGCTTCAACTTTGGGGCCGCATCTTGCCGCGATCGCCTATCATGATTCCTTTGAGAGAACTTACACCGATTTAGATATTCTGGTCCGCCCACAGCAGTTCGCGGAGGCGGT
>RCND010000538.1_pt1 | contig 21614 bp, 18 predicted proteins | sample 2041351 | NCBI WGS metagenome assembly RCND01 (sample SAMN09708230, study PRJNA481090) | Marine sediment metagenome, whole genome shotgun sequencing project. | biome: marine sediment; feature: ocean; material: sediment; isolation source: Sewage treatment plant 12B marine sediment (STP12B) ... | reverse complement strand
TGACCGTAGAGTGGAGGATGTTTCTGATGGTTGGTCTGTGTGGGGGATTTACCACCTTCTCCTCCTTCACAGGCGAGAACCTGGTTCTCCTGAAGAACGGACAGATTCTTCCCCTGCTTCTTTATACAGCCTTGAGCATTTTCCTTGGATTCGTAGCAGTTTACCTGGGATACATTTCTACCAAGTTAATGGGATAAAAAACATGGAAAAATGACACGGGATTCCAAATACAGCAGGCTCAAGATAAAAGCCAGTACCACCGATAAGATTGGCACCAAACCGCTCTACCAGCACCTGGTTGAACTGGCCAAAAAGAAAGGAATCAGCGGTGCTACTGTATTCAGGGGCATCATGGGATATGGCTCCAGCTCTGCGATTCACTCCTCGAGGTTCTGGGAACTGACCGAAAAGTTACCTGTGGTAATCGAATTTGTGGATCAAACAGAAAAGCTTGAACTCTTCTACAGCGAGATTGAAGAGGAGTTGCAAAGCATGCCTAAAGGTTGCCTGGTGACCATGGAACCCACAGAGATCCTGCTGCAAAAAAAAGGTAACTAGCGACCGGCGAAATGAGCCATCATCAGGATGGCACCTGCTGTTCCATCCATGGTTGGTTCGTTGGTAGAGTAATCGCCCATGTCGTCGTGGTAGACCACAAAGGGATTCTGCAAGGCAGCAAATTCATCTGGGTCGTTCAGGTGTAATCCAAAAAGTGAGCGGTAGATAGTTCCATACACCGGTCCATCCACCAGTCCCCCTGCCACTTCCAGGCCCGCTAAGGCATAGACGCTGGTATGAACATCCACCGGGTACTCACCTCCCTCCGGGATCCCCGTAAACATGGATGTTCCCCAGGGATTCCTTCCAAAAAGCCAATCGCGCTGCTTCAGTAAGAATCCGGCATAGCGCTTATCGCCGGTCATATGTTCATACAAAATCACCTGTGCAATAAGGCTGGTAAGCAGGTTGTTGGAACACCAGATAAAGGGAATCCCGATCCCGTAAGGATTTGTTCCTGCCCTGGCCAGGCAGCTTTCAATTCCATCCCGGTAGTAGGCTGCCAGGCTATCTTTTTGTGCTTCATTCACAGCATCGTAAAGAGCATAATGCCCCATATTAATAAAGGGGTAGTACTGGTAGTGTTCTGCAGTGTCCAGGGGCATCCAGGAGACTGTTCCTGCTATCTTGGCGTACCTGAGGGCATCTTCCAGATAGCTTCTTTCTCCGGTGGCTTTATACAGCTCAGCGGCCCCCCACTCCATATCATCGGCCCAGCTTTGCTCGCCATAACGATATGGTGCCCCATAAGAATTGCCCTGTTGAAATCCCTCCTTCAACCTACCCAGCTTGTAGAGGGTGATAGCAGCCTCCAGGCAGCTATCAGCAAACGGGGAATCACCAAGTTTTTCCTTCCATATGCGTGAGGCAAGGGCCATGGCTGCTGCAGAACGGCCCGCCAGATTGGAGACCCCTGTAGCTTCACTCTGGTAACGGTTAAGTCCCTGGGGTTCCCCGGTGGCAAAATAGGCCGGCCGGTAGGAATTCTCCCCCCAGCCGTAATCGGACCGATCCTGGTCGGGTATCTTCCATCCCACATGATCGCGGTCGTCCGCCACCTGGTGTACCAGCTGATCTGGTGCAGGGTGCAGCTTATGGATCCAGTCAAGTCCCCACTTTGCCTCATCCAGCACATCAGGAATTCCATTGCCTATTGGCTGCCCCAAAGCATTGCACCTGTCCTCAAAGCGATCGGGATACAGTTCATAGGCCAGCAACATATGAGCCGTAGCATAAGATCCAGTAATCAGGTATTTGAGCATGTCTCCAGCATCATGCCAACCTCCGCTTACATCCACGAAAGTTGAATCGGGCATGGGACCATAAAAGGAGCGGCCATCGTGCTGATGACAAAGCATATCCAGGGTGGGGTTGTATCCACAACGTTGCTGACGCATAAAACTAAGCAAGTCCTCCTGAAGGTGATTATAGGCAGAGTCCGATATTTGAAAGACCGGACTCCTGGTTCCGCTTTTGTCTCCCATTAGAAAAAAGGAGCCCTGCTCCGTAACACGGCTAAAATCACAGGTATAGTAGTACTCAAAAGCACCCCAGGTCTTTTCCTCAGACCTGAGAGGTCTAATGGTAAGCAGCGGCTCTCCCGATTCTGCATAAGTCAGAGTAAAGGTTTCTTTAACCTTTTCAGACGAAAAAAGAATGGCCTGCTTCTGTTCATCGCACCGGTAACCCACCTGGTTTATACGAATGTATACTTCAGCTGGATTTTCTACCGTTCCTGGCTCTGACCACAGGGGCAAGCACAGGAGCCATATCTGAAGAAAAATACTTAGCATAGTCTATAAAGTTATGCAATTTTCATGCTAAATTGCATTCACTCACATTACTTTTCTGAATCATGAAAAAATTTATCTGGATACTTTTCTTATTGCTGATAGCCTCTTACGGACAGGCTCAGTATTCAGGCGGAGGAGACCTGAATCCCGACCTGCTTACTAAGCAAAAATCATTGAAGGAATTCCAGGAGATGCGCTTTGGCATGTTCATCCACTGGGGTCCTGTATCCTTAAAGGGAGAGGAAATCTCCTGGTCAAGGGGTAATCAAATTCCTAAAGAGGAATATGACAAGCTATACCTGGAGTTTAACCCTGAACTTTACTCCGCAGTGGACTGGGTGGGAGCTGCCAAAGCAGCCGGGATGCAATACATTATTATTACCAGCCGGCATCATGACGGATTCAGCCTCTGGGATAGTGAATATACCGATTATGATATGTCGGCCACTCCCTATGGCAAAGGGATACTGAAGGAGCTGGCAGAAGAGTGTGAGAAACAGGGTATTAAATTCGGGACCTACTACTCCATCTGTGACTGGTATCGGGATGATTACCCTGTGGATTATCCGGCTCCGGACTATACTTTCAATGAAGCCAGGAGCATGGATTCAGCTACCCAGGTGCATATGGAGCACTATATCACCTTTATGAAGAATCAGCTTAGAGAACTGATTGAAGACTATAATACCTTCCTAATTTGGTTTGATGGAGAATGGGAATGGGCCTGGACCCATGAAATGGGCACGGATATGTATGCCTACCTCCGGGGAATGAAGGATGATATCCTGATTAATAACCGGGTGGACAAAGGAAGAGAAGGGATGGAAGACAAATCCAGGACTGCCCGCTTTGCCGGCGATTTTGCCACTCCGGAGCAACAGATTGGTGCCTTTGATAATAAATTTGCCTGGGAAACCTGCATGACCATCGGAGAGCAATGGGCATGGAAACCCAATGACATACTAAAATCAAAGAAGGAATGCATTCACACCCTCTTACAGACTGTGGGGGGGGATGGAAACCTCTTATTTAATGTGGGACCCATGCCCGATGGCCGCATTGAGGAAAGGCAGGTGGAAATACTGACAGAAATAGGCCAGTGGCTCTCCATCAACCAGGAGGCGGTATATGGAACACGTGGCGGCCCCTTTCTGCCCACTGAAAAGATTGTCAGCACACATAAAGGAAATAAGATATACCTCCACCTGCTGAGCACACCTGGTAAAAAGCTGGTTCTGCCTCTTGCAGAAGGTGTCACTGTCACGAGTGCCCGTTTCCTTCAGGATAACTCAAGCCTGAAGGTAAGCCAGGACGGTGAAACACTTACCCTGAGCCTGCCCAAAGAACTGCCTGATAAGGTGGCTACTGTCATCGAATTAACACTGGACAGGCCTGCTTCAGAAATTGACTTAATACAGTTATAGAACTCATTTTACAAACCGATCAAGATGAAAACTAACCTGAGACCAATCCGTTTGCTGCTGCCACTATTCATCATTTTAATTGCACTGGGAGCATGTGTTCCTGCTGAAAAACAGAGCGAAGAAACCCTGTTTAAAGCCAGAGAACTGTTCCCTGAACCTCCCAGACCGGAAGGGCAAAGCGATGTGATCGAACTGCGTTGCGATCCCATAGACACAGTAAGGGTAGCCTTCATTGGTGTAGGCTCCCGCGGAAAAGGTGCTGTACGCCGTTATACCTTCCTTGAAGGCGTGAAGATTGTGGCCCTCTGTGATGTGGTTCAGGAAAATCTGGATATGTCGCTGGAGATACTGGAAGGGGCCGGACTCCCTAAAGCAGATATCTATTCCGGACCTGAGGACTGGAAGAAGGTCTGTGAAAGGGAGGATGTGGACCTGATTTATGTCTGCACCCACTGGGACCTGCATACGCCCATAGCGGTATATGCCATGGAACAGGGCAAACATGTGGCAAGCGAGGTGCCCATAGCCATCTCCATCGAAGAGTGCTGGCAACTGGTGAACACGGCGGAAAAAACCAGGCGCCACTGCATGCAACTTGAAAACTGCAACTACGACTTCTTCGAACTGGCAACTCTGAATATGGTTAGACAGGGACTCCTGGGAGAAATCGTACATGCTGAGGGGGCTTATATTCACGATCTCAGGAAAAGTATTTTCAATGAAACGAATGGGTACTGGGATATGTGGAGACTAAGGCACAATGAGACACGAAATGCCAACCTCTACCCCACCCATGGCTTCGGACCCATCTGCCATGTTCTGAATATTCACCGGGGGGATAAAATGGATTACCTGGTTGCGGTTTCCAGCGACCAGTTTGGCATGACCGAATATGCCAAAAAGAAATTTGGAGAAGATTCAGATTATGGCACAAGGGACTACGCCAGGGGAGATATGAATACCACACTTATTAAAACCGCAAAGGGTAAAAGCATGATGATCCAGCATGATGTGACCAGTCCACGCCCCTACAGCAGGATTCACTTGCTCAGCGGCACCAAAGGATTTGTCCAGAAATGGCCCATACAGGGAATTGCTCTGGAACCTGATGCGCATAGTTTCATGGATGATGAGCAGATGGAAGAGCTGCTTGCCAAATATGAGCACCCCATCACCAAGGAGGTAGGAGAGCTTGCCAGGAAGGTTGGTGGACACGGAGGCATGGATTTCACCATGGACTACCGCTTGATCCATTGCCTACGCAATGGCTTACCCCTGGATCAGGATGTATATGATGCCGCAGAATGGTCATCTATTATTGAGCTATCCGAAAAGTCCATTGAAAATCAGGGCATGCCGGTGAAGATTCCCGATTTCACCAGGGGCGCATGGCAGAAGATTGATGTGGTCACCTATTACTAAGCCTGTCTGCTCCGCCCGGTTGAGGCTAGGATAATCAAGAACACCAGCCTGATGATGCTCACCAGCAAGAGGATGGCGAGCAGGATGATCACATAGAGGACCCAGGTGGTATTGAGGTCAAACTGAAACTGGAGCTGCTGGAACTTCCATCCCAGGTTCTCCTGGACCATTACACCTGATACCCGGAGCGGAAGATCAAGCCAGCTTGACATATCAAAGACCACATGTCCGATCATGGAGAACCAGGCCACACTATCACTGGCAGAGATATTTGAGCTTTCCGCCAGCATATGTACATCGCCCCAGTAGAGCCAGTCAGAAGATACCAAATCGGCAGCCTCCACATAGCCTGAATAGATCTCCCCAGGCATGGTACCCAGGATCAGAATGTTCTCCCTGGAAAATAACTGGTCCATATAGGATTCCAGGATCGAGGTATCACGCTTATCATAACCCTCCTGAAACAATTCCAACTGTTCCATGATCTCAGCACGAATTGCTGGAGATGCATTTCCCTGACCGTAGAGATAGAGGAAGGGATCATCCTGGTACTCCTGATGAGGGATCACAAATGTTTTTGTTGTAATAATAACTGCCAGGGCAATCCCGACCACTACCAATACATTAAGGAATATTTTCATAGTCCTGTAAGATAGAGATTTCCCATTTATCGCCACATTATACCATTCATCCCAAGTATTTGCAGCTTCAGGCAGATACTTTTTTTTTTCCTCATGAGGTCAATAATTTTACACTATCAAAAATTGTGAACTTATGAGACATTTAAGCACCATACTTCTGATACTTCTTACAGTAAGTGCCATCGCACAACAGCATATTGCAGGCAGTATCACCGACCGTAAAGGCAGACCGATATCATTTGCCAATGTCTATCTGGAAGGATCCTATGACGGAACCACCTCAGATACAACCGGTGCATTTAAATTAACAACCACCCTCACGGGAAGACAGGTATTGGTTGCCAGTTTCATAGGTTTTGAAAAACAGATGCTGGAGATGGACCTCGACACCGATCGTATTCCAGTAGTCCTCATCCTGGAAGAAGCAGTGAGTGAACTAAATGAGGTGGTAATCACCGCAGGAATCTTCAGTGCCAGCGATGAGAAAAAATCAGCCACCCTCTCTTCCTATGATATAGCCAGCACAGCCAGCGCGGTGGGAGACATTTACGGGGCCTATGCCACCATGCCCGGTTCCCAGAAAGTGGGCGAAGAAGGGATGCTATTTGTTCGCGGAGGCGAGAGCTATGAAACCAAGACCTATATGGATGGCATGGTGGTTCAATCGCCCTACTTCTCCAGTATGCCTGATGTTCCCACCAGGGGGCGCTTCTCGCCCCTGCTCTTCTCCGAAACCCTCTTCAGCACCGGGGGCTACTCGGCCGAGTATGGTCACGCCCTCTCATCCATTGTGGATCTGAGCACGAACGGACTGGAGACAGAGGATAAGGCCAGTGTGGCTGTGATGAGTGTGGGAGCCAATGCATCCTGGGCAAAACGCTGGGAGAAGAGCTCGCTGGCTGTGACCGGCTTGTATGCCAACAGTACACTCACCCACAAACTATTCAAACAAAGCGTGGACTGGACCAAAGCTCCTGTTCTTGGTGATGGGATGCTTATGTTCAGGCAGCAGATCGGAGAGAATGGATTGCTAAAATCCTTCGGCTCCTTCAACTCCCTGAGCATGGGGATGAATTATGACAATTTTGAGGCTGGTACTATGGATGATATGAAGATGGACAATCTAAACTTTTATACCAATACCAGCTATACGGATCAACTATCTGAGAAGTGGTTGATCCGCACTGGAGTGGCCTACGGTCGTGATAGCGAGAAGATCAACTATGTCGGTGTACCGGTGACAACAGTGACCACTGGAGCTTCAATGAAATTAACATTCACTCATCTGACTACTGAAAAATTCAAGACCCGCTTTGGTGGAGATTTCAACTACGGGTGGTACAGTCAATCCGTCACCACCGACAGTGACAGTGACAGCAGCATCCGCATTGAGATAAATGACGCTCTGCCATCCCTTTTTGTGGAGACCGAGTGGAAGATGTCAAAGAAGCTGGCGCTCCGGACCGGCATCAGGGCCGAGTATTCCTCTCTGCTCCAGGAACCTGCTTTGTTGCCCAGAGTAGCCGCAGCATATAAGACAGGAACTTACAGCCAGGTTTCTCTGGCATGGGGCATGTACAGACAAAAACCCGAGAATGAATATCTTCAATTTGCACCTGCACTTTCACATGAGCGGGCCGATCACTACATACTCAACTTTCAGTACAGGAAGCAACGAAGAACCTTCCGGGTAGAAGGCTATTTCAAACAATACGACCAGCTGGTAAAGTATGCTTCATTGTACAGTCCGGTGGCTGAAGATTATAACAATGATGGCTATGGTACAGCGCAGGGTATAGACTTCTTCTGGCGTGACAGCGAGAGCCTCCGTGGATCAGATTACTGGATCTCCTACAGTTTTTTAAACACCTCCAGAGATTACCGGAATTATCCTGAAAGTGTCGCACCTTCATTTGCCTCGGCCCACAACCTTTCAGTGGTATACAAACGCTTCTTCGAACGCCTGAAAACCTTATGCGGCATCACCTATTCTTTTGCAAGTGGCAGACCCTACAACGACATGAACACAGCTGAATTCATGGCTGGAAAAACTAAACCATACAACGATATCAGCCTGAACATCACCTATCTGACCACACTATTAAACAGAGATTGTATCATCCACCTCAACATAACGAACGTGTTGGGCTTTGATAATGTATTTGGCTACAACTATGCCGGAGCTCCTAACGAAAATGGCGTATATGCCTCCCAGGCCATCGTACCTACCACCGGTACCATGGCAGTATTAATGTTTATGCTTTCACTTTAAAAAAACAGATATCATGAAAAACAAACTATTGATCGTAACAATCATCGTGACTGTCACACTGATTTCCATCTGTGCTTATGGACAGGAAGATCGTTATACCACTGCTATGAAGAGCGCCATTGAGCTGATGGACCAGGCATCTGATCCTGGCGAATTCGCAGAGAGTGCCAACCGTTTTGAAAGAATCGCTACCGCGGAAAAGAGCCGGTGGATGCCATATTACTATGCTTCTTACTCCCTTGTTGTAATGAGTTTCGAAGAGAGCGACGGAGGGAAGAAGGACCAGGTGCTGGACCGCGCCCAGGAGCTGCTCGACTTTGCGATGAAACTGGAACCCGAAGAGTCGGAGCTCCATGTTCTGCAGGCCTTTCTCTATCCCTCCAGGATCATGGTCGATCCCATGGGAAGGGGCATGACCTACATCGAGAAGATGTTTACAGAACTGGAGACTGCCAAATCGTTGAATTCCGAAAATCCGCGGATCTATTACCTGGACGGGGTCAACAAAGTGAACCTTCCCCCCTCCATGGGTGGAGGAGCCGATGTGGCCAAACCGATCCTGGAGGAGGCCCTCCTCAAATTCGAAGCCTTCAATAACCCGGATCCCTTATGGCCCAATTGGGGTAAAGAAGCCACACAGACAGAGCTGGAAAAGCTATAATAAATTCAGTTCAATTAAGTATCTTGTGTTGACTTTGAAACCCCTCTGATGAATCGAAAAAAGGTATACAGAACCATCCTGATCCTGCTCAGAGACCTGCTGATTCTGATACTGATCGGGAACATCCTTTCCATATTCACTATTCCCCGGGAGTTGTGGTCACTTGAGATATTTCTTAATAACTGCATATTCTCCATGGCCATCGGGTACCCTGCCTGGAAGGGGATGATGTGGATCACCATGGTACTGGAGAGACGGATTCCCTGGCTGAAATCGCCCATCAAGCGGATGATATACCAGGTGATGGCTTTGACCATCTTTTTCGGAATGATCATATTTATGGGCTTTTACATCTGGGTAAGTTTGTCGGAGGGACTTAGCTTCAAAACGATTATGAGTGAAGCGCTTCCAAGCCTGAAGGTGGCCTTCATCTTTATGTTCCTTTCGCTGCTGGCAGGAAATGCTGTGCTTTTCTTTAAGAACTGGAAAGCAGCTGCCATCCAGCAGGAGGAGTTAAAAAGGGCCCACCTGGCCCTGCAATACCAATCGCTGAAAGACCAGGTAAGGCCCCACTTTCTGTTTAACAGTCTTAGTTCACTGGCCACTCTGATCAATACAGATACAGAGAAAGCCACCCTCTTTGTGCACAAGCTATCCGATGTATACCGCTACGTGCTGGAGCAGCGCGAAAACGAGCTGGTACCGCTGAAGGATGACCTGAAATTCATGGAGGATTATATATTCCTCCAGAAGATCAGGTTCGGCGATAATCTGCAGGTTGAAAATAAGTTGGAGCTGGACCTGAACAGGATGGTAATCCCCCTTTCCCTGCAGATGCTGGTGGAGAATGCCATCAAACACAATGAGATTTCCAGGGAACATCCTCTGGTCATCGAAATCGCCTCCACAGGGAACGGGCATGTGATTGTTAAGAACAACCTTCAACGAAGGGAGGTCTCCGAACGCTCACTGGGCACCGGACTTGAGAACCTGAGAAAGCAGATTACATATTTTTCACCTGACCCCTTGCTGGTACTGGAAGAAGCTGATGCTTTCATTGTTAGAATGCCCACCCTTACCAGAAAAACTGGAGTGTGATGAAGGTCGTAATTATTGAAGATGAACATCTGACTGCAGAACGAATCGCCACCCTGCTCCGGCAAATCGATCCCGGAATTGAGGTCCTTGGCACCATCGATTCGGTAAAACGATCGGTGGAATGGTTTAAGACCGATGTGAAACCGGACCTGGTATTTATGGATATCCAGCTGGCAGATGGTCTCTCCTTTGATATTTTCAAGGAAGTGAAAATCGAGGTTCCTGTCATCTTTATTACAGCATTCCAGGAGTATGCCATCAAGGCTTTCAAGGTGAACAGTGTAGATTACCTATTAAAGCCCGTTTCAGAGGAGAATCTGCGTGCCGCTCTGGATAAATACAAGCGCTACTACAATCGAGAACTGACCATCCCCTCCATAGGTGGAGATCTTTTGCAGAACATCAGGGATATGATCAGTAAACCCTATAAATCGCGTTTTATGGTCCGGGTAGGTGATCATATCAAGACAGTGGATGTGGGGAGTATACTCTATTTCTACAGCCTTCAGAAAGGAACCTACCTTCATACTTATGATAAACACAATTATGTGGTTGATTATACGCTTGGCAAATTGGAAGAGCTACTGGACCCGCTCCTTTTCCACCGCATCAACCGGAGATATCTGATTACGCATGGGGCCATTGTCGACACGATTACCCTCTCATCCAGTAAATTAAAGGTGAACCTGACACACTCTGACGATGACCAAATTTACATAAGCAGAGAGCGTGTATCAAGCTTTAAGGAGTGGCTCGACAGCTAGTATTCCATACACGTATAGAACCAATAAAACTTTAACACATGAAAAAAGCTCTTTTCCTTGCCCTACTTACACTGCTAGCACTTCCCGCCATGTCGCAGGGAAAGAAGTATAAAAAAGCCATGAAAGCTGCTGTTGAAGAGATGCAATTGGCTCCAGATGCCGCCAGTGAAATGGAGCTTGTGCCAGGCTTCGAAGAGATTGCGTTAAACTATCCCGACCAGTGGCTTCCCTCATACCATGCGTCCAGGATCCTTATCACCAGCAGTTTTGAAGAATCTGATGCTGACAAGAGTGATGCCCTGCTGGATCGTGCTAAAAAATTACTTGACAATGCCATGAAGTTAGTGCCCGAGGAGTCGGAGGTTCACGTCCTTGAATCATTCTATTATATTGGTATGATGAGCGTTGATCCCATGACACGGGGACAACTCTACTATGAGGATGTACTGGCAGCCATTCAAAAAGCCAAATCGCTAAATCCGGAGAATCCAAGGGCATATTTTTTAGATGGTATGATGACCGGCAATATGCCAGAATTCATTGGTGGCGGACCGGAAGCTGCTAAACCACTCTACCTGGAAGCTGTGGAAAAATTCAAGACTTTTCAAAGTGATGATCCTTTCTGGCCTGTCTGGGGAGAAGATCTGAATCAGGGCGAGCTGGACCGCTTGAATGAATAGAAAGAATGACTATTTTCAGGGTATGAAAATAGTTCAACGATTCAGAAGAAGTTTCTTTCTTTGCCTGGGGGCAATGGCCCTGTTAATTTCCGGATGCGAAAAAGAAACGGTCCAGCCACCCAATATCCTTTTTGCCATTGCCGATGACTGGGGATGGCCCCATGCAAGCATTTATGGTGATCCGGTGGTGCAGACTCCTGCCTTTGACAGATTGGCCGAGGAAGGAGTTCTCTTTAACCATGCTTATATCTCCTCCCCTTCATGCACGCCATCCCGGAACGCCATTCTAACGGGACAGTACCATTGGCGGCTGGGACCAGGAGCCAATCTCTGGAGTACCCTGGATCCAAACACTCCGGTCTATCCCCTCTTACTGGAGGATGCAGGATACAAGATCGGGCGCTTCCGGAAAAGCTGGGGCCCAGGTGATATCAGTGACTGGGAACGTCATCCGGCAGGTCATGACTACACCAAAACCGGATTTGAAACATTTATGGCAGAGCTTAGTGGTGACCAGCCCTTCTGTTTCTTTTTGGGGACTTCAGACCCACACAGACCCTACGACACAGGAAGCGGTGCTAAGAGTGGCATGGATCTGGAGAAGATCCGCCTCTTTGAGTGTTTTCCCGATCATGAAATTGTGAGAAGCGATGTGGCTGATTACTACTACGAGGTACAGCGTTTCGACACCCTGGTGGCCAGTGCCATTAAAATCCTGGAAGAGTATGGACAACTGGAAAATACCATTATCGTGATGACAGGTGATCATGGAATGCCCTTCCCCCGTTGTAAATCCAATAATTATGATTCAGGAGCCAGGATCCCCTTCGCCGTTCGATGGGGCTCCGGCATTAAAAAGCCAGGCCGCATACTGGACGATTTCATCTCTACCACCGACCTGGCCCCCACCTTCCTGGAGCTGGCAGGAGTTGCAATACCTGAGGTGATGACAGGACAAAGCTTCATGAACCTGCTACAAAGTTCAGAAGAGGGAAAGGTGGACATGGAGCATCGAGACTTTGTTTTGCATGGAAAGGAGCGGCATGTACCCGGACAGGAAGAAAATATGGGAGGCTACCCTGTTCGTGCCATCCGTACTCATGACTACCTCTACATCCGGAACTTTGAAGAAGAGCGCTGGCCTTCGGGAACTCCTAACTACAAGGAAGCGGCCATCCCTTACTGCTGGTTGGGCGATTGCGACAATGGACCCACTAAAACATATATGGTTGAGAACCGGGAGAAGGACCAGAAGCATCAAAAACTTTATGAGCTGGCTTTTGGCAAGCGGCCGGCAGAAGAACTCTATGACTGCAGGAAGGATCCGGAGCAGCTAAGCAATGTTGCAGATGATCCCGCCTACACGAAGATCAAAGAGAGACTCTCCGCACAACTGATGGAACAGTTACTGGCCACAGGCGATCCAAGGGCCACCGGAGGTGGGGATGAATTTGATGAAGTGCCCTACCTGGGTCAAGGCCCAAGGCACCCTTCCTATAAAGCAGATAAATAATCTGACTATAGTACCCGGAGAACATCCTCCAGGGTGATTAGCTGACCTGGAATGGTTGCCAGGGATGCTTCACTGGAGTCAAATCTGAGCTCCAGGGTATTCCCCAGTTTTGAAAGAATCTGCAGCTCGCTTAGCTCTCCGTCACTCCAGGCCATATCTACCTGGAATCCTCCCCGGGCCATCAGTCCGCTTACCCTGCCGTTCTCCCATTCATCCGGAAGGGCAGGTAACAGCTCCACATACCCCGCATGGGACTGGATAAGCATTTCGGCTATCCCGGCTGTTCCCCCAAAGTTACCATCGATCTGAAAAGGAGGATGATTATCAAAGAGGTTGGGATGTGTAGATTTCTCAAAAAGCTTCTGAATATGGTAGTGTGCCTGTTCCGCATCCTTGAGACGAGCATAGAAGTTGATCATCCAGGCCCTGCTCCAACCCGTATGTCCACCCCCGTGCTTCAGACGATGGTCAAGCACTTTCTCAGCAGCCTCCATATACTCGGGGCTATCGTCCCAGTTATACTGGGGCGAAGGATAGAGTCCGTAGAGATGTGACATATGCCTGTGTCCGGGTTCAAGTTCTACCAAACCCTCTTCGGACCACTCCAGAATCCTGCCGTCGCTGCCTATTTCCACAGGCGCCAGTTGATCCAACTGTGCTTCTAATAAAGCTCTGAACTCAGCATCCTTGTCCAGTACCTGACTGGCTTTGATTACCGAAGTGAAAAGATGCCACACAATCTGAAGGTCCATGGACGGACCCATGTTAATGGCTGCAGTATCGCCTGCAGGAGTAATAAAACGGTTTTCAGGTGAAAGTGAGGGCCCGGTAACCAACTTGCCCGTTTTGGGGTGCTCCACCAGGAAATCGGACATAAAGAGGGCCGCTTCCCGCATAACATCGTAACCATAATCCATCAGGAAAGTAGTATCGCCGGTAAAAAGATAATGCTCCCAGATATGGGTGGCAGACCAGGCAGCTCCCATGGGCCACATGCCCCAGCTGGGCGAACCAAACAACTGGGTCTGGTGCCAGACATCGGTGGTATGGTGTGCCACAAATCCTCTGCAATTATAGGTCGTCCGGGCTGTCTCCCGTCCATTCTCCCGCAATTCTCCCAGAAACTTCAGATAGGGTATATGGCACTCGGAAAGATTGGTGACCTCCGCCGGCCAGTAATTCATCTGCAGGTTGATATTGATATGATAATCCGAGTTCCAGGGTGGCTCCAGATGCTCGTTCCAGATTCCCTGCAGGTTGGCTGGCAGATTCCCCTTTCGTGAGCTGCTGATCAGCAAATATCGGCCGTAATTAAAATAGAGCGCCGCCAGTCCCGGATCATTCTTCCCTTTCGAAACCAGCTCCAGCCGCTCATTGGTTGGACGATCCCAATAACGAGACGATCCCAGGTCCAAACTTACCCTGTTGAACAGACCCTGGTATTCCTTTATATGTTCTCTCAGTACCCGGGTGTAATTGCATTTCATTGTCTGCTTCATACAATCCTCGCATTCTTCCCATTTCGCTTCGCCAAAATAATCTGTGGCCGCGAAAAACCTAATTTCAAGGTCGCTGGTTCCATGCACCTCTAAGCCAAAGCCGGTGGAGTGCATATGACCATCTTTTAGGAGAACCTTTAGCCTTGCTTCGTACAGGACGCCCTGACCATTCTCCACATGCTGCTTCATGATGATCATGTCGTCTTTGTACATAACCACTTCCCCTTCTCCCGGCCTGGATAACTGGATGGTGCAGTCGATCTTTCCTCCCTTACTGGCTCGCTCCTTGTAAACAATAACATTATCCACGGCAGAGGAAAAAATCTCACGCTTATAGTCGATTCCGCTCCTGGTATAGTCTACCTTTACCATTGCACTATCCAGCAGAAGTGTCCTTTTGTAGTCCGTAACTTCCGCGGAATCCTCGTAGGTGATTGAAATATCTCCCAATGTCTGATAGGCATTGGTTCCGGTGGGAAGTCTTTCCTGCAAAAGCTCCTGTACCGCTAACTCCTCAGCTTCTTTATATTTTCCTTCAAACAGCAGCTCCCTTACCGCAGGAATAGCATCGCTTCCATCAGCATTTTCATAAGCGCCCTTTCTGCACCAAAGCGATTCTTCGTTCAACTGGATACGCTCCACATCCGTTCTGCCGAACACCATGGCACCAAGCCTTCCATTCCCAATGGGAAGAGCCTCTTCCCACACTTCAGCAGGCTCATTGTACCACAAACTGAGCTCGGGACCTGAATGTACCGGCTCCTCCTCAGTACAGGAGTGAATAAAAGCCGGCATAAAAATTCCGGACAATAGAAGCACTCTTAGAATTAGTCTATTCATGGCCGATTCAGAATTATAGAGGAGTGTGCAGCCAATATAATGCTCTTTTGGGAAATAACCACACCCTTCACTGAAGAATAGAAGGGTTCTGAATAGCCGTTTAAATGTACCTATTCAGGTTTCAGGGGCCACTTTACGGGCATTCCATCGCGCGTGGACCGGTAGATAGCTGTAAAAATCTCCACAGTGACCCGGCCATCCTCGCCTGTGATCAGAGGCTTTCTCCCTTCCAGAATGGCCTGGAGGAAATCCTCGATATTGCGCTCATGGAAATAATCCATCTGGTTGGGAAGACCATTAAAAAAGTCTGAGTCCTCTTTTATCCACTCTTGCAGCATCTGCTCCTCTCCCGGAACGGTCCACAGATCATTTACAGGTGGTTCCAGGATGGCAGACATCCCAGCCACAAACATGGCTCCCCCATCGGTCTGTACACCCACAGAGGCGCCGTTCTCTCCATGTACATGGACCTTTCCAAAGATTCCAGGTTTTTGAGAATTGGAAACGATGATATTGGCTACCGCCCCACTCTTAAACTTCAGGATAGCATTTGCTGTATCATCCACCTCTATATAGGGATGATTCAGGTTGGACCAATGTCCGTAAAGTTCATCAATTTCTCCCATAAACCACTGGATCATATCCAGTTGATGCGGGGCCTGGTTCACCAGCACACCGCCACCCTCCCCTTTCCAGGTTCCCCTCCAGGGGTCGCTTTCATAATAGGCCTCATCACGCCATCCAAGCATATTCACGGTACCAAAAACCGGTTTCCCTATCTTGCCGGCATCAATGGCCTCTTTGACCCGCATGGCCGGATGGTACCACCTACGCTGGCATACCACCCCAATCTGTTTACCGCATCTTTTTGAAGCCTCAATCATGGCATCACAATCCTCAAGTGAGGAAGCCAGGGGTTTCTCAATCAATACATGGGCACCTGCTTCCAGTGCTGCGATAGTTGGTTCTTTATGATTGGGATGGGGTGTACAGATAATTACCACATCGATCTTCTCCTTTGAGACCATTTCGGCTACATCGGTATAAGCCTTAATGTCGTATTTAGCAGCATAGACTTCTGTCTTTTCTTTGCTTCTGCCACAAACAGCCGTGAAGTAAGATTCCTTCAGCTTAACCAGTGCCCTGGCGTGCATATCAGTCACCTTTCCAACACCAACCAGAGCTGTTTTTAATTGTTGAGTCATTGTAGTCAGGGTTTTAAAACGACCTTAATCAGTCCGGGTTCTTTATTATAGAGCCGCTGGAACCATTCTGCTCCTTCGGACAGAGGGGCCTCTGCACTAAGGATCGCCTCCACATTAACCTCTCTTCTGGCAATCATATCCAGTACAGCCGGGTATTCACCACAGATGGCGCAGCTTCCCTGGAGCCTGATCTGCTGTGTAACTACAGCCTGCAAAGGAATCTCTGCCACCGGGTCAAGGTTCCCCACAAGTGTCACCGTAGCTCCTCGTCGAACCGAATCGATGGCAGTTAAGACCGATTCTGAGATTCCCACCACCTCAAAGGCCACATCGGCTCCACGTCCTTCCGTAAGGGCCTCCACTTCTTTGCGGATATCATCTCTTTTGGGATTGAAGCCCGCATCTGCACCTAATTCTTTAGCCAGGGCAATCTTATCATCCGCCAGATCGATGGCGATGATATTACCACAGCCCCTGGCCCTGAGCACCTGCACCACAAAAAGTCCGATCATTCCGCATCCCACCACCACTGCTGTATCGTTTAATTCCAGTGGGGTTAGTTCCACAGCATGAGCAGCCACAGCCACAGGCTCCACCATGGAGGCCTGGGTAAATGTAACGCTGTCGGGAATCCTGTAGAGGATATGCTGCGGTACATTAACATACTCTGCAAATGCTCCATGGCGGCGATATTCTCCTGGAGACACCCCCAGCACCATACGGCCGTCACTCAGGTTGTACAGACCTTTGCGGGTATACCAGTCATCCAATTTATAGATTGTAGAGTCGAAGGTCACACGATCGCCCTCTTTCCATTCCTTCACATCTGAGCCAAGCGATATGATGGTACCTGCAGCTTCATGACCCATCACAATTGGCGGGATTCTTCTTCCGGTACTGCCATCCATCCCATGCACATCTGAGCCGCAGATTCCCACAGCTTCTACTTTAATAAGGACCTCATTATCTGCCAAAATAGGGTCAGGGAAATCTTTATAGACAAGCTTATTATACGCCTCTAATACCAGTGCTTTCATAGCTTCCATTAATGTGAATAGTAAATATACACAATCGTATCACGAATTTGTTATCCCCCTCATTAATGCATACATTATAGCTCTCAAACTGATCAGATATGAAAGCAAGAAGAAACCGTACATATATCAATCTTAAACCAATGAAAAAACTAAACCTTATTATAATTATCGTAGTAATGGCAATGATAAACTCCTTAACTATGGCACAGAGTGAATTTTCCAGTGGCCTAATTGGCGTAGGCGTGGTTACAAAGGACATCACTAAATCTCTCGATTTCTATCTCAATGTAATTGGGATGACCAAGGTGGGTGAATTTGATGTTGATGAAAACTTTGGTAAGATCTCCGGACTCACCGAAGGGATTGCCTTCCATGTGGATGTTCTTAAACTACAGGATAGTCCCGAGGCCAACCAGTGGAAACTGATGAGTTTTAAAAAGGAAGGATCACACCCCATGCCCAAATATATCCATGATGATACAGGCATGCAGTATATAACCATCAATGTAAATAGCCTGGATCCAGTCCTAAAGCGGATCAAGAAGCACGATGTTAAGCTGATGGGAGAAACCCCCGTCCCCCTGAGTGAAAAGGACCATTTTGTACTGGTTCAGGATCCCGATGGCACCATCATCGAGCTGATCGGTCCGCTGAACTAGTGCAATTTTTAACTAAATTCGCCAATTATCTAATAATAAACTATCTAAAATGAAGATATTCAAATTCTTATTAGCACTGGCCTTTATAGTTGCCGTGGTCTCCTGTTCCCCGATTAAAGTAGTTGTGGATCCGAAAGACAACACGGATTTTTCTAAGTACGAAACATACAGCTTCCTGGGCTGGCAGAATAACAGCGATGAAATCCTCGAAGATACAGACCGGAAAGCAATGAGGGACGGATTTACCAGTGAATTTGAACGCCGGGGTTTAAAGCAGGTGGAATTTAAAGGGGACATTCAAATATCTCTATATATCGTAATTAGTGAAGAGGGTAGTGTAAGCGGTATTGCCACTCATTATTCTAACGCTAATAGTATATATACCCACTACGGGTATGGCTACGGATATAGCACTTCCACTATGAAATCGAAGTCAAGCGAGGTGGGTACAATGATTATGGATGTATTTGATGGCCAAAGCAAAAAACAGGTGTGGCAGGCAATCGCCACAAAAACTATAACTCAGGATCTCAAGAAGCGCGAAAAGAACATTCCGACCAACATCAGAGCCATCATGAGGGATTTCCCTGTTAAAGCCAAATAAGATCCTGATTCAGCGAGACTAATCCCGTTTCTTCTTCTCCACATAGAAGCCCTCACGTGAGAGCTTGTGGTCCAGATTGGCCAGGCCATATACCAGCACAGCTGTAGCAGTGGCTGCCTGCTCCTGGTATTCGGGGATGCTTTTGTTATAAAGGTCTCGCTCGGTGTGCCAGATCTCCCCATAGCTAAAATTATAGCCCTTGGGATCGCCGCAATCAAATCCAATGGTGGGCACTCCTTTCACAGCAAAGGGACCACTATCGGTTCCCCAGGCCCTTTCCGGTCTGGGCCGCGGCGTGCGCTCCTTCAGTTCCAGGGGGAAATCCGGGTTGATGGTATTTATCACCTTCACGATCTCTTTGAAATCCTCCATTTGAGCCGCTGATACGGTAAGGCTTTCCGGAACGGTAGGACCTCCATCACGGTTTACCATATTGGAGACATTCTCCAGATCCTCTTCATACCGGGTGACCCAGCTTGTGGAACCATAGAGTCCAAACTCTTCCCCTGCCCAGAGAGTCACCAGGATGGTACGTTTGGGCTTCCCTCCGGCTTCCATAATCATGCGGGCTGCTTCCATGGAGGGAGTTGCCCCCGATCCATCGTCCACACCACCTGTGGCAACATCAAAGGCATCCAGGTGACCGCCCACAATCACATATTCCTCGGGAAATTCTGTCCCGGGAATCACCCCGATCACATTGTGATACTTCACAGGTCCCATTTTGAAGTGATTGCGAATATCAAATTCCAGCTGGAAATAGCGTCGCTCCTCAGCCATCTGGTAGATCAGTTTATACTGGTGTTCATCCAGCTTGATATCGGGAACGGAAGGTAGTTTTTCAAAGCTCATGTTATGCAGGTTCTTCCTGTCATATAGCACCCTGATGGGGGTACTGGACGATTGTACAATCCCCAGGACCCCTGCAGCCACCATCTCACTGTAGAAAAGAGCCGGCTCCTCGTTCAAGGGCAACAACTCTTTCTGAGGCTTATCCGTTCCCCGATTGCTCCGATTTTCCCGCCTGATCTGATTATTGATCTTTTCGGTTTCCGCATTGAGCATCCTGATGGAGTCCCTCTGACTGTCAGCCTCCACCGAGATATCAATGGGCCAGCCATTGTTCTTTCCACCTATTAATACCCAGGCTCCTTTCAAAGCACCCTTCATCCGCTCAAATTCAGCTTCTGTCCGGGGTTCAATCAGAACATGTCCGCGCTGCACCCCACGCGTACCCGAGGTATAGGATGGGGTTGCGAAATGAAGGGTCATCCCGTTCTCAGCTATCAATTTACCGAACCAGGGACCACGATTAAATCCCACCGGAAGCTCTCCTACCTCGTCCATTATCACTTCCATACCCCACTCCTCAAACTTACTGGCGGCCCAAATAGCAGCGTTTTCATAGGCATCCGAGCCGATGAGCCTTCCCCCGAAACGATTACAAAGTATATCGAGGTGATCCATGGTCTGGTTATCGGTCTGACCAATCTTAACAATCTTCTCCATCACCGGGTCCGATTGTCCATAGAGATTCATACTTAAAGCAATGCCTGCCAACAACAGGAAGAGAGAATAAGATTTCATTTGTAATGGGTTTTAGGTAAAAAGAAGCTTCAAATATAACAGATAAAATCTTTTTCTGTAACTTATGCTGCATCAATGGGAAAATGCGATGACTGAGAACAAGCCCGAAAGGGCCCATCTGAAAATTGTGATCAGCACGGCCGCAGTCATTGCAGCCATGGTGCTGACCATGCAACTTATCACACAGGCCAGACAGCTCCAGGTGCTCAAGACCGAGTTGGCCGAGGTCAACCACATCCGTTACGGATTGTTAAATACGGATGAGTGGGCCTACCAGCTAGCCACCATCCTGAGCATTAAAATCGTTGAATTTAAGTTAACGCCCGACAACCGCGAGGTGGTAATCCAGAACCTGGAGGGCATCCTCAACCTTATGATCGATGAGGTGGAAGTGATGCTGAGACAAAGAACAGCTGCTAACCTCTCCGGAGCGAAAAAGTTTTTCTCCGGATTTGCCATCAATCTGGACCAGCTGCGAGACAGTGTTCCCTCCTATGCGAACACACTGCTTACGGAGCTAAGCAACCCTGATAACAAAGAGTTCATGCAGCAATTTCTCTTAGATAAACTGGGTGAAATAACGGTCTCAACCTACAACCTCGATTCAATGGACCCACTCCAGGCTGTCATGGAGAAATACGGCTCTTCCTCCAAAGAAGAAAGCAAAGAGTTGATCAATGAGCAGATTGAAATGAAAGAGGAGGTGATCAATAACAGGGTCCTCCTTATCTTGCTCCTGGTGTGTGCTGTTTATCTGCTCAACCTGATCACCCGGAAGAAAATAAACAGGACGCAAGCTACCCTCCTGATCCTCGCCGCCTTCACCTTGTTGCTGGGAGGCATTACCACACCCATGATAGACCTGGAAGCGAAGATAGACTTGCTGAGCCTGAAGCTTATGGGTGAGGATGTCATTTTCCAGAACAACATCATCTTTTTCCAGAGCAAAAGCATCACGGATGTGGTACGCATTCTGGTTCAGGAAGGATCGCTTCAAATGATCTTTGTAGGAGTCCTGGTATTCACATTCAGTATTATCTTCCCCGCAGCCAAACTGATTAGCTCCCTGCTCTATGTCTACAGTGTTCGAAACCTCAGGGAAAACAGACTGATCCGCTTCTTTGTGATCCAATCGGGGAAATGGTCCATGGCTGATGTACTGGTGGTGGCCCTCTTTATGGCCTATATAGGGTTCAACGGGATCATAGGCCATCAGCTCGATGTACTTACCGAGTCGGCTAAACCAGTGGAGATATTCACCACCAACGGAACGCAACTGCTGGGAGGATTCTACCTCTTCCTCTTCTTTTGTATATCCAGCCTGGTACTTTCAGTAATAATTACCCGAAAAACATGA
>RCND010000537.1_pt1 | contig 21617 bp, 19 predicted proteins | sample 2041351 | NCBI WGS metagenome assembly RCND01 (sample SAMN09708230, study PRJNA481090) | Marine sediment metagenome, whole genome shotgun sequencing project. | biome: marine sediment; feature: ocean; material: sediment; isolation source: Sewage treatment plant 12B marine sediment (STP12B) ... | reverse complement strand
ATAATAACTTCTTTGCAATATATTTAGCAAAGTCTGCAGATTGCAAAATCATTCAGAATAATATTAAAGCGACAAAAAAATCAGAAGCTTCTTCCGGCAATGGAATTCATTTATGGTATTGTAAAAATATTACGATTGAAGAAAATTATATCAATGGCCATAGAGATGGTATCTATTTGGAGTTTGTTCGCTCAAGTTGGATAAACAAGAATGAAAGTGAAAACAATCTGCGTTATGGTCTGCATTTTATGTTCTCAGATAGCTGCAGCTACTCAAAGAATGTATTTAAACATAATGGTGCCGGAGTTGCTGTGATGTATACAAAAAATGTTGAAATGATCAGCAACCGATTTGAAAATAATTGGGGCGGAGCTTCATATGGAATTTTGCTGAAAGATATCACTGATAGTAAAATAGAGGATAATTATTTTTACAAAAACTCAAGTGGGATTTATATTGAAGGCTCTAACAGAATTGATATTTATAATAACCAATTTATTGAAAATGGTTGGGCAATTCGTTTAATGGCAAATTCTATGGATAACATGTTTAGAAATAATAATTTTATTGGCAATTCATTTGATGTAGCTACAAATAGCTCAAGAAATTATAACGAATTTAATAATAATTACTGGTCTGAATATAATGGTTATGATATAGACAAAAACGGTATTGGCGATGTTCCTTATCGACCTGTAAAATTATTTTCACTTATTGTTGAAAAAAACCGACCAACCTTAATATTGTTAAGGAGTTTATTTGTGGATGTTTTAGATGCTGCAGAAAAAATATTTCCCGTTCTTACTCCGGAAACATTAATAGATAAGTCTCCATCAATGAAAAGATTTTTATGATTGAATTGATAAATATAAATAAGTCTTACGGGGCATTAGATGTTTTAAAAGATTTTAATTTAAATATTAATGAGGGTAAAATAACTTATCTGGTTGGGCCAAATGGCTCAGGTAAAACTACTTTAATAAAGACTATACTCGGCTTGATAAAAAAATATGATGGCAAAATAATAATTAATGGTTATGAAATTAACGGTGATTGCGAATATAGAAATTCAATAGGTTACATGCCCCAGAGCCCAAGTTTGCCTGAAAATTTAACAGTAAAAAATATCTTTGAAATGGTAAAGGATTTAAGAAATGCTCAAGAAAATCTTGATGAAGAACTCATTGATAGGTTTAATCTTAATGGGGAGATGAATAAAAGATTAAAAACCCTTTCCGGTGGAACGTTGCAAAAAGTGAATGCTTCACTTGCTTTTTTGTTCAATCCCCAAATACTAATTCTTGATGAACCAACGGCCGGACTTGATCCGGTTGCGAGTGGAATATTAAAAGATAAAATTCTGAAAGAAAATTCAGTTGGGAAAACAATTCTTTTCACATCTCATATAATTAGTGAGCTGGAAGATCTTGCTCAAAACATTGCTTTTATACTTGAAGGGAAATTGTGGTTTAACGATACTTTACTTGAGCTAATAAATTTAACAGGAGAGAAAAATCTTGAAAGATCTATTGCTGCTGTAATGTTGGGGAAAGTGAAATGAAAAAAATTATGAAAATAATTAAATATCAATTTCAAGATAATATTAGAAGCAAATGGATAATTGGCTTTTCTATATTTTTCTTAATTATTTCATACTGGCTGATATCTTTTACTGATAATTCTTCTAAAGTGATTTTAAGCTTACTTAATATTGTGTTAATAGTTATACCACTAATCAGCATTGTGTTTGGAACAATTTATATTTATAACAACAAAAATTATATTACTTTTATGCTAAGTCAACCGATTAGCAGAACAGCTCTCTACAGTGGATTATATTTTGGACTTACTATGCCTTTACTCTTAAGTTTTTTATTAGGCGTTGGACTTCCGGTTGTCTTTAACCTTGCTATTTTTAATGATTCTTGGGGTGCACTCAGCATGGTTTTTATTACCGGTTTGTTTCAAATATTGACATTTACTTCGTTGGCTTTTTTAATTGCAACTTTAAATGAGGACAGACTTAAAGGGTTGGGAATATCAATATTCATTTGGTTGTTTTTTACAATAATATATGATGGCCTGATTTTATTTTTGCTTCAAGTTTTCCAAGATTATCCTATTGAAAAACTTGCACTTGGCTTAACACTTGTAAATCCAATAGACATTGGTCGAATATTAACAGTTCTAAAATTTGATATTTCAGCGTTGATGGGATATACCGGAGCAATTTTTGAAAATTTCTTTGGAAATAATATTGGGATTGCTGTTTCGTTTTTAGTCTTAATGATCTGGTTCTTATTGCCTTTCTTTATTGGATTAAGAAAATTTAAGACTAAAGATATTTGATTGATTTAACCACTCTTTATAAGACAGACAACTTTTTCTTTTGATTGCTGTGTAATTGCCAGGAAATGTAAAAATTCTGAAATAGGATATAAAAAACCGGACCAAGCACAGCAAGCGGACTAATGAAGGTTAGTGCAACCCAGACTGTAAATCCGTTGTTTTTCTGACCTAAGGATTGAGATCCTTGCAGCTTAAGATTTTTTGGAGCAACAAACTTCCCTATAGTAAAATTAAGAAAACATAATAGTAATGATACAATTGCAATCTGATAAATAATTGGATCGCTGAAACTCATTTCTGATTTAATGTAATTACTCGCCTTTGCAGTTCCTAAGTTTATGTTTAACACAAGAATATAGAAAACATATTTATTCCATTTCACCATAGTTTGGCTAATACTGGAAAAATATTTTTTGATAACTAATGAAAGAAAAAAGGGGATCAAAAATATTTCAGCTACCGGACGGAGAACATCCATAGAAGAAATTGATGAATCATTGTTTAATATGACCGGAATTGCAAAAGGAAGAAGAAATGCGACCGCAAAATTGGTTACTAGAATTGAGATTACCGTAAACTCAATTTTACCGTTCAACAAATTAACAATTACTGGGGATGCAATAGCGGTTGGGGCAATTGCAGTAATAAAAGCAATTTGAGCCAATTGCAAATTCCCTATAGCCCTAAAAAATAAATAGAATGTTACAGGCACCATGATGTTTATCAAAAGAATGAATAAATGATTCTTTCGAAGATCGCTTTTCTTCACATTCATTTTCAGGAATGAAAAAAAGAGCATGATCATTAGCAGATATTTAATTAAAAACGAATATTGGTGAGTAAATGGAAATAAAACACCGATTAAAATTGTAGATAAGAGGAGAATAGTTTTCATAATTCTAATCTTAAATTTAGCCAATATTATGTTTCGAAAAACCTATCCAAAGAAATTTTCAAAAATTATCATAAATAAGATTGCGCGTCTAATTATTTTTTTATATTTTTCGAGTCATTTAGTTAACCAATTAACAATTAGTTAGGCAACTAATGTCGCAACATATAATTGATGGCTCGCTTGGTTTCTTATTAAGCAAAGGAACACAAGCACTGCATAGGCAATTGAATAGGACTTTTCATGCAAAAGAGTTTGATATAACTTTTGAACAGTGGTCCATTCTCATATATTTGTTCAACTGTGATGGTAAAAGTCAGAATGAAATTGCAGAAAAGACAATTAGGGATAAAGTAAGTGTTACTAAAATTATTGATAATCTTGAAAAACATAAGCTGGTAAAAAGAGCTTTGGATGAGAACGATAGAAGAGTAAGAAGAATATTTTTGACCGATGAGGGTAAAAAAATAGTTCCTAAACTCAAAAAAATTGCAGATCAGACATTAGAAGAAGCATTTAAGGGTGTAGATAAAAATGATGTTGAATCCTTTAAAACAGTTCTTTCTCTAATAGTTCAAAACCTGACAGGTGAAGATTTATTAAAATTTATAAAAAATAATAAAGGACGATGGAAATAATTATGAACAAGCAAAAGTATATCATTATTGCAGCCGGATTAGCAATTATTATATTTGCATACTTTTCAATGAGCTTTTTAAGCGGATTTAAAGAAGAGCCTAGCAAAATTCCCCCAAAAGAAGTTTTTAGATTTGTAAAAGCAGCTCCAGTTACTTATTCAGATTTAACAGGCCAAATAGTTTCTTCTGGGAGAGTATATTCGAAAGAGCAAGTTGCTCTAAGCGCCGAAGTGAGCGGTAAAATTATGCCGGGCAATATTCCATTTAAGGAAGGGCAAAGTTTTAGAAGAGGGGATCTTCTACTAAAGATTTATGACAAAGAAGCCGGGCTTAGTCTAAAAGCAAATAAAAGCAGCTTTCTAAATAGCCTTGCCGGAATATTACCAGATCTTAAAATTGATTATCCTACAAGTTATGATAGTTGGTACAACTTTTTTGATTCAATTGATATTGAAAAAGATTTACCGGAAATGCCGGAAATAAAATCAACTAAGGAAAAAGTATTTCTTGCAAGTAGAAATATATTGAGTGCTTACTATAATATTAAAAGCGCAGAATCGATTTTTAAAAAACACTATATCTATGCACCCTTTAACGGCTCTATTACGGCCGTGAATGTTGAAGTTGGCGGAATTGCTGGAATGAATGCTCGGCTTGGAAGCATAATTAATACAAATGATTTTGAGGTTGAAGTACCCTTGACAATTGAAGATGTAAATTGGGTCAAAATCGGTCAGGCAGTTAAAGTAAACCCCAACAACTCTTCTGATATTTGGCAAGGAAAAGTAATTAGAAAGTCTGGCAGTTTGGATGTTCAAACACAATCGGTAAATATTTATATTCAAATTCTTAATAACCAAAAAACACAATTATACCAAGGTGAATATGTTGTAGTTAATTTCAACTCGTTACAAGTAAAAGATGTAATGGAAATTCCTCGCAATGCAATTTTTAACAGTGATGAAGTCTTTGTTGTAAAAAACAATCTGTTAGATAAAGAGAATGTAAATATTGTAAAGCTGACTCAAAAAACAGCGTTTATAAAAGGTTTAGAAGAAAATGCAATGGTTGTTGTTGAACCGCTTGTTAATGCTAATGAAAATACTAAAGTAAAAATTTTAGAGAATAAATAGAGATTTTAAGGGCAAATTAATGAAAAAGATTATCTCAACATTTATAAAGTTTCCATTTTATGCAAACATATTGATAGCCATACTGGTGCTTTTTGGCGGTTATAGTTTAATGTCATTAAAAAAATCATTTTTCCCTGAGAGAACTTCAAGATTTATTAATGTTACTGTTGCATATCCCGGTGCTTCACCAAAAGAAATGGAACAATCAATTACAACAAGAATAGAAGAATCAATAAGGGGGTTGGTGGGTATTAAGGAGTTTGCTTCCACGTCTTCCGAAAATTTTTCGAGTGTTAGAATTGAAACATTAACTAGCTATGATATTGACGACGTTTTAAGAGATGTAAAAAATGCTGTAGATGGAATCAGCTCATTACCTGTCGATGCAGAAAGACCGATTGTTTATAAGCAAAGAGAAGTTACGCAAGTTGCAAGAGTCGGACTATCCGGCGATGTAAGTTTAGAAACTCTTAAAAAGTATGCGAATGAGATAGAAGAAGATTTTCTGAATTCTGGCGTGGTTACCCAGATGTCAGTTCAAGGTTATCCCCCATTGGAAATTTCTGTTGAAGTCCCAGAAGAAACTCTTCTAAGATATCAGATGAGCTTTCAAGACATTATCTCTGCGATAGCCTCAAATAATATTGATGTAGCAGCTGGAACAATTAGGTCTGATGAAGAAGAAATTTTAATTAGATCAAGAAATAGAAGTGTTAAGCCAAATGTTATAGGTGATATAATTTTAAGAGCTAATAGTGATGGAAGCTATCTTCGTATAAGAGATATTGCAACAGTTAAAAGAAAATTCTCCGAAGCAGCAAATGAATCATATATGAACGGCAAAGTAGCAATATTTTTTACAATCAATAAGCTTGCTGATGAAGACTTAGAAGAAATTTCTAACTACATAAATTCATATGCCGAAGAATTCAATGAAAAGCATCCTGGCATTAGTCTTGATATAACATTTGACTTTTTAATGATGTTAAACAGTAGATTAAATCTGCTTTACAGTAATGGTGGTATGGGTTTGTTGCTGGTAGTAATATCATTGGCAATATTCTTAAGCTTTAGGCTTTCTCTTTGGGTTGCCTGGGGAATTCCTGCTTCGTTTTTGGGAATGTTTATAGCTGCAAACTTAGCCGGTGTTACTATAAATATGATTTCTCTGTTTGGAATGATTTTGGTCATTGGTATTCTGGTAGATGATGGAATTGTAATTGGCGAAAACATTTTCACACACTTTGAAAGAGGGAAAAGTCCTAAAAAAGCCGCACTCGATGGAACGCTTGAAGTAATGCCTGCAGTGTTAACTTCTGTTGCAACAACAATTGTAGCATTCACCCCGCTGCTTTTTCTTGAAGGCCAAATGGAAATTCTTTACGAAATGGCATTTATTGTAATTTTCAGTTTAGGGTTCTCATTGATTGAGGCATTTCTAATTCTTCCGTCACATCTCTCAAGTGATAAAATTTTAAGAAGGAAAAACGGAGACAAAGGAAAAGTTAGAAAACAACTTGAGAAGATTATAGTTTTCTTGAGAGATAAAACATATAGAAAAGTTTTGGAAGCAGTTATTAAATGGCGATGGATAGTAGTTATAATTCCTGTAGCTCTTATTTTTATAACAGTAGGAATGATTCAAGGAACATTAATTAGAACCACATTCTTTCCTTCGGTAACTTTTGATTTCTTTGCGGTTAATTTAGCATTTACTCCTGGTTCCGGAGAAAAACAAACCTTTGAGTACTTAAAAGATTTTGAAGAAAAAATTTGGCAAGTAAACGAAGAAATTAAAGAAGAGTTTGCAGATACTAACGATTTTGTCACCTTCACCTTTTTGTCAGTTGGAAATGCATTCCAAGGGCAGGAAATTGGATCACACGCAGGAACAATTAATGTCAGCTTACGAGATATGGAAGGTGCACCGTTATCTAGTTTTGATATTTCTTCAAGAGTTAGACAAAAAATTGGTCAGCGGTCCGAAGTAAGTAAATTAACAGTTGGGGGAATAAATAGGTGGGGCTCTCCGGTTGCTATAAGCCTGCTTGGTAAAAATCAAAAAGAACTTGCTCAGGCAAAAGAGTTTATGGAAGAAAAACTTTATAATTATGCAGATCTTAAAAATATAACAGATAATAATCCGGATGGAAAACAAGAAGTTCAAATTCAGTTGAAGCCAGCGGCTTATTTCTTGGGGCTTTCCCAAAGCCAGATTGCTACTCAAATTCGACAAGGATTTTTTGGGGGACAAGCACAAAGACTTCAGGATGGTAAAGATGAATTGCGTGTTTGGGTCAGATATCCAAAAGAAGACAGATTAAATATTGGTCAGCTTGAAGATATGAAAATTAAAACCCAAGGTGGAGATTTCCCATTAACTGAATTGGTTGATTACAAGGTTGAACGTGGTCCGGTGAGTATTCAAAGATATAACGGATCAAGAGAGGTTAGGATTGAAGCCGATCTATTTGATCCCTATGCATCGGTTCCTCCAATTTTAGCTAAAATTGAAGATGAAATTATTAGTGAAATTAATGTTCAATTCCCCGGTGTGGATATTGAATATCAAGGACAGCAAAAGAGCAGCAGTGAATCGGTTGCACAGATACAGCAGTTATTTACTTTATCTTTTGTAATAATAATAATATTGCTCATAATACATTTTAGATCATTAACTCACGCAGCTATTATTTTAATGATGATACCATTAGCGTTCCTTGGTGCAGCATGGGGACATGGTATTCACGGTCATCCAATATCAATTTTAAGCGCATGGGGAATGGTGGCTCTCTCAGGAGTAATTGTAAACGACGCAGTTGTATTTCTTGCTAAGTATAATTCAAATTTATTAGAGGGAATGAAGGTTGAAGAAGCCGTTTACGATGCGGGATTAGCTAGATTTAGAGCAATACTTCTAACAACAGTTACAACAACAGTTGGGCTTTTCCCCATAATTCTAGAAACAAGTTTTCAAGCTCAGTTTTTAATACCTATGGCAATATCATTAGCTTATGGAGTGATGGTCGGCACAGGCTTTATTCTCTCTTTTTTCCCGGCATTGCTGCTTGTACTGAACGACATTAAGTTTTGGTTAAGTAAAAAGTTGGGCAAAGATGATATTGTGCCCGAAGACATTGAACCTGCAATTATAAATAGCAGAATAACTTTTGATTAAAAATATTCTAATGACTGTCACTCCCGTAAAGACCTGTCTTTGTTGGCAGACATTCGGGAGTCCAGTGTTTTTATTTAATTAGATTCCCGATTAAAGCATCATGCCAAAGGCATGCAAGTGCGGGAATGACAAAAAAAAATAATAGGAAATTAGTTAATAATGAAAAAAATAGTTTTATCAATAATTATAGTTTTTTCGTCAACATCATTGATTGCACAAAATAAATTAACTCTTTCTGATGCGATAAATATTGGTCTTGAGAACAACTACAATTTAAGAATCTCGCAAAAGAGTGTTGAGATAAGTGATGAAAACAATAGTTGGGGTGCTGCAGGAAGGTATCCCACAATTGATGTTAGTGTTACATCAGTTAACCGGTTTGATTCTAATGATGACGCTGATATAACTGCAAATAATATTGCTCCATCGGCACAGCTGAGCTGGACACTATTTAATGGATTTAGAATTTTCAATACTAAAAGTAAATTGGAAGATCAGTTTGAATTATCAGAAGGATTTAATGCAGTTGCTGTTGAAAACACCATCCAATCAATTGTACTAGCTTACTTTGATGTTTTGCTCCAGAAAGAAAGACTAAATGTTTTTGAGGAACTGGAAAGCCTGTCAAAAGATAGATACGTAAGAACAGAGACAAGCAAAGAAATAGGAGCAGCAGTTACTTACGAAGTGCTTCAGGCAAAAACCGCTTGGCTGGAAGATAGGTCGGGTCTGCTTTCTCAAAAACTAAATTATGATAATTCTATTAGAGCGCTTAACCTACTAATTGGCGAAAAAGACGATAAGGTTTATTCGGAATTAGACAATTTCTCAACAGAACTTAATAATTATATTCTTGATGATTTGATGGATAAAATGTTATCCAGCAATAAAACACTCAAGAACCAATACTTGAACGAAGTTATTAGTGATCGTGATATTGATATCGCTAGAGGCGGGATGTATCCTAGACTATCACTTAATGCCGGGTATGATTACTTAAACTCAAATAGAAAAATATCCGGACTACCCAAAACCACAGCGGACTCCTATGATTATTATGGAAACCTAACCTTAAGCTTAAATCTTTTTGACGGACTAAATACAAGAAGAAGTTTAGAGATTGCTAAAATTCAGAGCGAGATAAGCAAAATAGAAACTGAAGAAATGGTTCATGGCTTATCAAATGTGCTTACTCAACTTTTAGAGCTGTATAATATTCAGAAAGATTTATTAGAGGTCGCAGAAGAAAATTTAGCTGCAACAAAGTTAAATCTTCAAATCTCGGAAGAAAAATTTAAGAGTGGAGCGATTAACTCATTCAACTTTAGAGATATACAACTTGTTTTTCTTAATGCATCATTACAAAGGTTGAATTCAATTTATAATTTAATAAGTACAGACACAGAACTTGCAAGATTAACCGGATCAATTATTACTGAGAACTAATTGATGGAAAAACAAATTAATAAAGCATTAGTGTTAGCAATTATTACAATAGTTTACAATATTATTGAAGGCGTTGTTTCTATCTTTTTTGGCTTAGAAGATGAGACCCTTGCTCTCTTTGGCTTTGGCGCAGATAGCTTTGTTGAAGTAATTTCCGGAATCGGAATTCTTCATATGATAATTAGGATGAAGAATAGCAAGGTTGATCAAAGAGATAAATTTGAGCGAACCGCTCTAAAAATAACTGGTTTCAGTTTTTATTTGTTAACATTTGGTTTAGTTATCGGTTCAGCGTTAAATATTATTAAAGATGTAAAACCAGAAACTACCTTGGTTGGAATAGTAGTTTCGGTAATATCAATATTCACAATGTATTATTTAATGAATGCTAAGCTAAAAGTTGGAAAAGAATTAAATTCCGATGCAATAATTGCTGACGCCAATTGTACAAAAACTTGTTTTTACCTTTCATTTTTACTTTTAGCTTCAAGCGGTTTATATGAGTTGTTTCAGATTGCATATATAGACATTGCCGGTTCATTAGGAATTGCATATTTTGCTTTCAAAGAGGGAAAAGAAGCATTTGAGAAAGCTAAATCAGAAACCTTATCATGTTCTTGCCACGATTAAAACTTTAACAATTCCCGTTATCTTATAATTCGTAATTAGGCTATTGATAACGCGAATTTGTCCACACTCTTTAAAATCCTTAATAAATTTTAAATGTAAAATAATTGACAAAATTAATAATAGGTGTTGCAACATTAAATGTTATAACGTATATTAAGTTTATAAAATAAGATAAATTATCTTAATCAATAAAAGGAGAACAATATGAAGACCTTAAAATTAGCACTAGCACTATTATTTACAGCAGCTACTTTAACATTTGCACAAACAAACTGGGAATTTGATAAAGCCCACAGTAAAATCGGATTTAGTGTATCCCACTTAGTTATTACAGATGTTGAGGGAAATTTTAAAAATTTTGACGGCTCAATTACAACCGATGGTGACAATTGGGAAAATGCTAAAATTGAATTCACTGCAGAAATTTCAAGTATAGATACTGATAATGAAAAAAGAGACGAACATTTAAGATCAGATGACTTTTTTAATGCAGAAGAATACCCTCAATTAAAATTTGTTAGTAAGTCTTTTAATAAAGTTGATGGCAACGAATACACAATGGTAGGCGACTTAACAATAAGAGACGTGACAAAAGAAGTTGAGCTTGAGGTTGAACTTAACGGAACCGTCGTAGATCCTTGGGGAAACACAAAAGCTGGTTTTAATTTAGTAGGTGAAATAAATAGATTTGATTACAACTTAAAGTGGAGCAAAGCTTTAGAAACCGGTGGATTAGTTGTTGGCGAAGATGTTGAAGTCATTGGTAAGCTTCAATTAATGAAAAAATAGAAATGATAATGAAAATTGAAGACGAAATAAAGCAAAAATCGTTTAAGTCTGAATATCAAAAACTAGCCGTGAATTTACTTTTTACTCATGGCTGGTTGAGTTCTTTTCAAAAAAAATTATTTGAAAACCACAATATAACTAATGCTCAGTTCAATATTCTGCGTATTCTTCGTGGTCAGCATCCGGAACCGGTTTCAGTTAATATTTTGAAAGATAGAATGTTGGATAAAATGTCTGATACGTCCAGACTTGTTGAGCGGCTCAGGGTTAAGGGTTTAGTTGATAGAAAAATCTGTAAAGAAGATAGACGAAAATCTGATATTAAAATTACAGCTAAAGGGCTTGCACTGTTAAAAAGTTTAGATTTTATAGATGATAGTTTTGAAAAAAATTTTAATAATATAAATACTAAAGAAGCAAAAAAAATAAATGATCTTCTTGATAAATTAAGAGGATGAAAACAAAAAGAATGAAAACAGCATTAGTTACAGGGGCAAACAAAGGTATTGGTTTAGAGGTCGTAAAACAACTTCTGGAGAGAAGCTTTAAGGTAATACTTACTTCTAGAGATAGGGACAAAGGTCTTTTGGCGATTCAGAGTCTAAAAAAATATAAAGAAAAGATATTATTTGTTCAAATGGATGTTGGAAATGAAGATAGTATTATTAAAGCTGCCAAAGATGTTCAGTCAAAGAATTTAACAATAGACGTAATAGTTAATAACGCAGGTGTTTTGTTAGATTCTGAAAACATAAACGAAGTAAGTTCAGAAAAAATTCTAACAACATTTGAAATCAATACATTAGGTCCAATTCTTTTAATACAAAACTTTCTTCCATTAATGAATGAAAATGGAAGGATTATAAATGTCTCGAGTGGTCTTGGTGCATTTTCTGAAATGTCTTCTTATGCACCAGTGTATTCAATATCTAAATCAGCCTTAAATGCAGTTACAAAACAATTCTCTTTTTCACTTGCTGAATTAAATATTAGCGTAAATTCTGTTTCGCCTGGTTGGGTAAAGACCGACATGGGGGGAAGCAATGCAACGCGAACAGTAGAAAAAGGAGCTGAAACAATTATCTGGCTTGCAGAAGAAGCTCCGCATAATTTGACAGGAAGATTTTTTAGAGATAAAAAAGAGTTAGATTGGTAAATCTTTAAATTTAGGAGATCATTATGGAAGAAAAAAGAATTAAATATAAGTCAGAAGAAATGACAGTAAGTTTTGCTCCAGATGTCTGCATACACGCAGCTGAATGTGTGAAAGGGTTGCCTAATGTATTTGATACATCAAAAAAACCTTGGATAAATGTTGTTGGTGCAACTCCAGATGAAATAATTGATGTAATTGATAGATGTCCGTCCGGAGCATTAAATTATGAATTAATTGATTTTGAACCTATAAAAGAGGAAGTAAAAATGGAAAAGACAAAAATTACAGTTATGCCAAACGGACCAATTATGGTAGAAGGAAACTTATCAGTAAATAAAATGTCCGGTGAAAACATCAAAGATGGTGAAAAACTATTTTTGTGTAGATGTGGACATTCAGCAAACAAACCCTTTTGCGATGGGAAACACAAAGCTGCTGATTTTAAAGCTGAATAAGTGAATACAATCACTTAATTAATCTCGAATTTCCATTCAGACCTTATCAAATCATAGGGCTGTCAATAACCTTTTATTTACAGCCCCTCATCTATAAAAATTTATTCAAAGCAAAATAATAGCTCAGAAAATATTTTCCTTGACAAGAACAATTAAGTTTCATATTTTTGAACTGACCAGTCAGTATTGTTTTGTAAAACTGGTTTGTCAGTAATTAAATTTAGTACCGGAGGAAAAATGATCGGTGAACTTACAGCGGCTCAAAAGGAACGCAGAGAAAAAATATTAAATTCTGCTACAAAACACTTTGCAAAAATTGGATTTTGTTCAACAGATATGGATAAAATTGCTAAGAACGCTGGTGTTGGGAAAGGTACTCTTTACAATTATTTCAAAAATAAAGATGATTTATATCTTAGCTGTATTGAAAACCACTTCGAACGAACACTTTCCTATATTGATTTAAAAACTGCTGAATCGGAAACAGTAGAAGGTTTTATTAAAAATTATATAGATGCGTCAATCGAATATTTCTCAAAAAATCTCGATTCATTCGATTTAATTATACAGTCGAATGCTTCACTTATAGAAAAAGTTATAAATACAATGGATGAGGTTAAAGAGAAATATTATAAAAGCTTTAAGAAGAAATTAAAATCAGCTACCACTCATAAAAAACTTAATCCTCAGGTAGTAATACTAGCACTAGATGCGGCTACAACTTTTATTATGTTCAGGCAATTCAAAAAGCAAAATTTTAAAATAAAAGACGTTGAAGAAACACTACATAAATTGTTTCTGACGGGACTTATTGGTAATGAATGATTTAAGAAAAATTTAAGCGGAGAAGTGAAAAATGAAAAAGACAGATGTTTTAGTAATTGGAAGCAGCGCGGCTGGTTTGGTTGCTGCAGTAACTGGAAAAACAGTACATCCCGATAAGGAGTTTACTGTAATACGAAAAGAAGAAAAGGTGCTTGTACCCTGTGGCATTCCTTATGTATTCGGTTCTGTTGAAAGTACTGAAAAAGATATTTTGCCTGCTGACGGTATGTTTGAAAACAGCGGCGTAAATCTAAAAATTGGCGAAGTTACTTCAATTGATAGGAAGAACAAAGTTTGTAAACTGAAAGATGGTTCGGATTTAGCATATGAAAAATTAATGATTGCCACAGGTTCCACACCTACTAAACCCAAATGGCTTAAAGGAGCGGATTTAGAAAATGTATTTACTGTTCCCAAAGACAAGGTATATCTTGACGAAATGCAATCAAAATTGAAAAGTTGCCAAAAGATAATTGTTATCGGTGGCGGCTTTATTGGAGTCGAAATTTCTGATGAATTAAACAAAATCCATAAAGAAATTACTCTTGTTGAACTCTTGCCGCATATACTTCTGTTAGCATTTGATGAAGAAGTTGCAGTTAGAGCTGAAGAAGCACTTACTGCAAGGGGTGTAAAACTAAAAACGGGCAGTGGAGTTAAAGAAGTTTTGGGCAATGGAAAAGTATCCGGTGTTCTCTTGGAAAATGGAGAAAAATTAGAAGCAGATGCAATAGTTCTTTCCATGGGGTATATGCCGAATGTTAATCTTGCACGTGAAGCTGGTTTAAAAATTACTGAGCAGGGTTTTATTAAAGTAGATGAATATATGAGAACAGAGGATCGTGATATTTTTGCTATTGGTGACTGTGCAGAGAAAAGAGATTTTGTTACAAGAAAACCAAACAATGTAATGCTTGCTTCAACAGCATGTGCGGAAGCGCGAATTGCAGGATTAAATTTATACAAACTTTCTGCAGTTAAAACATTCAGCGGTACAATTTCAATTTTCTCTACAGCAATTGGCGATACGGGTTTCGGTGTTGCCGGCTTAACCGAATCAAAGGCAAGAGAAGAAGGATTTGATATTGTAACTGGTGCTTTTGAAGGAATGGATAAACATCCTGGATCTTTACCTGGTGCACACAAGCAAATGGTGAAATTGATTACAGGAAGAGAATCCGGTATCGTTCTCGGTGGCGAGGTAGTCGGAGGCTTGAGTATTGGTGAATTGACCAATACTATTGGATTTATAATTCAGAACAGAATGAATATTAATTCCATTTTAACAGCACAGATAGGAACACATCCCTTACTTACAGCATCACCGGCAGGTTACCCGCTATTAAAAGCTGCAGGTATGGTACTAAAAAAGAAATTTGGTTTGATTAGCGAAAATTAGTAAAAACTTTCTTTAGTGTGTAAAGTGAATTAACCTTGGGGGAAAATACAAATTTAACCTCCAAGGTTTTCTTTTTGAACTAAACATTTAATTAAGGAAAGTAGAATATCCTTTCACAAAAGAATAAATACAGCGTTTTAATTTTACGGCTACTAGGCAAATGCTTATTTACTAAAAACTTAAGCACATAATAAAATGCTACTTTGCTAATCAAAAGTTAAAAACACAGATATTTAAAATACTTGACCGTTGGTTTTAACAAAAATTATCTTCATTAATAATGTCACTTTCAAAAAATTAGATAAAAATTAAAGATTAGGTAATATTTTTCTTGACAAAGCTCTGAATATTATTTATTTTTGAATCAACATTCAATAAAGATTGATCATGAGAGTAAAAGAAGGAAATAAAGAAAAAGATATTCTTGAAGCCGCAATAAAGGTTTTTGCTAATTACGGTTATCATAATTCAAAAATATCTAAAATTGCAGAAACAGCAAATGTTGCTACTGGAAGCGTTTATGTTTACTACAAAAACAAAGAAGACATATTATTAAAAATATTCTCAGAGCTATGGACAAGTCTATATGATGAATTAGATTTGATATTTGCTAACTCTTCAATGTCTAGTATTGAAAAGCTTGATGCAATGATTGATTTGATTTTTGATGCTTTTGCAGAAAGACCAGCGCTGGCATTGGTTTTTGTTAATGAGCAAAACCATATTGAACGTTCTAACAAAAAAGACTTTACTGTTTATTACGATAAATTTTTAGATAAAGGTGAAGTAATTATTAGAAAAGGAATAAGCGAGGGTCTTTTTTCAGAAAACATCGATTTAACAATTTTTAGAAATTTTGTCTTTGGTGCAATTCGTCACCTAGTTCATTGTTGGGCAAGAGACCCCAAGGTCTTTACAATTAATAAAACTAGAATGAACGTTAAGCTTTTAATTAAACATGGGATGGCAAAAAAAACGCCACTATAATGAATGATGATTCAAAATAAGATATTGAGAAAATTATGAAAAATAACATTGTTATGGTTTTATTAAGCCTACTATTATTTCAAAGCATACATTTTGCACAAAATCTTACACTTGGTGATGCAATAAACTTGGCTCTAGAAAAAAACGAGAAAATTTTAGAATACAAATCAAAGCTAAAAGGGAAAGAATACGAGAATAAAGCTTCATGGGGAAATTTTCTTCCTTCAATTAATTTGCAAGGAAGCTACACACACTTAAATGATCCGTTGCAAATAGATTTAGCCCCAATACGTGATGCAATGATTCAACTTCAGGCTAGCAACCAAAGTGAACTATCTAATATATATAATATTCTGGGCGGAAATTCGGCATATACAGATTTACAGAAATATGAAGTTTACACTCAATCTGTTGCAGCATTAGAAAGTGCTATTCCTGAATTTGTTGAAACGTTAAAAAAACAAGATTATAATTCAGCATCATTTGTTGGTGTACAGCCCTTATTTTTAGGCGGAAAATTACTTGCAGCAAAAAAATATGCATCCTCTGAAGAAAAAACTGCTCAGTTTGAATTAGATCAAATTACAAATCAAGTTGTTAACAATGTTGTAAAATCATATTTACAAAATCTACTATTAACTGAAGTTGTTAAGACAAGAAAAAATGTACTAAGTGGAATACAAAAGCATAGAAAAAATGCAAGCAAATTATTTGAGCAAGGAATTATTCCTAAGTATCATTTGTTAAGGGCGGAAGTTGCAGTTGCCGAAGCTGAAAAGAACCTTAGCAAAGATGAGAATAATTTGGAATTAGCCATGTTGTCATTTGGTTCATTGGTTGATTTGTCAGATCTTCAAAAATTAACTTTTGCCGATACTCTTAAGTTTAAGGACATAACAGATTCTTTAACACAATATCTAAATAGAGCTAATATAGAGCAACCAGCCTATAAAATCTTGGAACAGAAAAAAATTGCAGCCGAACAAAATTATAATGTTGCAAGATCGGAATTTTTACCACAAGTCGCTGCTTTCGGAAAATATGAGCTATACCCTGAATACCTTTCTGCTTTAGAGCCAAGATGGGCGGTTGGAGTTCAAGCTAAACTTAATATCTTCAACGGATTTAAAGATTATCTTAATCTACAAAGCGCCCAAGTGCTTGAGGATGAAGTGGATATAATTAAAAGGGGCATAGAAAAGAATATAAATCTTTGGATAAATAAAGAATATAGAGAAGTAAAAAACAATGCTAGTGAATATAAAAAACTGATCACCTCATTAGTCTTGGCAAAAGAGAATTTCCGACAAAACTCGAAAAGATTTAATAGTGGCATGGGAACTTCTCTTGAAGTTATAGATGCCTCACTTGCTTTGGAAAAAACAGAAATTGATATGCAAATAGCACTGTTTAACTACTATAGCTCAATTGCTAATCTAGAAAATGCAGCCGGTAATAGCAGTAGCCTTCTAAAAATTTGGAACAAATAGGAGTTAGAATGAAAATTAGAAAAAGTCATTTTCTTTTCTTAATACCCATAGTTATTGTACTTGTTGCAGTAATTTTTTGGACAACAGAAATTAATGAGGATGAAAATTACATTGTAGGAATAGTTGAAATAGACGAAATAGATGTTGCATCAAAAATACCTGGTAGAATAGAAGAACTATTAGTTAAAGAAGGTGATAAAGTAAAAAAAGGAACAGTTCTTGCTAGGTTAGAATCAAAAGAAATAGATGCAAAAGTAGATCAGGCTATGGGTGCAATGGAAGCTGCAAAGAGCAAACTAAGCCTTGTGAAAAGTGGAGCAAGAAAAGAAGAAAAACTTGCTGCTGAAAAAATGAGAATGCAGGCAAAACATCAATTAGATTATGCGAGCAAAACTCGGGAAAGATTTGTTAATCTTTTACAAGACTCTGTTATATCTCAACAAGAATTTGATGAAATAGATTTTAAATATAACATAGCAAAAGAACAATTAGCCGTGGCGGATGCAAAGCTTTCCATGGTAATGCAAGGCGCCAGGGAAGAAGAAAAGTTAGCTGTTGCTGGTTTGGTAAAGCAAGCTGAAGGGGCATACAATGAGGCAATGGCTTATAACACTGAGTTAGAACTTGTTTCGCCTATTGATGGAGAAATTTCAAATAAGATTGCAGACGCCGGTGAAATAATTGCTAGCGGGTATCCTTTATTTACAATTATTAATCCAGAAGAGTATTATGTGGTTTTACAGATTAGAGAAGATGAACTTAATCGAACCAATATTGGCGACTATTTTGAGGGAAATGTTTCTGCTTTAGACAATGAACAATATAAATTTAGAGTGTCGTACATTTCTGCAATGGGCTCTTTTGCAACATGGAAACCAACAAATAGAAAAGGCGAGATTGATCTAAAAACTTTTGAAGTACACCTAAGAACCGATAAGCCAATTAAAAATCTAAGACCGGGAATGACGGTAAAAATTAATTTCTAATAACTAAGATGAGAAACAATTCAATTTATAAAATAGCGATAAGAGAATTTGAAAGAATTAGGGAAAGAAAAACAATATTTCTATTCGAAATAGTTTTCCCAATACTTTTTTTCTTTCTCTTTGCAGAGATATATGAAACGGAATTAATTAGAAACATACCTGTTGCAATTTATGATGCTGATAATTCATCTCTATCTAGAACAATCACTCGCTTTGTAGACTCATCTCCCACTTTAACAATAAAACAAAACTGTAGATCAATAGACGAAATAAAAAGTGAATTCCAAAAAGGAAATATTCAAGGGGCGTTTGTTTTTCCAAAAGATTTTGAAAAAAACATCAAATCTGGTAAAAGCTCAAATATGGTTGTATATAAAAATTCAACCAACATTCTTATTGGTACATATTTATTAAAAGAAGCTTCAACAATTGGTGGAATTGTTTCCGGTGGAGCCTTATTAAAGAAATTGCAAGGATCTGGATTAACCAAAGAAAAAGCGATGTCGGTTGTAAATCCTATAAGAATTGAAACAAGCTCTTTGTATAATCCTAACTACAGCTATGAAAGTTATTTAATGCCTGGAGTTTTGCTCTTTACTTTCCAATTAATGATTATACTTATTGCCGTTATACTGGTTAGCTCAGAATATACACACCATACCCTTGCTGACTTAATTAAGTTATCTGGAAATAAAGCATATAAAATAGTTGCTGGAAAAACAATTCCTCATCTCTTTTTGCATTCAGCTTCAGCAGTTTTAATCTTTGGTATAATATTTCCAATGTATGGATTATCAAACAATGGCGCCACCATTGATTTGTTGATGCTCATGGGGGTCTTTATCTTTTCCTCGTTTATGATTGGACTATTCATTTCGGCTTGGTTTAAAGATCAAATTTTAGCGACAGAAATAGCAATTTTGCTAAATACACCGGCATTTATTTTAAGTGGTTTAACTTTTCCAACATGGGGAATGCCCGAAATTTACCAGCAGATTTCCCAAACCATACCATTCACACATTTCTTAAATGGCTTTCTAAAGATTTATCAAATGGGCGGGACTTTTAATGATATAAAAATAGAATTATTGATTCTGTTTTTATTTGGAATTATTTCACTGATTGGAACTATAATTGGTTTGCAATTAAAAATGCACAGTCAAATCTCAAATAAAAATATTTTGGTTAAGGCATAATTATGAAGCGATTATCACTGCTCAAAAAAGTTTTTATAAGAGAATTAAGATTACTATCAAGAGATGTAAATATTCTTGCAATAATTGTTCTTGCTCCACTTTTTTATGCGTTTTTCTATGGTGCAATGTATATGAAAAAGGTAGAAACCAATGTTGAGATTACAATAATTGATAATGATAATAGTTCAACAACAAATAAATTGATAAGATATTTAGATTCACATCAAATGTTGGCGGTAAATAGTGTAAGAAACAATTTTGAAGACATTGAGTCTGACTTAATAAAAGATGAGGCAAAGGCTGTCGTTTATTTTCCAAGAAATTTTGAAAAGAATTTAAAAAAAGGAAAGCAAACGGACTTAAAGATTTATCTCAATAGCACCAAGTTCTTGGTTTCCAATGATCTAAATAAAGCGATAAACGAAGTATTGGGAACAGTTGCTGGTGGAATTAAAGTAAAATATTTTGAAACAAAGGGTTATAATTTTGATCAAGCAATAGAAATAATACAGCCTATTAAGGTTGATATAAGGCCTCTGTTTAGTTTTACAGAGTCATATGGGGATTTTTTAATTCCGGCAGTTTTAATTTTAATTTTACAACAAACCTTGCTTATCGGTTTAGCAGAAAGCTTTGCAAAAGAAAGAGAAGAGGGGTTGTTAAGCTCTCTCTATAAAACAGCAGGAGAAAAAGTATCTATAATGATAAATGGCAAATCATTTATTTACTTTTTACTATTTGGCTCTTATATAACTTTCTTTTACTTGGTAAACTTTTATTTCTTCAAACTTCAAAACACAGGTGATTTTTTACCAATCTTTATTTCTACAACTCTTTTACTCATTGCTGTTATTTATCTAGCTGTGTTATTTTCAACTTTTTTCAAACGAAAAATTATTGCTATTCAATTTTTAACACTGACTTCGTATCCTATATTTTTAATCTCGGGCTATAGCTGGCCTTTTGATTCATTACCTTTGTGGGTTAAAGGTCTTTCCTCTTTGTTTCCAACTACTCCTTACTACGCAGCATTTACAAGAATATCTCAAATGGGAGCCGGGCTGAATGATGTTTTACCTGAATTACTTCATTTAGTAATATTAGCACTTACCAGTTATGGACTAGCGTATTTTAGATTAAATAGTTTAATTAAAAAGACGCGTAACAATAAGGAAGCAGAAGTTCTGAGATTGAAAACAGCTTAACAAAAAAGGTTATTAAGAAAAGCTTCTTGTCATCATTATAATCATGTGAATAATAACGAGCAATTTTCGAAAAAGACAGGCTTTTTGAAAAGCCCAGTACTTTTATTTATCTGTAGTATCAATTATTAATTGAAAAAGATAAAATATTTGACAAATTGTTCAAAAAAAATATGAGCAGTCAAGGGTCCTTCAAGAAAGACCCTTATAAATTACATCTAAATTTATTATTGTTTTTTACTCATAACAATTGCTCTTAACTCCTCTATCTCTTTTTGTTGTTCTTGTATTGCTTTAATTAAAATAGGAATTAATGTTGAATAATTAACACCAAGGTTTTCTACCTCAACACGTTCCATTGTTTCTGGATCATCCTCCGAACTTTGATACTCATGAGTTTTTACTAGTTCAGGCATAATTGGTAAAATTTCTTGGGCAATTAAACCGAGCCGATTATCATTATCCGGATCATCTATCCAGTTAAAACTTACAGGGTTTAATTGCATTACTTCATTTAGACCGTAATTTAACTTTTTGATATTTTTCTTCAATCTTCTATCAGAAGTTTGTATAACACCATTGGTTGCATAAACGGTATTCCATCTAAAACTAGAGGTGCCCAAGGATCTGGCTCCATTGGTTAATGGTGCCAGATGAGAATTTACCTGAATGGTAAAACTGCAACCATCAGAAAACTCCTCTATTGAACCGATACGTAAATTGCCATCTGTAACATGTAGTCTTGCGCCGGGAAAGGTAGTCCCAATTCCAACATTGCCATTTTTTCTTACTGTTACTGCATTGCTTCTTGTACTAGGACCAGTACCATTTCCAATTTCAAATATTGGATCACTTGATACCCAAGA
>RCND010001586.1_pt1 | contig 21620 bp, 20 predicted proteins | sample 2041351 | NCBI WGS metagenome assembly RCND01 (sample SAMN09708230, study PRJNA481090) | Marine sediment metagenome, whole genome shotgun sequencing project. | biome: marine sediment; feature: ocean; material: sediment; isolation source: Sewage treatment plant 12B marine sediment (STP12B) ... | reverse complement strand
AGACCTATTTGGTCGGTTTCTGGCGATGGTGGTTTTGGGCAATATTTAGGTGAAATGATGACCTTGGTAAAATATAACATGAACATTAAACATGTGTTACTCAATAATTCAGAAATTGGAAAAATTTCTAAAGAGCAAAAAGCCGCCGAATTAGACGTTTGGAAAACCTCTTTGCATAATGCAAATTTTGCGAAATATGCAGAAAATTGTGGTGCTTTGGGAATTAGAGTCACTAAAAAAGAAGAATTGCTGCCAGCTTTAGAACAAATAAGTGCACACAATGGTCCAGCATTATTAGAAATAATTACAGACGCCACATTAATTTAATTTAAATAACAATATAGAAACAGATCCAACAAAATTTAAAAAATGGACTCATCTCCAAACCAGATACATTATCCATTTTTTTAATTCATACTTGTATCAGGTGCCATACCCATTACATTATACAATCTTGCCATAGCGCTTAATCTTTTTACAGTAATTTCATTTTCTTTCAATTGGGAGGTGATCAAGCTTTGTTCGCGTGAATTGATCAGGAACAAGGAACTTTCGCCCAAGAAAAACTTCCGTTCTTCCCCATTTAAAAGTGCTGTATAGTCTCGTACGATGTTTTGAATAATATTTTGCTGGTCATTTAAAGAGGCAATTTCAGTTTTTACGGCTGTAATTTTATTCCTGATCGTCAATGAAGAGGCACTTATTTCATAGTTTATATCCTGTAATTTTAATTTTGCCAGCTTTAGGTCACCACGTTCTTTTCTTAAGAAAATTGGCATACTAAAATTTACCAAAGCTTTGTAATTGGAAGTGTTAAACAAATATTGCTGTTCAAAGTCTGAAGCCAGGAAATTGTATTGCACATCGAGTTTTGGCCATAGTTTATTTGACTTCAAACGACGGTCCACTTCTAAAGACTCCATTTTAAAATCAAGGGACCTTAACTTCGGATGATCACTGAGTAATAAAGAATCTGCCGAGATTATTTCCAGCGACAAGGAGCTGTTGAGAATGGCCTCTGTTGGTAACTCCGGAACCACCGTATCTTCAAATTCTAAAGGCACATCCTCTAGCCATAAATAACTGCTGGCATCCAATCCGGCTTTTTGGCGCTTTAATTTGGCCACTTCATATCCTAAAAGCCAGTTTTGAACAGTAATTTTAGCTTCCAGGGTATCAATGGCAGCTTTATCGCCCTCATTATAACTTCTTTTAACAGCGTCTAACCGCCTGCTTGCATTGTCTAAAAAATTAGTATAAATCTGTTCTTCGTTATAGGCTTGTAACCATTTAAAATAGGAAATGCTGGCCTCAAATAATAGTTGATTCACCAGTAAATCTCTGTCAGCTTTTGTTTGTTCCTTAAAAAACTTAGCCTTTTTTAAGGTAGCCATACGGTCATTCATGATGAGACCTTGAGCTAAAGATACTGACACTCCGGCACTGTATAAACCTTCTTCTGGTACGGTCATACTCGGATCTAAAAATACACCAGTATTGTTTTCAAAATTTCCCTTAAACTCGACACCATACCACACAGGAATTTTAAAGGTTGCGTTTAATTCATTGTAATATTCCGTGTTTTTAAACTCTTTTGCATTGTAATCTACCTCTATTTTTGGATCAAAACTACCACGAGCCTTCAGGAGGTTGGCTTCACCTATATTCAGGGTTAAATTAGCCTGTTTGACCAATGGATGATATTTTTTTACATAACCCAAATAAGCTTCAAAATTAAAAGCCTCTTTTAAAGAGTTCTGCCCCTGAATACTGTACATAACTGTCAAAAGAAGTATCGAACTGATCAACCTTTTCATGGGATTATTTTTTTGATTTATTTTCAACGGGTTTTGACTCCGGAGTATAGTAATTTGGAGGAAAACCATTTAATTTTCTCCATAATTCATACCAGATAGGAACGTCCTCAAGCAAGGCTATGGTGTAGGCTCCAGATCCGACACGCACATTTTGTGGCCATTCATTCTCTTCATCATCAGGGGCAATCAACACTCTGAATTTTCCATTGCTGCTAATAAAGGTTTCGACTGCTACAACTCTTCCGGCGAAAGTTCCAAAAGCGACATTCGGCCACCCACTGAAGAAAATTGCGGGCCATCCGTCGAACTGAATACGCACTTTTTCTCCCTTATGAATTAATGGAAGGTCAAAGGGTTCAACAAATGTTTCCACTGCCAAGTCATAGTTATCGGGCATTATTCCAACCAAAGATTCACCTTCCTTAAAAGTTTCTCCTATACCGGCTCTAAGGGCCTTATTTACATAACCATCCAGGGGTGCGGTAATAAAATATAAACGGTTTCGAATTTCGTAATTCGAAGTTGTGTTATCCAGTTTTGACGTTTCTACTTCTGCTTCAAACTGACTGGAAAGGGCCGTGAATTTATCACTTCGCGCTTTAGATAGTTTATCAGCATATTCAGCAGAAATACGACTAATTTCTATTTGGGCATTGATCACATTATTTCTGCTTGCCATCAATTTGTTCTGCTGAGATATTAGTTTGGCTTGAGTGCCTTGTAACTTTACATTCTTTTGTTCTACATCAGTCATTGGTTTAAGACCTTCCTTTTGAAGGGTTATAGATCTGTTGTATTGTATTTCTGCAATTTTATAATTGATCTCTTCGGCCCCAAGATCCATACTGTCACTTTTGACTTTTAAGCGCGATTGTATCAACTTATTTCTTGCCTGAGATAATTTTAATTGCCGCTCATTTTCAATGGCGGAAAATTGATTCTCCAAGGCTATAACCTTCTGTTTATAGGACAAAACACTATTATTCTTGGCATCTCGTTGTAACCTGGTTCTCTCGATGAGCTTAGGGTCCTGGTATTCGGTCTTGATTTCAGAAATATGCAGAATGGTATCTCCTTTTTTTACAAAATCACCTTCCTTGACATGCCATTTTTCAATACGTCCCGGAATTTGTGACTGTATGCTTTGAGGCCTTTGATCTGGTGTTAATGTGGTCACATAACCATCGGCTGTTACATTTTGAGTCCAAGGTAAAAAAAGAATAATAAAACATATGATAAAGAAGGCACCTACAAACTTGTTAAATAACTTAAAGTGAATCCTTTCAAAAGCTTTTTTATATGAAGAGTAACCGGAAATGGTTACTTTTTTATTCAATTGATTATTAGATATATTAAGCATCTTGACCGTTATTTTTCATTATAATTCCATCATTCAAAAGGATGGTTCTAGAACATTTTTGTTTCCAGATAGGATTGTTGCTGGATACAAGAAGGGCCCAATTCCTTTCTGGTGAAGCCAAATAGTTCATGATTCGTTTTGCTTCTTCTTCGTCAAAATATTCCAGGGGATCTTTGAGAATGAGCAATTTGGGTTCATGTAAAATGGCACGTGCCATTAAAATTCGCTTGGATATGGTTATTGGTATTTTTTGCCCCTCAGGATGAATAACTGTCTGTATTCCGTTAGCTTGTCTCTTGATAAAATTGAGTAGGCCCAATTGTTTTAGCACTTCATCTAAATATTTATTGTCAAAGTCTTTTTTGTCAAATACAATGTTTTCTAAAATCGTTCCTTCGAACGGAGTCTGGCCGGGCAATACCTGACCAATATTAGACCTGTATAAATTTGGCCAGATGGCTTTAATTGAAATATCATTAATATATAAAGCTCCTGAAGATGATGGCATCAAACCTGAGATAATCTTTAATAAGGTGGTTTTACCCGAACCTGAGGCTCCTGTTAAATGAATTCTGTCCTTTGATGATAAAGAAAAAGAGACTCCTTTAAGGATTTCTACCCCATTTGTAGCATTGTATTTCACATCATTCAATTCCACAGTAATACCGGTATTATGGGCAAAGGGATCTTCCCCTTCTTGTTTTTCCAAATCCCTGTCTACCACCTGTCCAATTTTTTCAAGAGAGGTCAGTACATCATAAAAGGATTCTAAACCAGTGATCACCTTTTCAACTGAACTTATTAGAAGAAGTATGATAATTTCGGCTGCAACAAACTGTCCTATATTCATTTGCTGATTGATGACCAATAGACCTCCAATCGATAGCAAGCCCAAAGTAACAAGCACCTTGAAACCTATCATTTGGATGAATTGATGCATCAAAACCTTAAAATGACTTTCCCGGGCATCCAGATAGGCAGTAGTTAATTCATCATTTTTTTTCATAGCCAAATTCGTTCTGCCAGAAAGTTTAAAACTGATCAGTGATCTGGCAACCTCTTGAATCCAATGAGCTACATTATACTTTTTTTTAGACTCTAACAAACTGGTATCCAACCCTTTTTTAGCCGTCGATTTGAATAGTAAAAAGACCATTAGAATGAGTAAAATTCCATATACGATAAAGAATGGATGATAAAATGACAATAATAACAAGCCTAAAATTATTTGCAATAAGGCGGCTGGGAAGTCAATTAGAATTTTCGATAAACCTTTCTGAACGGTTAGCGTATCGAAAAAACGGTTAGCCAGTTCAGGGGGATAGTCATTGCCCAACTCATGCAATGTAATCTTTGGAAAACGATAGACAAACTCAAATGATGAGCGGGTGAATATTTTTTGCTGAATATTTTCTAAAATTCGTATTTGCATCAATTGCAAGATGCCTTGAAAAGCTACACCAAGCGTTACGACTATGACCAATACAATCCAAGAGGTTGAAATCTGTGCTCCCTGTATTAAATTAATAATGGCCTGAATCCCTAAAGGAAGAGATAAAGCCACCAGGCCGGCGAATATGGCATAGTAAAAAACTTGTCTAATATCTCTTCTGTCTAATTCAAGAAGTCCGACAAAACGTTGCCAGGGTGTTAATTTCTTTTTTTCCATTTTAGATTAAATATTTTATGGTAGCGAATACCACAAGTTATTCATTTATTTCTCAATAGAAACGATACATAGTATCATTTCGTATCAAGAGGCCACAAATATAATAGTATTACTATTAAAAACCAATAGTAATACTATCGTATTTTTATATTATGCTATAGATGTTATCAATTTGGATATGTAACGAGGCTATTTCAACCCCTTAGCTATGAGGTTTGGTAGTAGGATTAAATCCTCGTCAAAGAATATGTATTAAACTGCAAAAGATACATAAAGGGCACAATTCATTTTATTTCCGTTTATGTGGTCTCAGGATCAAGCCTAATGGCCTGTCATAGGTTAAATAATTAGAAATCCAGTCAAATAAGGCCACAAATTTATTTCTAAATCCAACAAGCGACATAATATGAACAAACATCCATAGAAACCATGCAAAAGTACCTTGAAACCTCCAATGTGGAAGATCAACGACTGCTTTTTTTCGACCTACTGTTGCCATAACCCCTCTGTTTATGTATTCAAAATGATGCATTGGTTTATTATTTATCAATTGAATTATATTTTTTGCCAATAACTTTCCTTGTTGTTTGGCAACTGGGGCCAACATGGGCAAGCCTTTTGGGTTTTCTTCTGTAACATGGGAAGCCACATCTCCAATGGCAAAAATTGAATCTGTATGCAAAACCTTGTTAAAGGAATCAACTAAAATTCTACTGCCACCAACAATTGCATTTTTAGGCAAGCCTTTTATAGGAACTCCTTTTACACCTGCGGTCCAAATAAGCGTATCTGTTTTAAAAGAGGTACCATCAGAAAGGGTGAGCTCATCTCCTGCATAATTAGTCACTCTGGAGTTTAAAAAGACATTGATGCCAAGTTTGTGAAGATATTCTAAACTCTTATTGGAAGCATCTTCAGACATTGCTTTTAATAACCTTGGTGCAGATTGATATAAATTGATACTTAATTTTGATATATCGAGATCAGGGAAATCCTTAGGGATCACAAAATGTTTCATTTCGGCTAATGCGCCAGCCAATTCAATACCTGCCGGCCCACCTCCAACGACAGCAATATTTAAAATTTCTTCTATAGATTCATCGGCCTGTTTTGTAAGCGATTTTTCTAAATTCTGATAAATAAAACTTCGCATGTTTAACGCATCGGGAATTGATTTTAACGGGAATAATGTTTTTTTAATCGATTCAAAATCATAGAAATTATTTGTACTACCTGTGGCGATAATCAAATAATCATAACTAAATTTTCCTACTGATGTTATGATGTGTTTCGCATCAACATCTACAGAATTTACCTTTGTCATTCTAAATCTGACATTTTTTCGATTTCTGAAGATTCTTCTAACAGGGTAAGCAATGCTATATGGTTCTAATCCTCCAGTAGCAATTTGGTACATTAAAGGTTGAAAATTATGATAGTTATTTTGGTCGATTAAGAGTATTTCGACGTTTTTGTTTTTAAGTGATTTGGCAAGAGTTACACCACCGAAGCCAGCTCCTATTATTACTATTTTATGTTTTTTAGCCATTCTTCAAGAGTTTATAAAATAGAATTCATTTAAGTGTTCAGCAAGGTACTCAACAAGGTTTTAAAAATCAGGCCTGAATCGTTACTAAAACAATAGCAGTCCCGTTAGCAATTGGCATAACAATGTTGTGCCGAAAATATTAAATATTAAACAATTTATATTGTTTTACAATTTTAAATTAAAGTGATAACTTTTATTAAAATGGATAATAGCTGAATACCTCAATGTTTTTTACTTTTTAAGCAAGCGACAAATATTGTCAAAATAGCCGTATCTTTTACCTTTAAAAATTGAGTGAAAAGAATGTCTTTAAAACATGTAATTGTTGTCGGTGGTGGTTTGGCCGGCCTTACCAGTGCGCTTCATTTGTCGCGTTTTGGAATTGCGGTTACCCTAATAGAGAAAAATAGTTATCCCAGACATAAGGTATGCGGCGAATACCTCTCAAACGAGGTGTTGCCCTATCTGAAATCACTGGGTTTTGATCCTTTCGACTATGGTGCTAAAAAGATTGAACATTTTGAACTAAGTTCGGTCAAAGGAAAATCTATCAGAGCTAAATTACCTTTGGGAGGGTTTAGCCTTAGCCGTTATACCCTTGACCAAGGATTGTTACAGCATGCCATTGAAAGTGGCGTCACACTTGTTCAGGATACTGTTCTGGATATACAATTTAAACAAGATCGATTTCATCTGAACTTAAAAGAGACCAGTCGTTTGGAAGGCACTTTTGTTATCGGAGCTTTTGGTAAACGATCTAATTTGGATCAGAAACTCAAGCGAGATTTTATAAATACAAAGGCCCCATATTTGGCTGTAAAGGCTCATTATACCAGCGATTACCCTGAAGATTTGGTAGGTCTTTACCATTTTTATGGTGGGTACTGTGGGGTTTCCAAAATTGAGAATAATCTGGTCAATATTTGCTATATAGCGCAATATGACGAGTTTAAAAAATTTAAAAACCTAAGTGATTTTCAGGATAAAGTTATTTTCAAGAATATAGCCTTGGCCTCCATCTTTAAAAAATCAAGTATTGTCTTTGATAAACCGTTAAGTATTAGTCAAATATCATTTGCTTCTAAGCCTGTTGTTGAGGATCATATTTTGATGTGTGGGGATAGCGCCGGTATGATTCATCCTTTATGCGGTAATGGTATGAGTATGGCCATTCAAGGGGCAAAAATGGCTTCAGAACTGATCAAACAATATTTTGAACAACAAGTATCGAGAAGTGAAGTAGAAGAAGGTTACAGGAAGCAATGGAATAAGGCCTTCAGGTTAAGAATTGAAACAGGGAGGTTGTTGGCCCGTCTGTTTACTATGAAATCATTGGCTTTATATATGGTGAATAGTTTAAAAAATTTTCCAGGATTAGTAAGGCGAATTATCAGTTTGACCCATGGTAAATTAATAGAAAGTATATGATAGATACAACATTCAGAACTGATGAAAGAGAGATCATGGATGATTTTACTTTGGCGGGTGAAGCGCTAAGAGTCAATCTGGACATCCTGGCGAGCATAAATAAATGGCTGGGCGGAAATCAAGTTAGCCTGAGCGGAATTCAAAAATTAATCAAAGACTTGCCTAAAAATAAGGAGCTGGTTATTGTGGACCTTGGATGTGGTAATGGAGACATGCTAAGAAAAGTTTCCAAACTTGGTAAAAAACTTGGTTATGAATTCAAATTGATTGGTATTGACGCGAATAAAGACAGTATTCAATATGCCACACTTTTATCTTTAGGTTATGAAAATATCACATATCTTGAAATGAATATTTTTTCTGATGCATTTAAAGACCTAAAATATGATATTGCTCTTTCCACACTTTTCCTTCACCATCTGAATGATGGTGAAATAATGGATAAACTAGGTCTTCTTAAAGAAAAGGCAAGAATCGGGATCGTTGTAAACGATCTTCACCGGAACAAATTGGCTTATTTCTTATTCAATATTGTCAGCTTCTTTATTAACAATAAAATTATAAGAAATGACGGTCTGGTGTCAATTCGTAGAGGGTTTAAAAAAAGTGAATTGGAACATTTCGCAAATCAATTACAAATTAGAAGTGATATCAGCTGGAAGTGGGCTTTTAGGTATCAATGGATAATGAAAACAAACATATGAGCGTTAAAATTATATCGGTAGCTAAGGCTTTACCAAAATATACAAGAAATACTTCAGAAATTATTCCATTCTTACATCTTTGGCTTGAAGGGCAAGAGGATCGTTTTATAAGAAAGGTCATTAAGATTTTTGAGAATGCAGGTGTTGACAGAAGGTATTCAATCATGGATGCAGAAGAAGTATTTAACAAAACCTCCTTTGAGGAAAAAAACGAAATCTATGAGAGGGAGTCTATCATATTGGCCGAGTCATGCCTTAAAAAATCATTGACCAAGTCTTCACTGAAGCCTACCGATATAGATTTTTTGATTACAGTAAGTTGTACCGGTATTATGATTCCTTCTTTGGATGCTTATTTGATCAACAGATTGGGTATGAAACAAGATGTGGTAAGATTACCGGTTACGGAAATGGGATGTGCTGCGGGTGTATCTGGTATTATTTATGCGAAGAACTTTCTAAAGGCCAATCCGGGCAAAAGGGCAGCAGTAGTGGCAGTGGAATCTCCGACAGCAACCTTCCAAATAGATGATTTTTCTATGGTGAATATCGTAAGTGCTGCTATTTTTGGTGATGGTGCAGCCAGCGTGATCTTATCATCTTGCCCTGAGGATCAAGGACCAACTATTGTTGATGAAGCGATGTATCATTTCTATGATGCTGAACAAATGATGGGGTTCAAATTGAGAAATTCAGGCTTGCAAATGGTACTTGATAAGTCAGTACCTGAAACCATATCGAATCATTTTCCTGCTATCGTGTATCCTTTTCTGGAAAGAAATGGAATTCAGATTGAAGACATACAACATTTGATCTTCCATCCGGGAGGAAAGAAAATTGTGCAAACTGTTGAGGCATTATTTGGTTCGTTGGGTAAAAATATAGATGATACTAAAGATGTCCTGAAAATATATGGAAATATGTCAAGTGCCACAGTGCTATATGTGCTTGAGCGATTTATGGAAAGAGATATTAAAGCAGGAGAAAAAGGGCTAATGCTGAGTTTTGGACCAGGATTTTCTGCACAAAGAGTATTGTTGGAATGGTAAAGGAATTTGATAATAATGATTGGGCCCTGATATTGGGCGGTTCCAGAGGATTAGGACTTGCTTCGGCCAAGAAGCTGGCCAAACACGGCATGAATATATGCATTGTTCATCGCGACCGAAAGTCAGATGTAACTGAGATAGAAAAACATTTTTCTGAGATTCGAAATTGTGAGGTAGCCTTAATATCCTTTAATAAAGACATATTGCGGGCTGACCATCAAAGTGAGATTTTGAACGAATTGAAAAAAGTACTAGGAGACAAAGGAAAAATAAAATGTTTACTTCATAGCGTGGCAAAGGGTAATTTAAAGCCAATGGCAGATGAAGGCTCAAATAGTTTGACCGTTTTGGATTTCGACATCACCATTCAGGCTATGGCCCTAAGTTTATATGATTGGTTTAAGTCGCTTTTTGATGAACAACTCCTGGCTAAGGATAGCAGGGTAATAAGTTTTACCAGTGAAGGAGGGAGGCGGCCACTAAAAAATTATGGAGCAGTTTCGGCTGCAAAGGCGAGTTTGGAAGCGATCACCAGAAATATTGCACTGGAGTTTGCTCCCTTTGGGGTGAGAGCGAATTGTATTCAGGCCGGTGTAACCGATACCTTGTCGCTAAGGATGATACCAGGTAGTGATCAAATCAAGAAACATGCTAAAAGCAGAAATCCCTTTGGAAGGCTAACCTTGAAGGAAGATGTTGCCAATGCTGTTTATTTGTTGTGTAAAAAGGAAGCCTCATGGATCAATGGATGTATTCTTCCGGTAGATGGAGGTGAGCATTTAAGTTAGTATGAAATCAGAGGACATTATAAAATATTTGCCTTATGAAAGGCCTTTTTTATTCGTTGATGAATTGACGGATATATCCGAACATGGTATTACAGGTAGCTACACATTTCCTAAAGACAGTTTTTTCTTTAAAGGCCATTTTAAAGACTATCCTGTTACTCCCGGGGTAATTCTAACTGAGGTCATGGCACAAATAGGGGTTGTTTGTCTGGGGATTTTTTTATTACAAAATAACTTTGAATCAGAGGCACCAAAAATTGCTTTAACATCACATAAAATCGACTTTTACCATGCGGTATATCCTGAAGAAAAAATAACCGTCATCTCAGAAAAACAGTACTTTAGATTTAATAAGTTAAAGTGTTTTGTAAGAGTGCTGAATGAGAAAGGTCAATTGGTTTGCAGGGGAGAAATTGCAGGTATGTTAACATAGAAGTATGAAAAAAAGAGTTGTCATTACAGGACTTGGGGTGGTATCCCCTAATGGGGTAGGTATTCCTGATTTTCTAGAATCCCTTCAAGAGGGAAATTCCGGGATTCAGTATTATCAGCAACTCAAAGAGAAAGGTTTTTCTTGTTGCATTGGAGGAATTCCTGAAGTTTCTGACGAATTAAAAGCCACTTATTTGACTCCTTTACAACTCAAGAATTTTAACAGTTCAGGAATACTGTATGGATGCATGGCTGGAATGGATGCATGGAAAGATGCCGGCTTCAGAATTGACAGTGAGGGAGAAGTAGATTTTGATTCAGGGATTATTTTCGGAGCGGGTCAATCAGGAGTAGATAAATTTCGAGAAGCCGTTTATAAATTAGATGAGGGGCAGGTAAGACGATTGGGTAGCAATACAGTGGCACAGACTATGTCAAGTGGTATCAGTGCGTATTTAGGAGGTATTTTGGGATGTGGCAACCAGGTGAGTACGAATTCTTCGGCCTGTACAACAGGAACAGAGGCGATCTTGTTAGGAGCTGAACGTATTCAAAATGGCAAAGCCGAAAGGATGCTCGTGGGAAGCTGCAGCGATCACGGCACTTATATTTGGGGAGGGTTCGATGCTATGAGGGTGATGACATATAAACACAACGATAGCCCACGAAACGGATCAAGACCTATGAGTGCATCTGCTTCAGGATTTGTTCCTGGTTCAGGGGCCGGAGCATTGTTACTAGAGAGTCTGGAAAGCGCCAAAGCAAGAGGAGCAAAAATTTATGCCGAAGTATTGGGTGGGCATATAAATTCGGGTGGTCAACGAAATGGAGGAACCATGACGGCTCCAAATGCTGAGGCTGTTCAAAAGTGTATTGAATCGGCTGTAGAGGATGCCGGTATTGCGGTTTCGGATATAGACACCATCAACGGGCACCTAACAGCAACCTCAAAAGATGCCCTTGAAATAAGAAACTGGAAAAAGGCCTTGAGTCTATCAAAAAATAATTTCCCGAGTATCAATTCGCTTAAAGGGATGACAGGTCATTGTTTGGCAGCTTCCGGGAGTATAGAAAGCGTGGCGTCTGTGTTGCAAATTGAACATGATTTTATTTTTCCTTCGATCAATTGCAAGGATCTTCATCCTGAAGTTATAGAAGAAATTGGTGAATTGTCTGTACCACATCAAATGAGAAATCAAAAAGTTAATACGGTGATCAAGGCCAGCTTCGGATTTGGAGATGTAAATGCCTGTGTTATTTTTCAAAAATTAAAAGCATAAAACATGGAAAAAGAAATATTAATTGAAAAATTAAAAGAGATTGTAAAACCCTATGTTCAAGACCAGATTGCTTTTGAACAGCTTACAGAGGAAACTGATTTCATCAATGATCTCAAGGTAAATTCAGCCAATCTGATTGATATAGTATTGGACGTTGAGGATGTGTTTGACATTGAAATAGACAATGAATCAATGGAACAAATGCTTAATGTTAAAAAAGCAATTGAAATCATTAAGATTAAAATGAATTGATATTGTGAGCTATGATTGGTAATGATATAGTTGACTTAAAGCTGGCTGCGGTGCAGAGTAATTGGAGGCGAAGAGGATTTCTGGAAAAAGTATATACTCCAAATGAACAATCTTTGATCTTGGGATCATCACGGCCTGATATCGTTGTTTGGAGACTCTGGTCGATGAAAGAAAGTGCCTATAAGGCCAGACTCAGAGTTGAGAAACAGATCCAAATCAATCCCAAAGATTTTGACTGTCAGCTTATTACAGAGGATAAAGGCATCGTTCTATGCGACTCAAAAATCTATTGTACCCTCTCAGAGATAGACCAAGACTATATCCACACGCAGGCTTATGCAGAGGAATTTGACGCTGACCTTTCGTCCCAAGTAATTGATCTGAAAGAAACCCGTTTGCAGTCAAAAAATCTATATGCTGTTATGATGTCCTCCCTTGCCATCAGTATGAGCTGGGAGCAGGGTGATATGAGGGTAGAAAAGAATCATCTGGGAATACAGTTGTATAGAAAGGGCCAAAAAATCAATGTTTTATGTTCTTTAAGCCATCATGGCCGATATGGTTCTTATCTCACAACCGCTTAGCTTTAAAGCATTTATTGAATATGTCAAAGAAAACCACCACTTGTGCCAGGCGAAAAAGGATTAAAAGATATTCGTATTGTAGAGGCCATCTTCGAATCAAGTAATAAAGGGTCCAAAAGAATTCTTCTTTAAGCATTACAGACATATCCTGTTACCAGAAATTGTGAGTTAAAGTTTAGGTTACAGAATAAAATGATTGAAATCATGGTATTTTAAGATTCTGTTGCCTAACTTTGATAGAATGACCATATGTAAGTATGAATCATGAGCTGCACATACCGAAAAACATCAGATCTTTTCTGATTGAAGTTGGTGAGCTTTCCTATTTTGCCGGAAGGTTTTTCAAAGAGGTATTTACTCGACCATTTGAGCTTAAAGAGCTCATGAGACAATGTTATCAAATGGGTAACAAATCGTTGGCCCTGGTTGGAGTCACAGGATTTATTTTAGGTTTGGTGATGACACTTCAATCAAGACCTACGTTGATGGAGTTTGGCGCGGAATCCTGGATGGCTTCTATGGTTGGTATTTCAATTGTTCGTGAAATAGGCCCAGTGATCATTGCTTTGATCTGTGCTGGGAGAATCAGCTCAGGAATAGGGGCGGAGCTTGGGTCCATGAGGGTCACAGAGCAGATCGATGCAATGGAGGTTTCAGGAACCAATCCTTTTAAGTATCTGGTAGTTACCAGGATATTAGCAGCCACATTAATGATTCCTTTGTTGATTATTTATGGAGATGCCATTGCTTTATTGGGCGCAGCTCTCATAGAAAATTTAAAGGGAGATGTATCTTATCTCTTATTTTTTAATAATGTTTTTGACATCTTGGAATATTCGGACATCAATCCGGCAATCATAAAATCAATCTTTTTTGGATTTGCCATCGGGTTGGTGGGATGTTTTAAAGGATACAATTGTGAAAGAGGCACAGTCGGGGTAGGTGAGGCCTCGAACTCAGCAGTGGTTTTTACCTCAATGCTTTTGTTTGTGATTGATTTTATCGCAGTATTTGTTACAGATATATTTTATAGCTAGAAAATTGAAAACGGTAGATAACATAAAAATAATGTTGGAAATACATGACCTGAAAAAGTGCTTTGGAAAAAATGAGGTACTTAAAGGGTTTAATATGTATTTGAAGGAGGGTGAAAATCTGGTCATTATGGGGAAATCAGGTTCAGGGAAGTCTGTAATGATCAAATGTTTAATGGGGCTCATGCTGCCTGATTCCGGAGACATACAGATCATGGAGAAAGCAGCCCTTGAACTCGACCAAAGTGAGTTGGATCAGTTAAGAAAAAAAATTGGATTTCTCTTTCAGGGAAGTGCACTTTATGATTCCATGACAGTCAGGGAGAACCTTGAATTCCCCTTGCGCAAACAGAATATGCCACAAAAAGAAAAAGATAAACTGGTGCATCAAGCGCTCCAAAGTGTTGGACTTCTGGAAGCTATCGAATTGGTGCCGAATGAATTGTCAGGGGGAATGAAAAGGAGGGTGGCTCTGGCAAGGGCTATTATCCTCCATCCTAAAATCATCATTTATGATGAACCAACAACCGGCTTAGACCCTATTACAGCCAAGGAGATTATTGAATTGATGAGGAATATACAAAAGATTTATGGCTCTTCAGCTTTGATCATTACCCATGATGTGGATTGTTCAAGAGTTATCTCAGACCGAATGATCCTTCTCATTGATGGTGTCAATTATGCTGAGGGTAGCTTTAAAGAATTATCATCCTCCAAAGATGAAAGAATACAGGCCTTTTTTAAATAATTTATTATGAAAATCACAGACACACAAAAAGCCAAACTAGGAATGTTCGTAATGCTTACCGGACTCGTGTTGATTATTTCATTGTATTTAATTGGGAAGAAACAAAATTTGTTTGGTGACACCTTTAAAATCACGGCCGTATTCAACAATGTGAATGGCTTGAAATTAGGGAACAATGTGCGTTATGCAGGTATTAATGTAGGAACAGTTAAAGAAATTAAGATGGTCAATGATTCGACTATTTGTGTGGATATTGTGATAGAAGAGGGATTACGAAAACATATGAAAAAAAACGCTTTTGCCGTTGTAGGGTCAGATGGTTTGGTAGGAAGCATGGTTGTGAATATTTTGCCAGGAGACGCAAAGGGAATGGTGTTACAAGAAGGAGATACGATATTGTCGGTTAAGAAGAAATCTACTACAGACATGATTTCTACACTAAACATTACCAATGAGAATGCGGCGGAACTTTCACAAGAACTATTGAAAATTACCCATAGTATTAATGAAGGAAAGGGAACTTTGGGATTATTGGTCAATGATGAAACAATGGGTGCTGACCTTAAGGAAACTATGGTCAATTTGAAAACGGTGAGTCAGGATGCTTCCAAGGTGATTGAAGAGATAAAAACTGTCGCAAGATCTGCCAATAATAAAGACAATCTGCTGAATGTATTATTAAAGGATTCGGTTGCGGCACAACAGTTCAGAACTGTTATGGGTAATCTGGAACAATCAAGTGAAGATATTAATCTGGTTATCAAAAACCTTAATGAAGTTATTATAAGTATTAAAGAAGGGGAGGGCACTTTCAATTATCTGGTTTCTGATACGATTTTGGTGCAGGATATTGGTGAAACGGTCAAAAACATCAAGGAAGGAAGTGTGATGTTAAATGAAAATCTTGAAGCGCTCAGGCATAATACTTTTTTCAAGGGGTATTTTAAAAAACAGGAAAAAGAGCGGCTCAAAGAAGAAAAAAGACTCCAAAAAGAACGACAATAAGAGGTTTTAAAACTGAATTGGATCGATAATATGAAACTTAAAAATGAAAATTTAGGATTGGTTTTATCCGGAGGTGGTGTAAGAGGAGTTGCACATATTGGCGTCATACAAGCCTTGTTAGAACATGGGATAGAGCCGGATGTAGTTTCCGGTTCATCGGCCGGCGCTGTTGTGGGAGCTTTGTATTGTAACGGTTACTCACCAGAGGAGATGGTGGAATTCTTTAAACTGACTTCTTTGTTTCACATCAATAAGTTTGCTTTTTCCAAACCTGGATTTATTGATACAGATAAGTTTTATCATGATTTTAAAAAGTATTTTAAACATGATGACTTTTCTAAGCTCAAAAAGAAATTATTCGTAACAACTGTTGATATATGCGACGGTGTGTTAAAGATATTTGAATCTGGTGAGTTGATCAGGCCTTTATTGGCATCTTCGGCCTTTCCTGGATTATTTTCACCGGTTGAGATTAATCACACACTTTATGCGGATGGAGGGATATTAGATAATTTTCCAACAGCACCTCTATTGAATCTTTGCGATACAGTTATCGGAGTCTATGCCAGCCCTTTGAATAGGATTGAGCCAAATGTATTAAAGTATTCTGTCAGTGTTTTAGAACGGGCCATAAGGATCAATTATTCAAAAAGATCACATGCAAAGTTCAAACATTGCCATCTGTTGGTCAATCCATTAAAGCTTGTTAATTTTGGTTTATTGGATGTTGGAAAGGTTGAAGAGATCTATCAAATAGGATATGAATCGGCCTGTGATGCCCTAAGCAAATGTGACAATTTAGAACAATTTCAAAAAAAAGTCAGCCACTGATATCTATACAGGTAATTTCTGGACGCATACCGAGCCTTCCCGGAAAACCAAGCCAGCCAAGACCCCTGTTGACATTTAGATATTGATCACCTTCTTTGTGAAGACCAGCCCAATGCTTGTATTTGTATTTGATCGGGCTCCATTGCTTATTCTTTAGACTCACTCCGGCTTGCATACCATGCGTATGACCGGATAACGTTAAACAAATGTCGGTGTGTTTCACTACTTCCTCCGGCCAATGTGTCGGATCATGACTTAAGAGAATCTTGAAGGGAATCTCTTTAATAGGCTCCATTGCCCTTTTAAGGTTACCATATTTTTTAAAGGGAGGGTTTCCCCAGTTTTCAACTCCCAGAACGGCAAACTCCAGGCCATCTTTACAAATAGTGGTTCCTTCATTAAGCAAAAGGCTGAAGTCAATTTTTTTGTAAAAATATTTAATCGATTCAAAATTACTTTTTTTAAGATCAGCTGTAGCCCAGGAACTGTAATCACCATAATCATGGTTGCCCAAAACAGCAAATTTTCCATTTTTAGCTTCTAACTTATCTAGAACTTTCCCCCATCCCTTTAGTTCCCAGGCAAAATTATTAACCAAATCTCCGGTGAAAAATATGAGATCAGGTTCCAGATTATTGATCAAATGTACGGCACGGTCGAGAATGTGATATCTAAAGTTGAAACTACCGAGGTGCATGTCTGAAATATGAACGATTCTGAGCCCTTTGAAAGAGGTAGGTATAGCATTTGATTTGATATGAAGTTGGTATACTTTAAATCGGTATAAAGCCTTAAAAATAGCGTATAGGATAACTAAAAAAGGTAAAAAACCTGCCAATAGCCCTATAACTGGAATCAATATCAAAGATTCTCTTTCTGAAAGCACCTGATTTGAAAAATAGAGAAAGGATATGATAATGATAAAAATAATCTTAGGAATAAACGAAGAAACGGTAAGGCCGTAAAGAGAAGTGATCAATAAATGTTTTCGCTGTGGATGGATCTTATCCAGTCTCACTTTAAGAATGCCAATCGAAGTGATCAGACCAATGGTAAAAAACCAGAAGGCAATGTGTATACTCAGTCTGAGATTAGGTAGATTGATCAGTTGGGTGATCGATTGAAGCCAGTAAAATGCCAGGATGTCTATCACTAGAATAGCAAGACATAGAAAAAAAATGGATAAATTTGAAAATGATCTCATAATTGTATTTCTTCTTGTTTCTTTCTTTCTCTTCTTTTGTCGTTGCGTGCCCAAACATATCCCTTGACACCTGCTACCCATTGCGGATAAAGGAAGATCAATGAGATTTCTTCAATTGTTTCAACAATTCCGATCACGATCATGGTATAGAATAACCAGTAGAGAGGTCCAAAAAACAACAGCCATAAAATAAAAGCGGCTTGAATAATAGCCGATAATTTCGCAAGATAGGTATGGAAAGCAGTTGCCTTACGGTATTTTCTATAGGCAATCAACATTTGAATACAATAGAGTGTAAACGGAATCAGAATCCACTGGTACTGTTCGCTGATAAATTCAAATTCAAACCGGAGTAAACCTATAAACCCGACAAGTAAGGTGAGCTGGTCACCCATAGAATCGAGTTGGGATCCTCTGGGGCTTGTGATTTTAAGTCTTCTTGCTAAAAAACCATCAATCATATCAGTGCTATAGCTCACAAGTAAAAGCCAGGAAAACAGTTCCCGTTGTCCTGACCAAATTATAAGAACCAAAAAGGGTGCAGCAAAAATTCGGTAAAAGGAAAACCAGTCGGCAATATTAAAATTTTTAAAAGTAAGCATATAAAGCTAGAATCTATAAATCTCCCATTTTTGTCCTGCAGTTTTGACCGCTACCATGCGTCCTCCAATCAAAAAAGCAGTAAGGTTGGGCGATTTTCCTGATTTCATTTTATCGGGCACATAGTTTCTGCTGTGCAACATAGGTGTCATGGCCTTACCACTAAGATCTATAACATATTCTTCTATTTCATAACTCACGACATCCTTACCCAACACTTTGTTTTGACCAACAACTTCTTTTGTAAAACGCATCACAATGGCGAAACCATTTTTGAAAGGAGTCGCATTGACAAATTCTGTTTTTATGACTTCCTTTCCTGACTTATCTATATAGCCGTAATAAGTGATGTTATCTTCAATGCGGCTGATTAAAGCTCTACCGTTTTGAAATACTGGCGCTTTGATTTCATCCTCTTTTTGACTTGTCGCCACAAGGTCACCTCTATAATTGATCACGATAATTCCCTGTTTATCCATGAAAGCCCATTGATCGCCTTTTTTTATGGACAACAGCCCTTCGTTAAAAGTACTTACATGATCTAATTCTTTCATGAATTGTGAACTTGCCGGGAAGCATAGTAAAACCCCAAGCAAGAGGAGCCAAAGCTTTTTCATTGTCAAAAATTTAATGTTAAGCCTATTAAAGGTAGGTATCACAAACCAAAAATACTATGATAATTATCATAACTACCATCTGTAAATTGATGATTTCTACCTCGAAAAACTAATGGATAGGAACCATGATTTTTTCAAATAAAAAGGTGTGTCAGGGAGCTCAAAGAATTGGTATGCTGCGGGGTTTGAACATGGGTTAACTCAGGTTTTTATAAATCCAACTGGTACAGTCATTGAAGTTGTCGAATATGTGTTCTTCAGGAACAAGATCAGGAACGATATCAATTGATTTCATTAAATACAGTGGTTGTTTTTGAATATCTACAATCAATACATGAATGTCATTCTTCTCAAGTTCAAGCATTACATCTTCCATTGCATAGAGTCCCGTTTGGTCGATATAGGGTACCCTGTCCATCCTGATAATCACATGTGTTGCGGTAGCAGGAATTTGTTTGGCAAGCACTTGTATAAAACTTGTGGATCCGAAGAATATGGGTCCTTTTATATGTTTAATGAATACTTTTTCCTTCATGTCTTCAGGAAAATTTGTTTCATCGGTCCAAGTTGTCTCGGCTTTGAGACTTTTTACATCCGATTTGTCAGCCGTTGCATCGCCCATTTTTTTCATAAAAACAAGAGAAGCAATAATGAGTCCGACACCTACGGCATAAACAAGATTCCAGAAAGTAGAAAGCAGTAAAACTACAATCATAATCACAACTTCGCCCGATGGCATAGATGGTAAAGCCTTGAGGCCTTTGTAATCCATTACTCCGATTCCTACTGTAAACAGTATTCCAGCCAAAACAGCTGCTGGAATCATTGAGGCAATGGGACCAATTGCGAGCAGGATAGCTAATAGAAATAAACCTGCGATCATTCCTGATAATTTGGTTTTTCCACCGGCATTGACATTGACTACTGTTCTGATGGTAGCTCCTGCTCCTGGAAGTCCTCCAAATAATCCAGCTATGCTATTTCCAATTCCCTGTCCTATTAATTCTTTGTTAGGATTGTGATTCGTTTTGGTCATATTATCGGCAACTACAGAAGTAAGTAAGGAATCAATGGCGCCTAAAAAAGCAAGAGTGATCGCGGTAAAAACAAAAGGGGAAACGCTAGCCAGACTAAACTGGCTGAATATTTCAAAATTAAACATCGGAAAGCCGCTGGGGATTTCTTCAATTGGTCTGTAGTCAAGTTTCGCAAATATGGCAACTCCAGAAACGGCAAGTAAAGCCACAAGGGTGGATGGGATCTTGGTTGTGATTTTTTTAAAGCCATATATGATCAAAATAGTCGACAAAGCCAGCATCAATTCCATATAATTAATAGATCTCAAGGCTCTTGGTAAACTTCTAATAGCGCCTACTACCCCTGATGTTTCCTTTTTCGCCAAAATCAAGGCTTCATTCATGATTTCCTGTTCTTCGATTAATTCTGCTCTTTTGATCGTTTCTCTAAAATCCTCCAAAACTAAAAGGCCCTCTTCTGCTTCATCTTTTAAAATATTTTCAATGATCAGTTCCTCGGCTTCCGGCTTGAACTTTTGAATTCTTTCCAGATCATTTTCAGTATAATATCCTAGAATAGGTAAGATGTTGGTTATGATAATGATCATTCCAATGGCTGTCATAAATCCAGAAACTACAGGGTAGGGAATGTATTTTATGTATTTCCCCAAACCAACGGCACCTATCAATATCTGGAACAAGCCCGCCAAAACAAAGACCGCTAGTATAATTGGTAAAGCTTTGTTCATATCACCGTCATGGGTTTGAAGAATCCCGGCAATCATGATCATACTGACAGCCGTCATGGGAGCTGTAGGGCCTGAGATTTGCGTAGGTGTTCCGCCAAACATAGCGGCAAGGAATCCAAGAAAAATGGCTCCGTATAACCCGGCGCTGGGTCCTAATCCCGAAGACACACCAAAGGCCAATGCTAGTGGTAGCGCAACAATACCCGCTGTAATACCTCCAAAGGCATCTCCTTTGATATTTGTAAATATGTTTTTCATGTAGCCCTTGAATTTGATATGCAAGGGAAAATAATCATTTTTAGACTAAATTCAATCCTTTTTTTATAGTTTTGGGTCATGCTTTGGTATAGCTGACGTATCATTTAAAATAGTTTAAAATGTTAATTCTTGGAATCGCTGGAGGAACTGGAAGTGGTAAGACAACTGTAGTCAAGCAAATTTTAAATGAGCTCCCTGAAGAGGAAGTTACTGTGATTTCTCAGGATTCCTATTACAGTAAAAATGATCATTTGAGCTTTCAGGAAAGGTGTAATATCAATTTTGACCATCCCAATGCCATAGATTTTGATCTCTTGATCGGTCATGTCCACGAGTTAAAAAAGGGAAATGTGATTGAACAGCCCATATATTCTTTTGCAACCCATAACCGGGTACAGGATACTTTAATAACGCATCCAAAAAAAGTCGTAATCATTGAGGGTATTCTTATTTTGACCAATAGAGAATTAAGGGATTTAATCGACATAAAGGTTTTCGTTCATGCAGATTCTGATGAAAGGCTGATTAGAAGGTTGAAACGCGATATACATGAAAGAGGAAGGGATATCAATGAAGTGCTGGAACGATATCAGTCTACTTTAAAACCCATGCATCAGGAATTTATTGAACCTACTAAAAATTTTGC
>RCND010000534.1_pt1 | contig 21682 bp, 14 predicted proteins | sample 2041351 | NCBI WGS metagenome assembly RCND01 (sample SAMN09708230, study PRJNA481090) | Marine sediment metagenome, whole genome shotgun sequencing project. | biome: marine sediment; feature: ocean; material: sediment; isolation source: Sewage treatment plant 12B marine sediment (STP12B) ... | reverse complement strand
ATACCATCGCCAGCACATGGTTCCTTCCTCATGTCCGCAAGTATCCAACCAGTTGGGCAAGCTTGGATCCTGATGCGACACAATTACCTGAACACTTCCGTCATTTCCATATTCTGCATTTCCCATATTGATGCAAATATTGAAATAGCGGTAATCCAATGATTCCATCCAATAATTGTTTAACTGGAAATTCCATGTATCACAATCGGGTGGTTTAACCAGAATTACAAGTGCCTCATCGTTTTTCAACTTCCAATAGCTGTGATAATAAATAATATCCGCATCACCACCCGCAGCATTGGAAACTTCAGGATCAAATTGAGGTAGTTTGTTTGTGTGTTTCTGAAATCCTTTGGCCCATCGGGTAAACAACAATGGTGCACCGGCTATAAAGAGAGATGCCATTTTAAGTCCTTCCTCCAGAGCTAATGGTGAAAGTGGTTCTGGTATAGATTTCCCAACCAGGTTTTCAATGTGCAGTTCAGCCGGAACTTCCTTATTTCGGTGCAAAAAGGTTTGACGAACAATCACTATAGAAGTTTCGTCTTCAAGCTTTAGCCAATTTTTTCCCTGCCTGGTTTTGCTTAGCATAATCTCAAAACTTCCATCCTCTTCCAATGTCAATTCACTACCCTTCAAAACGCCACAGGGTGACAATCCTCCCGTTGTTCCATAATTACCATTCTGTGTAAAAAAGCCAATATAATGAATGGTATTTCTTTTCCCACTTATCCTGTATTTATTCTTTCCATTAATCTGTGCATTGAAGTAATAATTATCAGGATTATCGGCACCCATCTTTACAGTTTCATGCACCATCCTCCGAAACACTGGAAACTCAGGATTGTTGAACTCAACAAATGCTTCCAAGCCGGCTCTGGTCAGTCGTGTTAAATATCGAAGGCCCTCGGCCTGGTTAAAGGCATCCTGGGGAGCTCCGGATGACTTTAATACCGTTCCTGCTAATTTTAACTGGTCACAAAAATCCTCCCAGGCCTTACCAGACACAATACGCTGTATCTGAACATCTTCCTCAGTCTTTCCACCGAAGAACAGTCCGATCTTTCTAAAAAAGTTTGTTAGGGATAAGAAAAAAAAGAGTAATCTCTGCATTCAGTAGATTAATTTAGTAAAATTGTGAATTGGCTCGCAAGAGAGCAAAAATAGAAATTTATTGCTAAGTCAGATGACTGAATTTCAAAATAAATATGGCAATTGGGCTCTTGTTGCCGGTGCAGCTTTAGGCCTTGGTGAAGCATTCTGCATCGCCCTGGCGAAAAAAGGCATGAATATAGTTATGGTAGATAAGCAGGAGAATCCCCTGCATGAATTATCGGACAAACTAATAGCAGAATATTCCATCGAAACTTTGACTCTGGCAATTGATCTTTCAAAAAATGAGGCCACGGATCAAATAATGGAAGAAACCTGTAAGCTGGATTGCAGGCTAATGATATACAATGCGGCTTATAGTAAAATAAGAAAATTCACTGACCAATCAACAGAGGATATCGATCAATACCTGAGTGTAAACATAGGAACACAACTAAAATTAACTCACAGTTTTTCAGCTCGCCTCATTGAAAAAAATAAGTCTGGAGGAATTTTACTTATGTCCTCCCTGGCCGGACTACTGGGCATGCAATTTATTGCCCCTTATGCAGCTTCAAAGGCTTTTGCATGGAACCTGGCAGAATCTCTCAGTAGTGAACTTAAACCATACAGTATTGACGTGATAGCATGTATTGCGGGAGCAACAGCTACTGAAGCATATCTGAGTACGAATCCTCAATCTGCATTTTTTAAACCTCAGGTCCAACAACCCCAGAAGGTAGCTACTTCTGCTTTAAAGAAGTTGGGTAAGAAAGCACTGTACATTTCAGGTTTTGGGAATCGAGTAAATTATTTTATTCTAACACGTCTTATGCCTCGAAAAGTAGCAGCTAAAATGGCCAACAAAACCATGCAAAAGATGTTTCCCCAGATTTAAGTAGTTCTGCTTTTTATATGAATCTCGGTGGCAAAATAGGGTTCAATGGTTTTATAATCGAGGAACGAATTTGTATCCCAATATACCTGCCACATATGATAAAACATAACAAAAGGATTTCCAAAAAACTTGATCGGGTTTAACAATTCTGATTGAGTCCTAAATTGTTCTTCCACAATTCCATCCCAATGATTGATATTTGCCGGATGTCCCCCCTTTACAACATTCCGATTGTAATTCCATAATGGATGAAGCTTTAAGGAGAGTGGAGTATGACTGTTGTGCCAGCGGTAGATAAAGGTATCGTAATCAATCCCGTGCTTTTGCCTGAACAGGGTTAAAAGACAAACTCCTGGTGTGGCCTGTAAATCGGGCCAGTTTTTTTCATAGTAAACAGGCAATGCCTCATCCACATAGAAGGTTCCGGTAAATCCCTTTTCCAGAATAAGCTCTTCGTTAAAATCCTTTCCCAAATGATTGAGAGAGAGTGCAGCTACCTTATCTTTCTTAAAAGGTATTATCGAGAATCTTGGTGGTGGCTTAATTGTGAGACTCAGTTTAATTTCTTCTGTCGCCTTATTTTTGGTCAGGGATTTGGACAGGGAGATTATACGCTCAGTAAATTCTTTGTAAGATTCCTTTTCCAATCCTTTTATTAAGTAAATCTCTTTTCTCATCGACCCGGTGAATTAAAATTATATTTTTGCAAATCTATTCATTTTAGCTTTTTAAACAATTTATGAACACCTCAAATTCTTTCCACTTTCATCCTACAATAGTGCTTACCGGAGGTGCCGGTTTTCTGGGAAAGGCAATTGTCACAGAGTTACTGGACCCTGATTGTCCGATTCAAGCCAATGAAATTAGAGTTTTTGATAGTAATAATTATAATGGCCCCGGTAATAATAGAGTAAATGTAATTCAGGGTGATATCAAAAATTACAGTGATGTAAACACAGCTTTCAAAGCTGCCGATATAGTTATTCATGCAGCTGCAATTATTGATTGGGGTACCAGGCCGAAGTCAGAGGTAATCTCAGTAAACTATGGAGGAACTCAAAATGTACTTAAAGCTTGCATTGAAAACAAAATATCCAAGATTCTCTACACCAGCTCATTGGATGCTGTATATACCGGAAAGTCACTTGTGAATATTGATGAAAGCCAGGGCTACCCTGAGAAACACCAAACCAGTTATTGTGAAAGCAAATATCTTTCTGAAAAACTTATTCTTTCTGCCAATAATGAAAGCTTGAAAACCTGTGTTATCAGGCCTTCAGATATTTATGGAGAAGGAGATCCTTATCATATTGATTCCCTTATTGATATGGCCAAAACAGGTTTCTATGTCCGTCTAGGCAATGGAAAATCAAAATGTCAGCATTCATACGTGGGAAATATGGCCTATGCGCATGTTCTGGCAGCTTCCGCTTTACTGCAAAATAAGGATTCCGTTTATGGTAAAGTATATTTTATTACGGACGGCCCTGGTACCAATTTCTTCCAGTTTTTTGATAAGATAGTTCAGGGTGCAGGATACAAACTATTTCCAAGAAACCTATGGCTACCAAAGTGGCTTGCTTATTTTATTGCCAGCATTTCTGAGTTAATAGCGCTTCTGCTTAGTCCGATTAAGAAATACAATCCTAAGTTCAGTCGTTTTGCTGTAAGCTATACCTGCAATGATTTTACTTTTAATTCCAATCTCGCAAAAACTGATTTTGGTTTTGTTCCCAAATATTCTGATGAAAAGCCCTTGAGAGAACAATCAATTTTTACAAAAAATAATCTATTTGGAAACTACATCATTGTAAAAAGTTGTAAGAGTGTGATTAGAGAAGCAAGCACAATCACAATAATACCAACTATTTTGAAAGGCTTGGTAGCACGACTCAAACCAATTGCACTGAATACGATGCATGCAGCACAGGATAATAATACCATATAACTGCTTACACCTACTGTACGGATAAATGATGGAAAATATCCAAGGAAAATTTCTACTTTCTCATCTTGTGGCAAAGAAGGATTGGCTCCTACAGTTTTAATCCAGGCACCCCAAACCCACAGTGCAGGAAGCATGAATATAATACCAACCAGTGAAAAAATGTTTTTTTTCTTGTCTTGTTCAAGGGTTTTTTGTGAGTTCATAGATTTTTAATTTTATACTATTTCCAAACAATCCTTATATAGCTTTACTCTAATACTATTCGTTTAACTACAACAAAATTATCCATTACAATTCTGGCAAAATATATCCCTGAACTTAAATGGGAAAGATTCATCCTGATCTGATTATCATAAAAAACATTTGATTCCATAAGTTTGCCATAAGAATCAAATACATGGATAGTATATTTTCCTGAGTTACCTTCTTCAGGTATCTCAATCCTTAAATCGCTTTGCTGTAAAGGCACTGGATATACTCTGATAGAATTAGTTAACCTTTCATGATCCGTGACAGACAAGGTGCTCTCCAACAAACCAATAGCTGCCAATGAGAAGTCCTGAGAATTATTTACCAGGTTTCCTTTGTGAGATACTGTGATGGTATAAGTACCAGCAGGTAAATTCGCTATATCAATTCTCTCCACGTTATCTCTAAAATTATCTCCTTTTATTGCTGGATCATTAAAGTTGTTGGAGGAAGAATTGGGAACCATAACCCAGGGTTCATAACTCTCTCCCTTACCTGAAATCCTCAGGTCCAGGTCGTTAATCAACTTTGGGGATAGATCATCATGACCTGAGCCTGACTTCCCCGGGGCGTCTGTCCAGGCAATACTTATGGATACTGGCGACAATCCATCTACTTCTATATCAGCAGTATATGACTCTCCATCCGATATCGACAACTCACTTATTAAAGAAGCTGTGCCATTTTCTGAAATCGTATAAGCAGCTTTTTTAGCATTTAGCAGCCCCCAGCCACTTTGAAAGTCCGGACCATCATTGTCACCTAGTTCATCGGTAGTGCATATCAATAAAGCTTTCACCGTAGCTGCTTTCATATAAACACCATTCAATGTATGATAATGTTGTTGCAACAGGGCAACTGTTCCGGTCACTGAAGCATTGGCCATAGAACTACCATTCCTGGATATATAACTGTAATTACTCAAATCATTTGCAGAATATACTCCAACCCCATTGGCAGCAAGGTCAGGCTTTATTCGCCAGTCATCACTAGGTCCCCAGCTGCTAAAATCTGACTGCAAAACAGAGAAGGGTCCTGAATAATCGAGTACATCATCCACTGCCGCAATGGTCATGAGGTTTTTTGAGAGGGCAATTGTATAAAGAATATCATAACCCCCATCTTCCACATTTACTTCGTCATTCCTGTCATTACCAGCAGATTTACAAAGAAATAAATAAGGGGCATTATACAAAATCTCATCCCATTCAGCAGAATTTCCATTATAAATACCATACAGTGATGAATCACCATCCGGACTATTTGTTCCATAAGAATGATTGGAAAGAATGCCACCCAATGCGGCAAATTCGGCAATCTCTGATTCATCGTTATTGCTTTTCCGGGAGACCATAGTGGCCCCGGAAGCCATGCCGCGCGCAGAATCAATAATTCCTCCTCCAATCATGGTACAAGCTGTATGAGTTGCATGTCCTGTAGCTTCTTCGTTCTCTGCAAAGGTGATTTTTCCAACTAATTCCCGGTGGGTTTCCAGAGGTACCCCCCCTGCTTCCCATTGCCCAATTTCAATGCCCGTTCCGTCAAGATTCAGTCCACTCACTCCTCCTGACCAGATTTTGTTTGTTCGAATAGTTCTTGCCGCATCCAGATTATCCTCAATATCGTATACAGGATTCCCATTTCCATCAAACCCGGATAAATATCCAATTTTTCCTTTTTTATTTATTACCAGATGCTTTGTTGTATATCCTTTATTAGCAAGGCCTTTGAGGTAAATAGTATTGTGTTTATCGGAGAGTAGCTCTAGCTTATCAACATTTGTTTTGCTAATGATATACACTCTATCTGTGGCATTTTGCGCATATACTCCAGCCTGAACAAGAATAAAAAGGATTATCCCAAGGATTTTTCCTGCAAATTTATTTAGGTAGTTCAAATGAAAATAAGAAAATGACATAAAAATATTCTATAGCCTATTTTTAAAGCCTGCCTTCTTCAACAAATAAAAAGAAAACAAGCTAGAATAAAGTAGATTACTTATTATGAAGTATTCTGGCCAAACCATAAGACTAAGGTCAGCTAAAGATAGTCAAGTTTTTGCATTCCATTCTTGTTTGCATCACCAGCATCTTGATTAAATCATTCTATGGACCATCTTTTTTATTTTAAATGATTCTAAATAATTTTTATATATTTGAAAAATAACTAATTAGGGGCTCTCTATATTTCATTTATGGCAAAACCCACAAATAAATTCAATCAGCTTTGGAATGAACTGAAACGCCGAAAGGTAATCAGAGTGCTGGCCATGTATCTGGCTACTGCATTTATTGTAATGGAGGCTGCTGATATAATGTTACCCAGGTTGGGTTTACCTGACTGGACGGTCACATTAGTTATTATTCTAATAATAATTGGAATTCCTATTACTGTGGTTGTATCGTGGATATTTGATATTACTCCCGAAGGTCTGGTGAAGACAGCACCTCCTAATGAAAATGTGAGGCCGGAAATAATAGCAAAACCAAACAGAAAAATATTTACTGCAAACAATATTGTTATAGTTATTTTACTGGTACTTGTTGGCATATTGGCCTATCCAAAAGTATTTAAATCGGATAATACTGCTCTTAATAAAGCCGGTGAAAACAAAAAAATAATTGCCATTTTACCCTTCATAAATAATACAGGTGAAACTTCCAATGATCACTGGGAATATGGTATATCAGAACTACTAATCAGTGCTCTTTCAAGATCAAATGAACTTAAGATAATTGACAATCAAACCATTATTGAAGTCATTGATAACGTAGAGGATGTTCAAGTAGCGACAATAGGTCCGGATATTGCCAAAAAAGTAGCCTCAAAAATAAAAGTAGAATCTTATATATATGGCAATTACTTACTGGCTGGCTCAACTTTTAGAATTAATTTAAAGCTCATCGATACTAAGAGTAATGAAGTATTGAAAACGGAATATATTGAAGGGAAAGTTGATAGCATTTTCTCCATGGTAGGTTCCCTTGCTAATGCCATCACGAATTATTTGGAAATAGAAATAATTGGAGAAAACAGCAGTACCGAAATAGCAGATTATGTGACTACCAATTCTCCTGAGGCATACAAGTATTTTATCCAGGCAATGGCAGGCTATTGGGCCGGGAATGAGAGTGCCATTGGTAAATTTGAAAAAGCCATTGAACTTGATTCTACTTTTACCTCTGCATATTTTTTCCTAAATACTCACCTGAATTCTTTGGGTCATTACCGCAGTGCCAAAAAATCCTTAATGAAAGCCTATGAGGGAAAAGACAAGTCATCAAAGAAAATGCAACTGTGGCTGGAAGCTTTTATCTCTGCTTATTTTAACAAGAATCCCTATAAATCGATCGATTATCTTAAACAGGTTACTGAAATAGACCCTTTTTCCCGGTTAAATTGGTATTGGCTCGGGTTTTCTTATAACCTGGTTGAAAATTATGAGGATGCCTTTCTAGCATTCGAGCAAGTTCACAAATTGGATAAGCAATTGGGCCCATGGAAAAATCATAACTATTATCGTGATTTAGGAGATATTTACCGGAAACTTGAAAAATACAATAAAGCACAAAAAATATACAAGGAGGGTATAAGCCTTCTCCCTGAGGCAACAGATATTATAAGAGGTCAGGCTGCTTGTGCCCTATTGCAAAATGACACAATTGCAGCCAATCAGTATATTAAGCAAATAAGATCCATCCTAAAAAGCCAGGGTATATTTCCTGAACCTCTAATAATTGCAAATGTAGGTCGTGTTTATCATGACGCGGGACGATTTGAGAAGGCTGAAGATTTATATAGACTCGCCCTTGAAATGAGGTTAAACCAAGGTCCTGATATAGACTCTATTAATTCTGGAAATAATTTATTTTGGTTTTATAGTACGTTAGGAGCCGTGCTTATTGAAAACGATATAAATATTGAGGAAGGAATGGAATACAATCAATTGGCCATTGATCTATCCAATAAAGCCATTCAAGATTATCATCCTTACGTGCTCTTTCAAACGGGTTTGGGTAACTTTAAACTGGGCAAATACCAGGAAGCTCTTACCTATTTTAAAATGACCAAGGAAAGGAACACCCTTTATAACCATCGACTTCATGGACTTATTCTGGAGACTGAAAAAGAACTTGCCAGTCAAAATAATTAAGCTGGGAGACGGCCAAAGAAATATTATTCTTCATACTGGGTAGAACAATCCTACACATCTACGTTTGTGTTTTATAACGAATTGGTGTACATTTATCAGACTAATTCAGACTCTTAACTTCCAAATTCTTTTATAACTTGTGATTGGAATATTGATTATTAACCAATCAAATATATAAGTATGGAAACTCCAAAAAACAATGTTGTAGGCTGGTTTGAAGTTCCTGTATTGGAAATGGACAGAGCCGTAAAGTTTTATGAAACCGTTTTTAATTTCAAGCTTCAGCGCCAAAAGCTTGGCACACTTGACATGGCCTGGTTCCCATGGAATATGGAGGCAACAGGATCACCCGGATCACTGGTATGTGAACCTGATAATTACAAACCTTCTGCAGATGGTATAGTAATTTATTTCACTGCCAATTCAGGCGATGTGTCCATTGAGCTATCCAGGGTAGAAAAAGCAGGAGGAAAAGTCTTGATGGAAAAGAAACAAATTTCAGAGGAACATGGCTACATGGCTCTTCTTCTGGATTGCGAAGGCAACCGGATTGCCCTGCATAGCAGAAAATAAAAAATATCCTCTCCTTAGGATGGCATCTTTTCCTAGAGCAAGGCCTTCATTTTACCAGTTTAGCAAAAAAGAAGAGCTTTGATGTATAGCTCTTCTTTCTTTCGACTTTTTATCATTCCTCTTTTTCAAATAGATAGATGGCGGTAAAGCCAAGCCCTGCCAGTTCCGGATAATACTTGTATGTTTCTTCGCGTGTATAGAACCCGGTAATGATCACACTATAGTTTCCGAATTGCTCAACGATTTCAACTGGCAGACTGAGTTTATCAATGATTTTGCTTTGTGCTCGTTCTGCCTGGTTTAGCTTTGTGTATACGGCCACCTGTAATGAAAATCTTGGTTCAGCCTTTACAGGAGCTACAATAATACCTTCGGGTACTTCGACTTTGTCAATTGGCCTGGCACTTATGGAGTCTATCTCAACCTGCTCTATTACTGGTTCCAGCACTGGTTCAATTGTGGGTTCTGGTATAGGTTCTTCCGTTGGTGGCAAGATTGACTCTTCGGCTGGCATTAGCCATATATTATTAAATCCCATAAGGTTAAGGAAAGGAACTATTCTTTCCCTCTCTTGCTGAGATGAGAACCTGGTAATACGTACTTTATAGTTTCCATCTTCAAGCTCAATGATTACCGGCCTGTCAATGGCTGCGGACACCCTTATTCTATATGCCTCAGCATCCAATGAATCCTTAAATTCTCCTACCTGAATAACAAGATTTTCATGGACGATGCGTCTTTGACCATCTTCAAGTGTTTCAATTTCTGCATGTATTGTATCATGCACAGTTCTAATGACCATGTATTTTTGCATTCCTTTTAAGGTAATAACCCACATCTCATTGACACCATTTTTATGGAGAATATCAACAAAGGTGTCCACCTCTTCTCTGGTTTCAAATCCCATAATACGTACCTTATAGAAACCGTTATCAATGATTATTTCAACATCTCTGCCAAGTAGAGCAGCCAGTTTCTTCCTATATGCATTCGCATTCGATTTGCGCTTGAAGGCTCCCAATTGAATTATATAGCTATCTGTCGCAGATGTCGTTACTTCTTGCACAACCTCATGAACAACTACATAGCTAGTGTCCCTTTTGGATACTTTCCTTTCCGGTTCAACAGGTTTATCCTCTGGCTTCATTTTAACAGTAAAATCAAGTCCGTCAATAAAATCACCTTCAATGTTTGCTGTAATATCAAAGTCGATGGAATCCGGAGTAGATAACATCTTCAGCTTCCTCATCTGAGCAGTGTCTAACCTGACTGTATAAGTACCAGGAGCCAGGCCAAAGTAGCTGAAATATCCATCTTGTTCGGTGAGGGTTCGCCCGGTTAGATTTTGATCACTGTTAAAGAAATTGACTATTACACGGGCCAGGCCGAGGGGCTCTCCCTCTCCTTTATCAATCATGACCATTCCTGAAGCCTCTCCTACTACATAAACGGGTACCTCAATTAGTTTAAGCATATTAGGATCTACAGCTACATTCATGGTCTTGTTCTTCAAGGTCCAGGTAATGTTGTCAAAGCCATTCTGATCGAGCTCAATAAAGCAATCCGCATAGGGTTCCAGACTAAAAATGCGAATAGTGGTATCTTTTTCAATTGTTTCAATTCTCCCCCCGCTTGCGCGCAGTTTTAGTCCGTATGCTTTCGGTTCACCAGCATCTCTCATACCGTTGGCATTAATATCGATAAACGGCAGGATTGTGATCCCTCCTTTGCCTACGTTCACACGATTGTCTGCAGTATGATACCTGGTTTTCCGGTCACTTATTAAACTTCCCCTTGCATGTTGAACAAGTGTGGTATATTTATTTGTTCGCCTGCTTGAAAATCCAGTTTGGGCAAATTTAAAATCATAACGGAATCCAACTTCTCCTACATAAAAGTTACTCATGAAACTCTGCTCGTAAGAAAGGTTGAGATAAGCATTTTGGAATACCCGTTTTTCTAGTCTAAGTTTAGCAGTAAGAAGCTTTTTCTCTGTAAATCCATACTGAATTTGCGGGGTAATAGTAATATTACCAGGCAAGCGAAATGAGAGAGCAAGGTTACTGTAAACTGTTGGAGTATTATTGCCAATAAAAAGGGCATAGGTTGTGAGGTTTGTGTTCACGCCCCACAGTGAGGCTGAAATCAACCATTCCCCTGTAGTATAAAGGGTGGCTGGCAAAACAAGCTGATTAACAGAAAGCCTGGTATAGGCTGAAAATTTCTTTAATCGAATGGGCACCGATATTGCAAGTTTACGCTCTTCAAGATAGTTGAAATTTATAGCCGTCTGACCCTTTGCATATTTGGTATAGTTCAGGTCAAACTGGATATTTGAAGGGAGCCTGTAGGAAAGTGAAGCCTTGGCTCGTACACCATAGGTATACTCGGCTGAAAGCAAGAGATTTGAAGCCAGCCGGAATGAGGCATTTGCAAAGGGCATCACAGGGCCTGATATGACTGAGGAGAGATATTCATAGCCGGCTCCAATAGTAATTCCTCGGGTCAATCCATAACTGACATTGGCCCTGGAAAAACGGCTATGGAGTGTGTCTTCCACCATCCCTACATTGGCATAGTATTCAAGTTTATTTTTGGGAAGGAAATTGAAGGGTATGGAGATATTTCGTTCACTTATTCGTTCTTCACCCCAGGGGCCATAATACTTTAACCTGATAAATGAATTCCCATAAACAAGTGGCACTTCAAACGAAAAGAAACCCGCCGCATCAGCCTTGACAAAATCAACAAGGACATTATTTACATATAACTCCACCATCCAGCCAGGCTCAGTTTTGTCGTTCAGGGTATAAGATCCAAAAGACTTTCTGAAAGTGGTCGGTGTATTTGTGACCTGTACGCCTATTACAGGGTCATAAATAGAGGATGTGGCATGCGTGAAAATTTTTCCTGCCATCACCTGTTTCACGGCCTTATTATCATTGTTGACACGTCGCCACAGATAATATTGCTGCTTTTCAGTAAAGGGTTCCCTGCTATTGTAATTAAGAGAAATTGTAGTTTCACCACCGGCTATAATTGCGCCGAGGGTCAGATTCAGTCTTGCCTCTGCCAGCCCGTTTATTTGTTCTGTAGCAATAACTGACCAGTCGGCCATACCAAAATGAAACATTGGATAAGTTCTGCCTATGGTGGTATCGGCTTTTTCTTCCCCCTTGAGGCGGGACAGATTTTGTCTCATTTCCTCCAGTCTCATTTCTCTTATTATCGGCAATTCAAGCCTTGCATTTACTGTGACTGATAGGTTCCTGAAGTCAAACAAACAATCCAACCCAAATATCTGACCATAAAAAAAAGATCTCAGAAAGAGATTTGTTTCTGTACGAATAAGATCGCCTGGTTCTAGTTTAAAGGTTTCTTTACCATATTGAATCTGGTTTTTGACTCTGTCAATACTATAAGGGGTATCCTGGTCTATGAAAAAACCTGTGATAGTTTCTAAGCCATCTGAAGGAATATTTCGGATTTTCAGAAAATCAAAGAGGTCGGTTACAGGTAAATAAACCTCACTTCCTTTTATTACAGCATCAATCTCACCGGAACCTACATTGGGAACATTGAGAAAAACAGATATCTCATCATAGGCTGATTCTTCCTGAGCTAAGCTTGTAATACTCGGAAGAAATGTAAAAAGAAATACAAAATTGAAAAAGTACTTTATTGAACTGACACGCATACGGCCTGAAATGCTAACAGTGGAGTATGCTTTTGTCTTTATCATTTGAAATTACAGCCAATTTTTTTTCAGTTGATTTATTCCTGGACAAAAGTTATATCAAATGTCCCGGTATAGTTTCCTGGTGGATTAGAGAGCGGATTTCCTACGAGTAGCGTCCCACCTATTCTAAGCTGCGTAACTATAGGAGGCATGGTAGTAATAATAAAAGGACTGGCAGGATCAGTATCTCCTATTTGAAGGGTCATAGACCCTCCATTACTTCCTGGCAGAACAGCATCAGGTCCTTTCAGAATAGAAACAAGAGTCCCAGGATTTCCTACCAGGTCATAGAGCCCAGTGGAATAAGTATACCCAAGATTAAGCAATACAACATCTCCTGTTGAAGAGCGTGATCCATCACTATTGATAGTCACAGTGCCCCCTGCGCTGAAATGATAGAAGGCTCCAAACGCGAGGTTCTGCGACATATTTACAGTTACAGTAATAGGTCTTGGTGGTAGCTCCTGAGCACTCAGTTGAGTACTGATGGAAAATAACACCACTGCCATGCAAAATAGAAGCATTCGCTCCCTACAAAATAATATTATGCCTGATTTTTTCATCTTATACCAATAAATATCTTTTTCGCTGTACTTAATTTGCCCGAGTAAAATCTGATAACATAAACGCCTGATTTTAAACCTGGATCAATATCATAATTTCCTATATCATAAACTTTCCTACTGAAGACCTGACGACCGCCCAGGTCAAATACTGAGATTAGTCCGTCTCTGCCATCCAGTCTATTTACAGTTGCATTTATCATAGCCTGGGAGGAGTAAACTGTGAAAAAGTCAATGGCCTCTTCCAGGTCATTTATATCGGTCGTGCTCCTTTGGAAGCCAAGGTAAAACCTGTCGATATATTCACCAGCAACTAAAGTTATTTTATACTCCTTGTCTTCTATAAGATTTATGGTGGTCCCAGTTGTTGCATCCCGTAGGAATATATTCATTCCCTCCGGTAAGTTCTCATTTTCCCTGATCTTGAAAGTAATTTCTCCAGGTATATATGTTTTAAGGCCCAAAGGAACATCGAGTGTTGTGTCATCCATTTCAGGAAGGGCATTGATTGATAACTTTTCACCCCCTGAAACAATTGAATAGAGATTTGGCATAGCCATTTCGGTATTCATAAGCTTTAAGGCATCCATGTCGCTGTCAAAGCTTGCTTGAGCATCATGGTCAAAATATATGACCATCGGATCTTCGGAGGTATTGCCAGTAGAAAAGTTGGCTGTCAGCCTGATAAGAAACCTGGAGGACATTACCTTCGACTTAAGGAAAGGATGTGTCAGGTCATTGGTCCTGACACTGTTTGTAAGTCCTAAGGTGCCAGTAACTGGAAATGCTCCATCTGTGACATGAACAAAGAAAGCCTGCATTGAGGGAATGATGTTTGTTGCCACACCCGGGTCGCTGGAGATTCCATTAACATAACTGCTATAGGTTCCTCCATACTGGTCTGTTGCGCTTGCCCTAAAGTAATATACTGCATTGTCAATTTGTGTTTTTGTCCATCCTGATGCAGCATCCCAATCCAGAGCTGAAGGATATGGATTGCCAATAAGATTAAAACCCTTTGTATATGTATTGTTATTATTATAAAGAGTTACCGATAAAGGGCCATTGTTAACAACACCCGTAACATCTACGGTGTTAGGTGTAGCTACAGAACCAAAATTGATTGAATATCCTTCTAAGGGGTTCAGGGGATCTGTTGCAGTGGTGTAGCCTACCCATCCTGAGGATGCACGGCTCTCATCATATCGATAGAAATTCGGAAATGAGGAGGTAAGGTCCATGTCATCTCCAAATTCACCAACCGTAGCATCCTGGAAAGGAGAAGAAAAATATTTATAACCAAATCCTGAATCGAGGTAACGCTGCATTGTTACATTTCCTGTGATATCACCCGTACCAGACCCATCAACAAGTGCAGTCTGAGAGGCTGTAGATACAAGTGTTAAATTGCCTCCTGAAAAAAGGTCTCCATTTTGTGCAGTTACAATACCAGTTACATTTAAGGGGCCAAACAAGGAGACACCTGCTGGGTTATTAATTTTTAAGTCCATAATAGTGTTGGCATCAAAAACATTGACACCTATTGCCTGCCATAAAGATCCATTCATTTCAACTATGGCCGACCCGGCATCAAGTGTACCGTTATTGATTATTGTTCCTGATACCTGGATTGTATTACTAGTGATGATAAGAGATGACCCGGAATCAATAGTCAGGTTATTCAATGTTCCAACCGCACCTGTACTTAAAACTGGTTTATTTGCCACATTTGGTATAGTCACATCTGTTGTTGCAATGGGAATATATCCACACGACCAGTTTCCGACAGTATTCCAGTCAGAGTCTACAGATCCCGTCCAGGTCAAATCAGCAGAGATAGTAATTGGACTCGTTTCTATTACAATACCACAACCTCCTGCCGCAGCAATTGTGTTTGTAACCGTATAGGTCCCCGCGGTACTTGAAGTCAGGTCCACCTCCCCGGTAGATGTACTCACAAATACCAATCCGGCTGTCGATGAAAAGGTTCCAGCCACTCCACCACCACTGAAGGTGGGTAAAGGATTGCTAGCATTGATACAGTAGGGTGATCCAGTATAACTGAAAGTTGCAACAGGCAGGGGAGTAACAGTCAGAAGGACCGAATTACTGGCCAATGGAGATGTTCCGCAAGATCCATAAATATTTACAGAGTATGATTTACCATTGCTAATTACACCTGGATCGGTAAGTGTTAGAGTTGCGGTAGTTGCCCCGCTGAATATTCCTCCGTCAGTAATATCAACACCATCTTCCTGCCACTGGTAGGTAAGATTATACCCCGAAGCTCCAACTGTAAATGTTGCATTTTCACCATCACAGATTATTTCAGCCTGGGGCTGAGTAACAATAACAATGCTGCTATGCACTACAAGATTAACCGTTGTTGAACTACTTTCACAGCCATTAATGGTTTGTGTTACATAATATGTGTATGTACCAGCAGCTGTCTGGCCTGTTGCGAAAGGAGTTCCTCTGCCTACCAGAGTAGTCAGTACGGCGTCAGAATACCACTTCAAATTGGTACCGGTAGCCGTGAGGTCGGCAATATTGCTAATGCAACAGTCTGTATCAACCGCCGTAGGTGCAGATGGGACTGCTGTAACAACAATCTCTTTATCAGCACTGCCTGAACACCCGTTTATATCTGTATATGAATATGTTATAGTATGTGTACCTACACCGGCTGTAGAGGCATTAAAGTTTGTTCCACTTACACCAGTACCACTGTAACTTCCTCCCGCAGGATAAGCCTGGTCAAGTGTAAAGCTTGATGAACAAAGCCCGATTGTAGCAAGCAAAGAATTATCGGTTTCTGACCCAAGGCTAATAAAGCCTGAAGGATTGCTCTGGTTATTGTATTCGGTTAATATCCAACCAGCAGATTTGGGACTGATTGAGAAGCGCGGTTCATCAAGGTTACCAGAGAAATATTCTCCGGGATTATAGCGACCAATATTGCCTTCCGATGGCAGCGCTGTCTGTGGAGCCACGGTTGAATTTCCCTTCTCAACCCCGTCAATATAAATGCGGCTGGTTGTTCCATCGTAAGTATAGACATAATAATGCCAGGCATTTGGAGAAGGAGCTGCACCTGCACTGGCAAGTGTAGCACCTCCCCATTTCCATGCAACGGCATTTCCTCCCCTGAAGCCGAGTTGTATTGCAGAACCTGCAGTGGCATTCTGAAAGGAGATCAGGTTCCTGTTCCCGGATGGTGAAGTGGTATAATAGCCCCAGATACTAATTGTCTGATTGTTATCATTTGGAACAAAGCCATTTGTCCCAACCTGAATATATGAATTAGATCCGTTAAAACCCCGGCCGCCGGCAATTTGTCCTGTAACATTGGATGTGGCATTCTGGGTTCCGTCATTTGAGTATTCCGTGGCATCGGTGTAATCAGATCCGTTGAGATGCCAGACCCCCTTGAAATTGCTGGTCCATACGGTTACAACCGATTGGTCAGTAGTAACCGAAGGGTTTCCGTACAACATTTTGATGGTAGTAGTGGAGCTATTCGATAATAGGGGAAGCCTTACCCAGCCTATATACTCACCTGTTGCTGGATTATATGACTCCAGTTCATGGTCAAGTTTGCTCCCATTTTGATCGGTAAATATAATATCATAGCCATTTGCATTGGATACATGGCCTCCGTTTGCAACAGATCTCAACAATGGATCTGTGAAACTAATCAAGGCGGGGAAGTCTGTGAGATCATCCGAGCCACTGGCAGCATCAAGGATTACATCCATTGAATAACTATACCCCATTGAAACAATCGGGCTATAGGTCAGTGTGGCAGAGTTACTGCTTGTTGAATTGCTATTTCCATCTGTTGCTATACACCTGTAGAGGTAACCGTCCATAGTCAGATCGGCGCCTGTAATGCTAAGGGAATTTGTTGTTGCACCGCTGTAAATCCCTCCATTAGATATGTCTGTAAACCCACTTCCGTTATCTTCCTGCCACTGGTAGGTGAGTGTTGGAGTTCCAGTCACGCTAACTACAAAAGATGGGTTGCAGCCAGTTGCATCTGAAGGTTGGGTAATAAAAATTGGGTCTGAGCTTGAGCTACCTATGGCAAGATCCGTCGTTGTGGTTGAAATTCCACTCATTCCTGTTCGGGTTATTTCCGGATTGGATACGGAGCCATGCGTGCCATCAAGGGAAAGGTTTCCTCCGTTGGTTCTCTTGAGTATCCTGGAGAGTGCATCTACTCCTGTGAATCCGGAATAGTTAAGATTAACGCTATAGTTTATAGATGCAAGTCCGCTCAAAGCTGTCATTGTCCAGTAGCCTGTTGGATGGCGGTCAGTGATAATCGTTCCGGCATCATTCAGGGGTAGGCCGGCTGTCCCAATATCAAGAGCTTGATATTGAATGGCAAGATTTCCTGCAGTTATATTGGTAAAAGTTATCTTAAGTGGATTATAGGAAGAACTTGTTCCAACTGGGTATAGGTATGTTGTTCCTGTTGGAGTATTAATAGCCCGCCTGAAAATTCCAGTTATTGTTCCAGAGTTATATAACAGAGCTCCTGCAGAACTATTGGCGAGCAGAAACGTAGATGCTCCGGTGCTAATGTCACCCCGGGTCATGGTGAGATTGTTATTTATAGTTATGTTTCCTCCGAGTGTAAATCCGGCTGAATTATCAGTGGTAAGATTATAATAAGTATATGAGCCAATGGCCTGTGCCGAAGATCCGTTATAGATTACCGTGCCTGATGTAGGGGCTGATGTACCTCCGCCATTAGCAGTGGTAATTGTACCTCCGCTAATGGTTCCTCCAACATACAACAAACCTGCTCCAGTAAATTTTATATAGGTTCTTCGATTGGTACTATTCAAGGCGATGTTAGTGTTAACGGTAACAGTACCGGTCGATATCCTGATATATGCATCCCTGGTATTACTGTTACCGCTTGAATTTGCATTAACAGAACCTGTATTGAAAATACCTGCATCTACAAAGATTGCTTTTTGATCATTGTTGCTATTTGAATTAAGATAAGTCTCGCCTGTTACGCTAAGTGAAAAGCCTGAGTTGAATAACAGATAAGAATCGCTCCCTCCTCCATCTATTCTTAATTCCCCAATACTATTTGGAACATCTGCTGTAATTCGAATTCGGTGGTTGTTAAGTATATATACAGTCCTTGCACCTGCTGAAGCACCTGGGTAATCCCCGAAAGCACAATTCCCCCAGGATCCACCACTCATTACCTGCCAGCAGGTATTTTGATTCCAGTTTCTGGATGCCCTTGATCTATAATCACCATCACTCTGTCCTTGGGCAAATACAGAAATAAATATTGCCAGAACCAGTAATAATATTTTAGAGAGCAGATTAGGCTTCATCATAATCCAGCTTAATTCAAATAAATTCTGTGAAAAACTGAGATTATCTATGAAGAATTATTTCAGCTTCGTCAAATATTTCCTTTTTTGTATCGTTAGCAGAGGAGAATGAGACCTTAAGTTTGCCAGAACCAAAATCGATACCATCTGTATTGCTCAACTTAAAGCTGAAACGGCGGATTGTATTTGGAGTGTACACTGCAATCCCATTTGCCAAACCAACACGGCTAATAATGCCCTTTGGCGAGATATAGTCCACTGTTAGATCTCCATATACTGAAAAGTTTCCAGTACGATTGAACTGCATGCCAAAAGTTGGCGTATTATCTTCCGCCACCTTAAGTGAAAGATCAGACAGGGTAACTTTTGTGTTGGACTCCCCTTTCCTTATTATGACTGGAATTGTAATGCCAAAAACAGGTGTAAGCTGTACAGAGATTGCTGTAGTGTCTGCCACAATCTGTTCTTCTCCCAAGGGATTTACTTTTGGGACAGATCTAAAATAAAAATGAGAGCGGTATTCCCCTGGCGAAAGCTGGTTTGCCTTGATAAGCTGCACTTTCACTACCTGTGCTTCATTCGGAGGCAGAGTTACTGAGCGTGGGAAATAACGAAGATTCTTACTGGCAAAATTCTGACCTGGATCGGGCTCCTTAATGGTTTCAAAGGCCCCCTCCTCTGTCATTCTTATCTGCACCAATGATATGGAATATGTTGCCGTATCTTTGCCAATATTTGCCAGATTAAGCGTAATTGTTCTTTTTGAACCGTCAAACACAACCCTCCTGGGTGTAACCAGAAGGTTTCCCTGGGCGAGTGTGCTGAACGGAATCAAGAAAGTTAGAGCTATAAAGCTCAAGAGCGTAGGTAAACGAAACCCATTTCCAATTAGCTTGGGTGGTTTCTTTTTGAGTACTGATTGACTTGATAACATAGGGTTTTGTATTAATGAATATTGAAATAAAAGATTAATTGAAGTCAAAAGTAATTATATAAGAACCAGTATAAACCCCAACCGGGTTGTCATGGAGCGTTCCTACTTCAAGCGTAGCACCAACATATACTGTTTGAAATCCCTCATCCAGGGTAGCTCCTCCAGGACCTGGCTCTGGAACAGATACCCAGTCACTAACAAGCATTGTCTTTGCATTGGTTGTATTGGTAAGGGCAACAGAGGAATTTGGCAGGTTAATCGAATAAACAGTATGACTGTCACCAGTAATATAAAAACTTGCCGCATTGGGTACGCCACTGCCAGAAACAACACTTCCCATAACTGAAACTGTGCTCTGAGGAGTAATTAACAATTGTCCACCCATTGGTCCTGGCGAAAAGCGCCCAAAATTCATTTGCGCTGTTTCAACAGCAGAAAAGGCAGTGATTACCTCAGCCAGAATATGACCTGTTGCACTCGCCTGTTGAGCATTCTGTGCCTTTAAGCCACCATTCATAGAAATGGACAATACGAATAATAATCCTATTAGGAATTGAAGTTGTCTTCTCATAATGTCGCTTACAAATTTTTAACCGAGACCTGTATCTATTTCAAATCCCAGTGATCCTTTCACCGGGTTGAAATAGATTAATGCAATCACCTCAGTTAATGAATATTTGTAATACTATAACTAGTTATAATTCACTGTAACATCAAAGGGTGTACCGGAGATATAGGTTCCAGCTGGTTGACTTGCGCCCACATTCAGCGTAGCACCCACCGTTAGTGTTTCTGTTCCTCCTGTAAGTGTACCTGTTGGAGTTGGACTACTTGTCCAGGTATCCACTGTCATTGTATTGGCACCTGATGTAATTGTTAAGGCAGCAGCTGGCAGTGTAATTGAATAGGTTGCTGCTGCAAGTCCGGTCACTGTAAAAGATGCCGCTGTAATTGTACCAGGAGTTGCTGCAAGAAATGAGACACCACCTGTAGCTGAACGAGCACCCGCTGGTGTAAGAACAACGGTTCCCACCGATGCGTTTACAGCAACGTTACCAAAGTTCATATCCACGTCATTGGTAATTGCAATTGGTGTAACAATTGTGGCTGTGGCTGTTGCAGAAGCAGTGACTTGTGCAAAAGCACTGGATGCAAATAAAAGCATCACGATTGAACTGAAAAATAATTTACTAAAAAGTTTCATTTTTTCTTTAAGATTTAATTAGTAATAAATTTAATTAACTATGGTATAAACCATTTACTCCCTTGTTACGAGAACATTACAAAAAAGATACAATATTTATTGATTTTTTTTCAATGACAATAGAGATTACAGCATTTCAATAAAATCAAAACATATCATAATAAGAAACCTGAAAGTTGCCTTTTATTTAATTTCCAATAGAAGATTTTGGTGATTCCAGCGGCTATAGCCCTTTTCTTAAATCCATGATCGCTCTTTGATCAATAGAAAAATACAAAAACGCATGTTCAGCCGATTGGCCTGCAGGACATTGTGCTTCTATTCCAACTTTTACAGTATTTGAAACTGGCATTGCAGATAACCTGGCCATTTTGAAATCCATCCCATCCTTTGACCAATGCAATGCATAGACATTCTCTTTCTTAATAATTCTTAACCATATGGAATCTTCATTTGTAAGCACTGCTCCATTAGCATCATCTGAAATCCCATTTGTCACAACCGTAACAATACTTTTTCCTGTTGCATCTGAATTTTCAAAGGCTAGTTTTATCCAATGAGTAGTATCCATATGGATTAGGATTGAGCATGCATTCCAAATGTTAGAAAAATCAGGCTGCACCAGTGCAGTGGCTACAAAGTCACCCTGTATTTCCTTATACAGATAAGGTGCATTGGCCGTTATTTCATTGTTCTCAGGATTATTGAAAAAATCAGTTTTTTCCCCTGAAGTTACCTTTAAAGATCCCTTAGAAAACTGAAAAGCTTCAGGGGCATTCATCCATTTGAAGTCTTTCAAATCAACGTTGCTCATTGTTTCAAGAAGGTTTTGATCTTTGTTCATTTGTATATTATTTAATTTCTTATCTGAACTGGGGGTTTCTGTATTGTTGCAAGACAACAGGAAAAGCATTAAGATTAGAATTAATGAGTGGCGTATCATGGAAATACTTATTCGGCTAT
>RCND010000532.1_pt1 | contig 21724 bp, 17 predicted proteins | sample 2041351 | NCBI WGS metagenome assembly RCND01 (sample SAMN09708230, study PRJNA481090) | Marine sediment metagenome, whole genome shotgun sequencing project. | biome: marine sediment; feature: ocean; material: sediment; isolation source: Sewage treatment plant 12B marine sediment (STP12B) ... | reverse complement strand
GCTGCCAGCCAGTCGCCTACCTCAGAGGTCTTGTAAGCTTTCCCTTCGGAAATATCCTCAGTAATCACGCCTTCAATCATGGAGCGGTCCACTGCATCCCGTATGGCCTGTGCCTCCTTGGTGAGGTTCAGTGAGATCTCCAGCAACATGGCCGCCGAGAGAACTGTGGCCAGGGGATTGGCAATATCTTTGCCTGCAGCCTGGGGATAGGAGCCATGAATGGGTTCAAAAACAGAGGTGTGTATTCCTACAGATGCAGATGGTAGCAGTCCCAATGATCCGGTAATGACGCTGGCCTCATCCGAAAGGATATCTCCAAACATATTCTCGGTGACCATTACATCAAATTTCTTCGGCCACTGGATAATCTGCATGGCAGCGTTATCCACAAACATATAGTCCACTTCAATGTCGGGATGGGAGGGAGTCATTTCCTGGGCGGTTTCTCTCCACAACCTGGAGGTAGCCAGCACATTGGCCTTGTCTACCACTGTAAGTCGTTTGTTTCTTTTGGCAGCATATTCAAAGGCCAGCTCAAGAATACGTTCAACCTCATATTTGTTGTATACGCAGGTGTCAAAGGCCCTGGTCAGGTCTTCTGAGCGCCCTTTCTCACCAAAGTAGATGCCACCTGTAAGCTCCCTGACTACCACAAAATCGGCTCCCTCCACCAGGTCTTTTCGAAGGGGTGATTTGTGTATAAGGGATGGAAAGGTTGTAACCGGACGTATGTTGGCATAAAGACCAAGTTTCTTTCGCATGGCCAGCAATCCCTGCTCCGGTCTGACCTTTGCCTTTGGATCGTTATCATATTTAGGATCGCCTATGGCACCAAACAGAACAGCATCGGAATTCATGCAGAGCTGGAAAGTCTCATCAGGGAAAGGATCACCCACCTGGTCGATGGCGGTGGCTCCTACCAGGGCCTCTGTAAATTTGAAGGTGTGCTTGTATTTAAGGCCCACGGCATTGAGCACTTTAATGGCCTGTTCCACAATCTCAGGACCAATACCATCCCCCGCTAATACTGCAATTTTAAAATCCATCTACTTGTCTTTTTCTATGATATTTAGCATTCTGGTGGTACACTTTATGGCCGCAACCGTCTGGTCCGGATCCAGTGCACGAGTCTTAATGAGATTTCCTTCGTAGTTCCATGTGATCATACACTGTACAAGGGCATCAGTCTTTCCGCCTGGAGGAATGGCGACCACATAGTCTGTCAGCACCGGGTGCTTCTTCTCCAGTTTGTCATATATCTTCCACAGGGCTTTCATAAAAGCATCATACTGACCATCGCCCGAAGCGGTCTCTTCATACACCTGGCAATCGATCTCAATGGAAACTGTGGCCACTGACCGGAGTCCGCGAGCCACCGAAAGCTGGAAGTTTTTGATTTTGATACGCTCCTCTACCCGTTTGCCCCGGAGCACATCGGAGATAATATAGGGGAGGTCCTCTTTGGTGATAATTTCCTTCTTATCTCCAAGGTCAATGACACGTTCGGTGACCAATCTTGCATCTTCTTTACTTAGTTCGATACCCAGCTCTTCCAGGTTCTTCAGTATGCTGGCCTTTCCCGACATTTTCCCAAGAGCATAACTCCTTTTTCTACCGAACCTTTCGGGAAGCAGATCATTGAAATAGAGGTCATCTTTGGAATCACCGTCCGCATGAATTCCGCTGGTCTGGGTAAATACGTTTTCCCCTATGAGGGGTTTGTTGGATGGGATACGGACACCGGAAAACGATTCCAGCATCTTGCTGGCATTGTAGAGCCGGTCCTCCTTCACATTCATTTCATATTTAAAATGATCGCTGACTACCCCTATAACGCTGGAGAGCGGAACATTTCCGGCCCGTTCTCCCAGTCCGTTCAAGGTCGTATGGATGCCGGAAATGCCTGCTTTAATGGCTGAGAATACATTTGCTGTTGCCAGGTCGTAGTCATTATGTGCATGAAAATCAAAGTTCAATTCCGGGTAGCGACTTACCATATCCAGACAGAAATCATAGGTCTCTTGCTGGTTCAGGATCCCCAGGGTATCGGGGAGCATAAACCTTTCGATGCTCTCATCCTTTAGCGCATCCAGCAACTGGTATACGTATTCAGGAGAGTTTCTCATACCATTGGACCAGTCTTCAAAATAGACATTCATCCGTATCCCCATCTCCCTGGCCAGCCGAAGAACTTCCTTTACATCGGCTATATGCTGCTCAGGTGTTTTTTTCAGTTGGAGCTGACAGTGCTTCAGAGAACCCTTCATCAACAGATTGTTGACCTTTCCCCCGGCATCTTTGATCCACTTCAGAGAAGTATCCCCATCAATAAATCCCAGGACTTCAACCCGATCGATATGACCATGCTCCTTGGCCCAGGTAAAAATCTTTCTGGCGCCCTGGTACTCTCCTTCGGAAACACGTGCCGAAGCCACTTCGATGCGGTCCACATTCAGCTCTTCAAGCAATACTTTAGCAATATTGAGCTTTTCTGTGGCAGTAAAGGATACCCCGGAGGTCTGTTCGCCGTCGCGGAGCGTGGTATCCATAATGGTAATTAGCATGACCTGATGGATTTAGGTTCTTGATTTTTCAAACTGAACTATCTTCTCTTTAATACTCAGCAGGTAATCAATATCATCATAACCATTGAGAAGACACTTTTTTTTATAGGGGTTGATATCGAAGCTTTCACTTGCTCCTGAATCAGTAATGGTAATAAGCTGCTCTTCCAGGTCCACTTTGATTAGAGTAGTGGGATTGCTTTCAATGGCCTTTAAAAGAGTTAAGAGGAAAGATTCTGAAACCTGCACCGGCAGGAGTCCGTTGTTAAGGGCGTTGTTCTTGAAGATATCGGCAAAAAAACTTGAAACCACTACTTTAAAACCAAAGTCATGAATGGCCCAGGCGGCATGTTCCCTGCTTGAGCCACTACCAAAGTTCTTACCTGCCACCAGGATACTTCCCTTGTAGGTATTGTTGTTCAGAACAAAATCTTCTTTGGGCGCTCCGCTCTTATCAAAACGCCAGTCGCGGAACAGGTTCTCCCCGAATCCTTCCCGGGTGGTAGCCTTCAGGAATCGTGCAGGTATTATCTGGTCAGTGTCCACATTCTCAATGGGAAGGGGTACCGCCAGGGATTCTATGGTTTGAAATTTTTCGCTTGACATCTGATTTACTTTAATGTATTACAATGGAAACGTGAAAATGTTGTATTAAAGTAAAGATCGGGGATCCGTAACTTCTCCGGTAACTGCCGCTGCCGCTGCTGTAAGTGGACTGGCCAACATGGTACGTGAGCCGGGACCCTGTCGGCCTTCAAAGTTTCGGTTGGAAGTGGCAACCGCCAGCATTCCTTCAGGCACCTTGTCATCGTTCATAGCCAGACAAGCGGAACAACCAGGCTGTCTCAGCTTAAATCCTGCAGCTTCCAGAGTTTCCGTAATTCCTTCCTTATGGGCTTGTTCTTCAACCTGCTTGGATCCGGGTACAATCCAGGCGGTCACATGTTCGGCCTTCTTTTTTCCTTTAACAAACTGTGCCACCTCCCGCAGATCCTCAATCCTTCCGTTGGTGCAGCTGCCCACAAATACATAATCTACTTTCCTGCCTGAGATTGGACTTCCGGCTTTGAAACCCATATAGGCAAGAGATTTCTCGTACGACTCCCTGGCAGCTGGATCAATCTCTTCAACAGTGGGGATCTTAGCTTTGATTTTTGCTCCCATTCCCGGGTTGGTCCCGTATGTGATCATGGGTTCGATGTCGGCAGCATCGAAGTGTAATTCCAAATCAAAAACAGCATCCTCATCGCTCTTTAAAAGCTTCCAACTCTCCACAGCCTTTTCAAAATCGGCTCCGGAAGGAGCAAATTCACGTCCCTTTATATACTTAAAGGTCGTCTCGTCGGGGGCAATCAGTCCGCCCCGTGCCCCGCTTTCAATAGTCATGTTGCAAACAGTCATTCTACCTTCCATGGAGAGATTCCTGATGGCCGATCCGGCAAACTCTATGAAGTAGCCTGTGCCACCGCTGGCGGAGATCTTTGAAATGATATAGAGGACTACATCTTTGGCTGTAACTCCTTCCGATAGTTCACCATCGACGCTTATCAACATCTTCTTTGGTTTGGGCTGGAGTATGCACTGGGTGGCCATCACCATCTCCACTTCGGAGGTGCCAATTCCAAAGGCCACGCTGCCAAAGGCTCCGTGTGTGGAGGTGTGGCTATCGCCACAAACCATGGTCAGACCAGGTTGTGTGATACCTAACTCGGGACCGATTACATGGACGATTCCATGGTAGGGATGGTTCAGTCCATAGAGGGTGACCCCGTGTTTTTTACAATTTTCGGTCAGTTTGTTTACCTGGAACCGGGAAAGTTCATCCTTGATGGAGAGATGCTGATCAATGGTTGGGACATTGTGATCGGGAGTAGCAACGGTGTTCTCCGGACGGAACAGGCTGATTCCCCGGCTTTCGATCCCGGCAAAAGCTTGCGGACTGGTTACTTCATGGACCAGATGCCTGTCAATATAGAGTACCGAAGGGCCTCCTTTGATCTCATCCACCACATGCTTATCCCATATCTTGTCAAATAGTGTTTTTCCTGCCATTTCGTGTCAAAATGTAACGTAAGCCGCAAATGTAAGAAACTTCTGCTACAAATTGACAAAAAATAGGCCGTTTTAATATCAAATTATCACTTTGAAGGAAATGACGAGACTCTCTACGGCATGGTTTCTTAATGTGTATAATTTTTATAAATTTGGGTATGCCCGACTCACCCCATATTCTGCGCCAGTCTTTTTTGATATTGAGTGTCTTAGTACTAATTCCGGATCTCATCTTTTCTCAGATTGAGTTGGAGCATGTAAGGCAGGTTGATACCATTGAAACCACCCTTGATCTGTTCGGCGAAACCGACCCCATGCATATTACACTTACTCTTGATTTGAAGAAGTACCAAAAAGAGAAGTTTAAGGGGGAGTATATGCCTGTGCATTTTCTTTATCAGCTCAATGATACCCTGCACATAGAAAAAGAGATACGAATGAAAGCCCGGGGTAAATTCAGAAGAAGCCATTGTATTCTTGCTCCTTTCTGGTTGGACTTCCGGAAAGCCGATTTAAAGGATGATGAACAGCAGGACTTTGCCAGGATCAAAATTGTAACCCATTGCAAAGGTTCATTAGCATATGAGGATTATGTGTTGAAGGAGTATTTGTGTTATAAGATATACAATATCATTTCTCCAAATAGCTTCCGGGTGCGTTTGGTAAGAATGACCTATGTGGATACTGGAAGAGATAATAAAATAAAAGAGGGCTGGGCCTTTATGATTGAGCCGGAGCAAATGCTTGCTCAACGAAAGGATGCAGTGGTGGTGAAGCGAGACGATTTGACGACGCATTTATTACGGCCCAGGGAGATCGATATACTTGCTCTCTTCCAGTATATGATAGGGAATGTTGATTATTCTGTTTATGGCCGTCAAAACATGAAATTCCTGGGCCTGCCTGGTTATGGAACTGCAGGATATACACCGGTTCCCTACGATTTTGATTACACGGGCCTGGTGGATGCTTACTACGCTGTTCCATCAGAGAACCTGGCGATCAAGTCAGTCAGGGAGCGTGTGTACCTGGGACCTTGTAGAGAAGATGAGGTCTATCAGACAGCTGTTGAGCATATTAACCAGTGCAGGGAGGAGATCTTCCAGTTGGTGAAGGATTTTGAGTTTCTCGATCAGAAAAATAAGAAAGGTGTCATCTACTACCTTGGGCAGTACTTTGAATTGTCCGAGTATCCAAAAGCCCTTATCTATTCATTGCAAAGAACTTGCATTTAAAATTTGAGTATGACAACTTCACGATTTTCACACCCATGGCGGCCGCTCATTTTGAGTCTCCTGCTCTTTGTTCCAGCGTCGCTTTATTCACAGCTTGAACAACAACATGTGAGGCTTGTGGATACCATTGATACTTCAGCCGATATTTTTGAAGAAGAAGATCCCATGAAGATCACTCTGACCCTGGATTTGAAAAAATACCAGAAGGAAAAGTATAAGGGGGAGTATATGCCGGTTCGTTTTCATTACGAGTTCAACGATACCCTGTTTCTTGAAAAAGAAATGCGCATGAAGGCACGCGGAGCATTCAGGAGAAGCCATTGTAGCTTGGCCCCCTTCTGGCTGAATATCCGCAAAGCTGATGTGGCGAACGTTCATTTGCAGGATGTCAATAGGTTCAAAGTTGTAACCAACTGCCAGGGCTCCAAGACCTATGATGAGTATGTATTGAAAGAGTACCTTGCCTATAAAATTTACAATATCATTTCGCCGATCAGTTTTAGAGTGAGACTGATAAGGATGAAATATGTGGATACAGGGAGAAAGGACAAAGTAACGGAAGGCTGGTCCTTTATGATCGAACCGGAGGAGATGCTTGCAGAAAGGGTAGGAGGCCAGGTAGTAAAGAAAGATGAATTATCAATCACTTATATGAAACCTGGGGAAATGGATCTTGCGGCCATGTTTATGTATATGATAGGGAATTGCGATTATTCAATATTGGGCAGGCACAATATGAAGATCCTGGGAATGCCCGGATTTGGGAGCGAAGGCTATACCCCCGTACCCTATGATTTTGACTATTCAGGATTGGTAGATGCATCCTATGCGATTCCGGGAGAGAATCTGGGGATCACCTCGGTGACGGAGCGCTATTACCTGGGGCCCTGTCGGGAGGATGAGGCTTATCTGGCGGCCATCGAGCATATCAATCAACACAGGGATGAAATCCTCCAGATGGTGAGTGATTTTGAATACCTGGATTCAAGGAATAAAAAGAACGCCATTTCTTATCTTGAGCAATACTTTGCTAAGGCTGGTACGGATCATATGGTAAAGTTCTCCCTTGAGAAAACCTGCAGGTAGGTCCCTTCAAAAAATTCCCTTATTTTTGCTGAATTGTTACTAATTAACGTGATATGCTAACAGTTCATAAGATAGGTGGGACCTCCATGTCCAAATTTGAAGATGTGCTTCGAAATATTGTGAAGGGTCAGGCTCCTGGGGGTTTTTATTACGACCGGATCTTTGTTGTATCTGCCTATAACAAAGTGACTAACTGGTTGCTAGAACATAAAAAGAGCGGAGAACCTGGTGTGTATGACCTTTTTGTGAAGAAAGAGGATTACCGGAAGGCTTTGGATAAGTTGCTGGAGAAGCTGATTGCAATCAATCAGGACATGGCGGGGATCGGCCTGAATCTGGACGAAGCTGAAGTATTTATTCGTGACCGGGTGGACCAGTGCCGGAACTACCTGGTGAGCCTGGAAGAGGTGATTGCTTCCGGCTACGTAAATAAACCGAATATCTTGCTGGCTGCCAGGGAGATCCTGGCCTCCATCGGCGAGGCGCATTCGGCATTTAACTCGGTTAATATCTTGAAAAACAATGGGATAGAATCAGTTTTTGTGGACCTGTGTGGATTTCATGATGCGGAGTACCTGAGCATCGATGAGCGTATCAAGCAGGCTTTTGCAAAGATCGATTGCTCGAAGATGGTGCCTGTTGCCACCGGTTATACCAAGGGTACGGAGGGAATTATGCGGGAGTTTGACCGTGGTTACTCAGAAGTGACCTTCAGTAAGATTGCTGTTTCAGTAAAAGCAGCCGAAGCCGTAATTCACAAAGAATATCACCTTTCGAGTGCTGATCCCGCCATTGTGGGGGTGGCGAATTCAAAGCCAGTGGGTGCCACCAACTTTAATGTGGCCGATCAGCTTGCAGATATCGGAATGGAGGCCATTCATCCCAAAGCATCCAAACCACTGGAAGTAGCTGGAATCAATATCCGTATCAAAAACACCTTTGAACCCAAGCATCCCGGTACACTGATCTCCAACGATTATGTTGGAGAGGAGTCGAGGGTAGAAATTATCTCAGGCACTGACAGGGTGATGGCCATCGAAGTACATGATCCTTTTATGGTGGGGCAGGTGGGTTTTGATATGAACCTGATGAAGGTGATCCTCAGATATCAAATCTCCTACATCCTGAAGGCCACCAATGCCAACAGTATTACAATGGTGTTCTGGGAGAGGGATATTTCTGAGCCCCTGCTAACCGAATTGAAAGGGCTATACCATAAAGTGACTCATAAAGAAGCGGCGTTGGTATGCGCTATGGGTACCAATATCACCTATCCGGGTTCCCTGGCTAAAGCAGCCACTGCTCTCTTTGAGGGTGGAGTAAATGTGGAAGCAGTCTCTCAGTCACTTATGCAGGTCAATATGCAATTTGTTATTAGCCGGCAGGACTACGAAAATGCCATCCGGGTGCTGAACCAGGCTCTATGTGTGGAGGTTTTTTGAAATATCAATAGTTTTACATCATTAAACCATTTTAGCTTTACGGAGTCAAATTTAGCGCTTTAACTAAACCCCTTGATATGACCAAGACAAGCATTTTACGCTTTGCCTCAATTCTCTTTTCATTATTTTTTACCATTTCACTGTTAGGACAGGAGCTGGAGACCGCCCAGGAACCGGAAGCCGACACGTCAGTTCAGCGAGTGAATGGTCTTCGCATTTTTATTGATTGCGCCCGTTGTGATATGAACTATATACGTGATGAGGTGCCCTATGTAAACTATGTAAGGGATGTAAAAGAAGCCCAGTTATATATCCTGGAGACTAGGGAACAAACCGGAAGCGGGGGAAACAAATATACCTATTCATTTGTGGGTCAGCAGGAGTTCACCGGCATAAACGACACGCTAAGCTACTCCAGCAGACCCGATGATACAAGGGATTACCAGCGGATATGGAGAACACAGATGCTTAAGATGGGCATGATGCCCTATGTGGCAAAAACTCCGCTTTACAGTGAGGTAATAATCAATCCTACCGATGCCGTGGAGCGGGATGAGGTAGAAGATAATTGGAACAACTGGGTTTTTGAGTTGCAATTCGAACCTGATTTTGAAGGTGAGGAGTCCTACAAGGAGTTGGAGCTTCAAAACTCTATTTCTGCAACCAGAATAACCCATGACTGGAAACTTGAAATGGATTTTGATCACCGCTATACCAGGACCAATTATACCTACGACGATACACTGTATACCAACGAAAAAAGTTACCAGGGTATTGACCTGCTTGTGGTGAAGAGTCTTGGGGAACACTGGTCGGCAGGCTTGAGGTCCGAGCTGCTCTCATCCTCCTATAATAACATTAATCTTGGCTTTGATGTGATGCCCTCCGTGGAGTATAACATTTTCCCTTATTCCGAGTCCACCAACCGGCAATTAAGGCTCTTATACGGAGTCGGAAGTTCCTTCAGGATTTACAATGATTCCACCATATATGATCAAGTTGAAGAGCTCTTGTGGCAGCAGTCGCTGCAGATTGCCTACCAGGTGCAGGAAAAATGGGGTTCTGTAAATGTATCCCTGGAGGGGTCAAATTTTTTTCATGACTTCTCAAAGAACAGGGTGGAGCTGGGCGGTTATATAAGCATCCGGATCTTTAAGGGATTGTCCCTGCGGGTCAGGGGGGGTGTAGCACGTATAAACGACCAGTTGTCCCTGGTCAGAGGATCAGCCAGCGAAGCAGAAATCCTGCTACAGCTTCAGGAGCTCCAGACCTCTTATCATCTGGAGGGCGGTCTCGGACTTACCTATACCTTCGGGTCGATTTACAACAATATCGTGAACCCACGCTTTGGGAACGGAAGAAGGTATTTCTAGCAATACCCCGGGAATTAAGTATTCTTAGTTTCCGGTCGGATTGATGTTTCCAACTCCGCTTACATCGGTGTTCACTGTGGGATTGCCCCTGTACCAGACATTGCCTACTCCGGAGATCACCACATCGAGACTCTCGATTACATGAACTTTACAATTGCCTGCACCGGAGATGCGAATGTTGCAATCATCCACCACCATCTCATAAGCTTCCACATTCCCGGTTCCCGTGATGTATATATCCAATACGTCCTGCTGCGCTCCGGACAGTTCATAGTCACCTGCTCCGGTGACTCCTGTAAAATTAACTGAAGGAATGGTAATTTCTGCGCGTATCTCACTAGATGTATTTACAGTATAGTCCGGTTTGAACCCGATTTGCAGGATCCCGTCGCTTACCTTGTATGTCAAAACATCCAGCACTTCGGATTGCGCATAAAATTCTACCGTTTGTGGTTCGCCAATCTGAATATCCACATTGCAGGTTCCTGTAACATTCACTCCTTCGAAAGGTGGAAGTTCTACCTCCATTGATTCCACAGGACCACTTCCATTAATGGTCTCATTGCTGTGCCAGTCGCATCCTGTGAGAACAAACCCTGTCATAAGGATCAATGCCATATATTTCATAGTATTCATAGTTTTCATATCTCTGTTTTATTTAGAGACAATACAAAATGCGAAAAGTTGCAGCCTGCAGAAAGGAAGCCATGATTTCTTTTTATCTTCAAGCCTTCAAAAAAACTGCAGTTTATGACATGGCAAGTCCCAACCCGAGCTTTTCTCTACTTCATTTTTTTAATAGTGTTTATGGGATGTAAAGGAGCATCTGGAGCAGAAGAGAAGCAAGAGGACAAAACGAAAGAGACCCGGCATATGAGCGATGAGCCGGCACAGGTGCAATTAGGTCCGGCAGATGAAGAGGCTTTCCGGCAGGCGGCTCATGATGGAGAACTAGAAAAGGTGAAGGCCCTGTTAAAGCAGGGTGTGGCGGTTGATGTTATCGATCAGGATGGACATACAGCCCTAATGTTTGCAGGTTTTAACGGGCATTCCGAGATAGCTATTTTACTGCTGGACGCCGGAGCCAAAATAGATAAGCGAGATTCCCTGGATCGTACTGCACTTCTTTACTGTGCCACCGGACCCTTTCCTGAAACGGCAAAGATCCTGCTGGATCGTGGAGCTGATCCCAACACGGTGGACTCCAATGAGCATTTTTCTCCCCTGATGCATGCCGCCGCTGAGGGGCATCTGGAGGTGGTTAAGGTTTTGATTGCATATGGAGCCGACAGGTCCCTCAAGGATGCGGATGGCGATGATGCTGCTTCTTTTGCAGCACAGTCTGGACATATGCATGTAGTTGAATATCTGAATTTGTCAGAGTAATTAAACGTTTATCACTATTTATAGTCTAAGGGAGAACAGAATTGACATTTTATGACCATATCCATCAAATGACATTTGATGTATCCAGGGCATTAGCCACGGCTTCCCTCTTATTTTGTTTAGTACAATTTCCACTGCATGGGCAGGAGCCTTCCGCAGATTCTCCTCCGGGATATGGTGAGCTGGTGGACTGGGCCTATGGACAGGACCAGGAGCTGGTTAATGGACTTCAGTACTACAACAGGAATCCACGTAGTCTGGGTCATCCTTACCTGCTGGAAGGGTGGGTACACGAGGGTTCTGTGCGCATTCGTGGAAAGTTTTACAACAACATATGGCTTAAGTATGATATTTATGCCCAGCAGCTAGAGGTTGAGTACCAGACCATTAATGGGGCAGATAACCAGGTGATCCTGGTAATTGACCGGGTGAATGAATTTTATATTGGGAGTTATTATTTCAAAAAATTGAAACTGGAGGAGGAGCTGGATGATGAACAGTTCTACCAGATAATAGGTGGTGGGCGATTGGTCTGGTATATCCGGTGGGATAAAAAACTGGTGCCCATAAGCGGTGATCCCAGGTTCATCGAGGAATTCACTTCTCCCAAACGAGATTACTTACTGGAACTGGATGGTTCTGTCCATCCATTTAGCAACAAAAAAAGTTTTATTGATCTATTCCCTGAAAGCGTTCAAAAGGATATTAAGAAGTTGATAAAGAGTAATCAGCTTCAGATCAGGAGCGCCTCCACAGAGCAACTGGAACTTTTCATTATTGCAGCAAGCAATATCCTGGAGGGAGTAAAGAGATGAAACGGCTCCTGCAAATATGTCTGCTTATTCTAAGCTTGATTCCTTTTTCTCTGAATGGACAGGTGAAGGATGTAATATTCAGGGGAAGTTTCCAGGATGTGGCCTTCGAGGACTTTGTAAGGGATGTGGAGCAGCAAACAGGAGTTAGCTTCTACTACCTGGAGAGCTGGACAAGGGGAATCAGGGTCACAGCTTCGGGTGATGAGATCTCCTTGCGGAAGACATTGGACAAAACGCTTCTTCCAGCGGGAATCTACTACGTTTTGGAAGGTACAGGGGAGATCTACCTGAGCGAAGGACAGGCTCTGGTAAGCAAGCTTCCTGACTATTCCGGGAGCCAAACGGAGCTGGACTTATCCGGGGATCAGGAGGTATCCGGACTTACATCTACAGAACAGAAATATATTGATGGCCGAAAGGCTGGAATGCTGGAGACCATTAGTGTTGGTGCCAGGGCCGCCGGAGAGGGAACAAATGTCGCGGTGCTGCATGGAAAGATCACAGATGTGGAGACCGGAGACCCTATGATTGGAGCCACTGTATATTTTGAGGACCTGGCGAAAGGTACGGCGACCGATGTGGATGGCCGCTTCAGCATTGTGGTCAGGCCGGGTAAATATACCATTGAGTTTAAATGCATGGGAATGGAGGACCGGCTTAACTACCTGGTAGTGCTTTCTGGCGGTGATCTTGACATTACAATGCAGAGAAGTGTGATCGCACTGACTGAGGTGGTGGTGCGGGCCAATCGTTACCACAATGTAAGAGGAACCCAGATGGGATTTGATCGTCTCAATTACAAGGTTTTGAATGAGGTTCCTATGGTGATGGGAGAGAAAGATGTGCTGAAGGTAATTCAGATGTTGCCGGGGGTACAAACGGTTGGAGAGGGAGCTGCCGGTTTTAATGTAAGGGGCAGTGCTGCAGACCAGAATATGATCTATATCAATAAGGTTCCTGTCTATAATAGTTCCCATCTATTTGGATTTTTTACCTCGTTCAGTCCCGATATTGTTAAAGATTTCACCCTATATAAAAGCAACGTGCCCGCTTCCTATGGAGGGCGCATGGCTTCCGTTTTTGATATTACCGCCCGACAGGGCAACCTGAACAAGTACACTGCCCACGGAGGGATTAGTCCGGTTACGGCCCGCCTATCTGTGGAGGGACCCATTAAAAAGGGGAGCAGTTCCTTTATAGTGGCTGGCCGCTCCACCTATTCAGACTGGATTCTTTCCAAGCTGGAAGATCCCGTACTCAGGGAGAGCAAGGCCAATTTCAACGATTTGTCAGGAATGCTCACATGGGAGCCTGGAGAAAAAACCCTGATCAAGGCTTTTGGATATTACAGTCACGATTATTTTAAGCTGGGCACTACCAACCAGTATGAATATAACAATGCGGGGGGATCACTTAATATCAGGAGGAGGATGGGCTCACGGCTTTCGGGTGACCTGGCCCTGGTCTATGGTACCTATGATTTTACCACCATTAATGAGCAGGTAGCATCCGAGGCCTGGACCCAATCTTACCGGATAGACCACTATGAAACCAAGCTGGATATGTCGTGGCTTTCACTGGGGAAGCATAAATTGACTTTCGGAGGCAGTGCCATTCTTTATAATCTGGATAGGGGAGATGTACTGCCCTATGGTAATATCTCCATGCGTGTACCTGTGGAACTGGGATTAGATAATGGACTGGAAACTGCGGTTTACCTGGCCGATGAAATCTCACTTTCACCTCGTTTTACAGTTTACGGGGGACTGCGCTTTGCATTCTATTCTGTCCTTGGTCCGGACGATGTTCAGGTGTATGGAGAAGGCTTGCCAATTCAGCCTGGCAGCGTGGTTGAAGTGATTGATGCGAAGCCCTACGAGCTTATTAAAACATACACCGGTCTTGAACCCAGGTTGGCCTTGAACATCATGCTTGGTGCCAATAACTCCTTGAAGCTCTCTTACAACCGGGTCAACCAGTTTATATTTATGTTAAGCAATACCGTCGCCATATCGCCTACGGACCAGTGGAAGCTGGTCGATTCAAATATAGTACCTCCATATGCAGATCAGTTCTCTATGGGCTTCTACCAGGACTTCCCAAGGGGTGGAATAAACACCTCCCTGGAGGTCTATTATAAGAAGATCAATAATGTGGTGGATTTTCGCGATGGTGCAAGTTTTATTACGAGTCCCTATGTGGAGCAGGTCACCCTGCAGGGGGAACAGGAAGCTTATGGTTTCGAGGCCCTTTTCAGGAAAAGTGCCGGCAAACTGAGTGGCTGGATCGCATACTCTTATGCCCGCTCCATGATGCTGGTGGATTCTGAATTTTCCAGTGAACGGATCAATCAGGGGGAGCCTTATCCTTCCAACTTTGACCGGCCTCATAATTTGAGCATTGTAACCAACATAAAGTTAAACCGCAGGCTTAGTTTCTCTGCCAATATGGTATATACGACGGGCAGACCGGTGACCTATCCCGTATCCATCTATTACATGGACGGAATACAATTTGTGGATTATGCCGACAGGAACAGCTACCGGATTCCCGACTATTTCAGGCTGGACTTTTCCATTAACCTGGAGGGAAACCTGAGAGAGAGAAAGGTCTTCCACTCATACTGGATGCTCAATTTCTACAATATTACAGGAAGGCAAAATGCCTATTCGGTCTATTTTCAGAACGACGATGGCGCCATCAACGGGTACAAGCTCTCCATCTTCGGTCAGATGGTGGTTACCCTCTCCTGGAACTTTAAATTAGGGAATTATGCCAGCGAATAGATACTACATCATATTAATCTTGCTGTTGCTGGTGTGTAAGGCCTGCATAGAACCATATGATCCCGTAATCAATGAGACCCAGGAGGTGATGGTCATTGATGGGATGATCAGTAACGAGCCCGGCATTCACCAGGTTAGCGTATCCCTGTCCACACCCTATGGTGACCCTTCATTTAGACCAGTGAGGGGCTGCGTGGTTTCTGTTCAGGATGATCTTGGCAACATAGAATTTTATGCCGAGGACCGGGAAACAGATGGGGTCTATGAGGCCTGGCTGGACGAACCTTTTCTTGGGGTGGGCAAATCCTATTCCCTGCAGGTAGTTGCCCCGTCGAACAATGTTTATGTATCTGATTACGATACACTTCTTTCCTGTCCACCCGTCGATTCCGTATACTACTTCGAACAGGTGTCAGGTGGAACGGATCCGGACAATGTCTGGCAGGGACTCCAGTTTTATAATGATGTAAGAGGTTTTGATGGGGGTACCCGGAATTACCGTTGGAAAGCCATTGCCACCTGGGAGTATCACGCCCCCTATACCGGACAATATGTCAGGTACAAGGGAATGAATATACCAAATATTGAAGATACTGTCTCTGCCTGTTGGCAGACAGAAACCATTGAGACGGTCTATGCGGCGTCTACCCAGTTGCTCTCTGAAAACAACATTTATCGGAATCAGCTGCACTATGTATCGGACCAGACCCCCAGGCTGGCAGATCGATACAGCCTGCTTGTGGAACAATATTCTCTGACCGACCAGGCATATACTTACTGGGAGAAGTTAGCTGCACAATCGGCAAATTCCGCCAGCCTGTATGAAACACAACCCTCAAGCAGTCAGGGCAACATCTATAATGCAAACGTGTCCGCCGAAAAGGTCCTGGGATTCTTTTATGCCACCCAGATCCAGGAGAAACGGATCTTCGTGGAATGGGATGAGCTGAGTTTTTTGGCTGGTGCTTATACCTGCAGACTGGATACGCTGTTTGACAATAGCACTTTTATCTTTGATAAGTATTATTACCTTCTTTCTCTTCAACCGCTTGGTCCGGGTCCGGCCTGGCTGACAGGTGTGGCAAACTGTTTTGATTGCACCGAACGAGGTGGAGATAATGAGATACCCGATTTTTGGTAGATGCAGATAAAAAAAGGTCCATATCAACTTTTGATCATTGCGATCCTGATAGGATTGTCGCCTGCTCAGGTTTTTGCTCAGTCACCTTTTGATGCTGAGCAAAGGGAGGAGGCAAAGCAAATCCGTGAGCAGATACAAGTATTTACCGATCGCTCTGTCTATGCGGTGGATGAGACCATTCATTTTCGTGCAGACCATAGGGTAAGTGGTTCCATCGGAGAGAATCCATGGAGTAGTGTGCTCTATGTGGAACTGATCGCATCAACAGGCGAAGCACTTGCGCAAGGAAAATACCAGATATCCTGGGGAAAGGCAGAAGGTGCTATTTCTATCCCCACTGCATCACTTACGGGTAACTATTACCTCAAGTGCTACACCCGCTGGATGCGGAACCAGGGTCCTGACAGTTTCTCTTATACCCCCCTGAAAATTATCAACCCTTACCGTTCTGAGGTGATCGGCCATACAGATACCGAAAGCACTGACAGTGGTTTACAAAAGGTAAGTTACAAGGAGGGGATGCTGGAGCTTTCTACTTCTTCCCCTTACGTTCAGGGTGGTCAGGAAATGGTGTTTAAGGTGAATGGAGCTTCAAATGTATTTATAGAACAGTTAAATTATTGTGTGACAGTGGTTCCGACAGGTAGCATTAATTTGTCGGAAGGACAATATATAAATACTCCCCCTTTTTCCAATGATTCATTCAGGGTCAGTTTCCTGCCAGACCTGGGAAATGGCGTATCCATATCTGGTACTGTTGTAGGTCCTGATAAGCTCCCGGTTCCTTACACGACCCTCCATTTTTCCTTGTTGGGTGAAAATCCTGACTATTTTGCGACCATGTCAGATGAGCATGGGAGATTTGTAATTACCGCCCCCGCTGGTGGTGACGATATGTATGAGTTTTTTGTGACTCCCGAGCAGGAGGATGGGAGCGGACTGGAGGTCCGGATTGACCAGGAGTTCGACTCCCAACCAATGAACCTCCCGGTGGAGCCTTTTCTGCTTTCAGATCTTGAAGAGGAGCTGGCCAGGAGAATAGCCTTGAATATTCAGCTTTCAAAGGCTTTTAAACCCGGAGATCTTTCCCCCGACACCACTGTTTCGGAGGTGTATTCTGAGGGGAGTCGTATACCTTTTTACGGGACCAGGGTGAATCGCCTTCTGATAGACGATTATGTGAGACTGCCGAACCTGGAGGAGATCTTTATTAACCTGCTTCCTGAAGTCCAATTTTATAAGAAACAAGGGAAGAACCGTATCAGGATTCTCAGCGACAACACCTCTATCGGGGTCTATATGCCATTGATCATGATTGATCATATCTCCGTATTTGCTCATGAAGCCTTACTGGCACTTTCACCGGAGAAAATTGAGCGAATCGACCTGATTGATGATATCTACCTGAAGGGTAATGTAGCTTTTGGCGGGGTTCTGGCCATCTATTCCAGAAAAGGGGACATGGCCGGTATAGACCTTCCCTCAGGGTCCTATTTTTTTGATTACCAGTCCCTTCACCCCAAGCTCCACCCTGTGAAGGCACCCTCCGTTCAGGATGGCCGTATACCTGATACCCGGAATACATTCTTTTGGGCAGGGAATCTGATACTGGAACAGGGCAAACAGATGGAAATTCCTTTCCAGGCGCCAGGTACCTCTGGTAGCTATGTGGTTCTGGTCAGGGGAGTTTCACCCAATGGAGAGGTTTACTCAGCCACTGCAAAGTTCAGTGTGGAGTAGGCATCCAAAAATCAATATCTTTGCAGCTTCATTATAAGGCATGAAGGAAGAGCAAAAAGATTTTCCATTACACTCGTTTTATGGAGATATCCATGCAAGCTACGACAGGGTAAACCGGATATTTACTTTTGGAAGAGACTGTTCGTGGCGTAAGCGTGCCGCCAAAGAGCTTCTTAAGTCGCAACCTGGCAGGGTGCTGGATCTTTGCACCGGAACGGGCGATTTTTTGCTGGAGTTGGCCAGGCAAGCTGATCAAAGTGCCAGGGGGATTAAGCTTACGGGTTTTGATTTTAGCAGCGAGATGCTGAAGGAAGCTCAACTTAAGCAAAAGCAGTTTCAAAACGGAAACAGGCAGGCTGAAATCTATTTTCTGGAGGGCGATGCAGGCGAGATGCCCTTTGAGAATAGCCATTTCGATTCCTTGGGAATCACCTTTGGCATCCGGAACCTGGTATATAAGAATTCCAATGCAACTAAGCATCTTGCGGAGATGAGCAGAGTAATGAAAACCGGGGGAGAACTGGTGGTGCTGGAGAGTAGTAAACCAGCCAGTCCACTATGGCGAATCTTCAATGGATTTTATCTCCGTTTTATCCTGCCCTACCTGGGAGGATTGATATCGGGTAACCTGAAGGCCTATCGATATCTGGCTAGCTCATCTAAGAACTACTATACCATTGAGGAAATGGCGAAGATTCTGGAAGTGGCCGGTTTTGAACTGATCCTGAGTAAATCTCTCTTTCTTGGATCGGTGATGCTGCTGGTACTGCAGAAGAGATAGCAGGAAATTGTATATTTGAACAAAGAGATTGACAGGATGACCATTGATGAGATAAACAGCGCGTGTAAGGATACTTTTATGGAGCTGTTAGGCATTGAGTTTACTGCAGCTACCGAGAGTAGTCTGGAAGCCAGGATGCCTATCACGCCAAAGCTTTACCAGCCCATGGAGGTGGTACATGGAGGAGCACTGATCTCCCTGGCGGAGAGTGTGGGAAGTGCCGCATCGTTTCTTCTTGTGGATCCGGACAAATTCAATGTTCTTGGCAGTTCGGTCAACAGTCAGCACCTTGCTCCTGCGAGGAAAGGAACCCTGATAGCAAAGGCCACGCTGCTTGTAAAAGCTGATTTTAAACATATCTGGGATGTGAAAATTAAGGATGATACGGGCAAACTTATTTCCATAAGCCGTGTTACCAATAGTATTAAACCAAGAAAGCCGGAAGAACTTCGCTGAGCCATCATTATGAACAAGGGTCTTATAGCTATCCATAACGCCTGTATTGCCAAAAACCTCCCTTTTGTAACCTTTCGTCTGCCGCAGCAGGAGCATACCACTACCTATATCCAGACTACCCCGGGAAATGTAGAGTGGAATTCGATCCAGGATATCTCCGGTGAGACCGGATTTATCATGGCACCCTTTGATACCCGGAACGGTCACCGCTACATACTGGTGAAGCCCGACCTGGTCATCAATGCCGCGGATATTTCCAAAGAGACCCTCAAAAAAGTGGAGCTCCTTGAGTCGCGGCCACAGCCTGAGTGGAACGGTGGAGCCCCGGTGGTAACTGAGCGAGAAGTCTATATGGAGCAGGTAGATTCCATTAAGTCATCCATAGCCACCGGTTCTTTTCAAAAGGCTGTGCTATCCCGAATCAGGGTTGTGGAAGGAAACCATATGGAGCTGGTGCCTAAACTATATCAGTCCGTATGCAAAAGGCATCCCAATGCTCTTTCCTATCTTTTTAAAAGCGATGAACATTTCTGGCTTGGAGCCTCTCCGGAGCCTCTGCTCAGACTTCGTGACGGGAAGGTATCTACAGTATCCCTTGCTGGAACCATGCCCTATGCAGAGAAACACATGGATATTAACAGGTGGACCGCCAAGGAGGTGCTTGAACAGGAGTATGTAACCCGCTATATTCATGATGTGCTGAGAGCCTTTGATGTGAAGGACTACCGGGTAAGTTCTTCCTATGTAAAGAAGGCTGGGAACCTCCTGCATTTGCGAACCGATTTCACCCTGGACTATGCCAGGTTAAATGGCAGGCTTTGGGAGTTTGTGGATGCCATGCATCCTACCCCGGCTGTGGCTGGTCAGCCCAAGGAGGACGCCATCAGTTTTATCAAGCAGCTGGAACCGCACGACCGGGATTATTACACGGGATTTTTGGGACCCACATCGTCCCATGGAGAGACCGACCTTTTCGTGAATCTGCGTTGTATGAAGGTAACTCCAGACTACATCTCGCTCTATATTGGAGGAGGAATTACCCTTGAATCGGATCCGGCAGAAGAGTGGAACGAGACACGGCTGAAGGCCCTTTCCCTGTTGAAAATCATGGGAACTTATATCAAGAATCTGGAGTAAGACTTATGCACCATCTCCAACATATTTCCGAATTGGGATCCCTTGTTGAAAAGCTGGGAGCCAGGCATGTGATTATTGCTCCGGGTAGCAGGAATGCCCCGCTTATTCAGTTATTTACTTCTCATAAGAGCTTTATATGCCACAGCATTGTTGATGAACGCTCGGCCGGCTATGTGGCACTTGGGATGGCCCGGCAGTTGGGTGAAGCTGTTGTGGTGGTCACCACATCGGGTACCGCTGTACTGAATCTGTCCCCTGCGCTGGCAGAAGCCTTTCATCAGAGGATTCCTTTGCTAGTTTTTACAGCTGATCGCCCCCGGGAGATGCTGTCCCAATTTAACAACCAGGTTACAGATCAGCGAGCTCCCTATTTTAATTTCTCCAAAGGCTTTTTGGAGTTGCCAGCCGAGTTAAGAGAACAAGGTGATCTGGAGCATGGGATGCAGTCGGTGGAGAAATTATTTCAGGAGGCTGTTGCCTTCCCGCCAGGCCCGGTGCATTTGAACCTGCCACTTACAGAGCCCTTGTATGAATCCCTACCCGATTCCATGCTATCATGGGGAGAAACTAAGGCTGATTCTGAATCCGCTTCTTCAGGAGAAGCTTTAAAAAAAGGCATTAGACTGGCCGGAAAAAAAGTGATGATTCTGGCTGGAATGGGCACAGGCAATACAAGGCTGCAGCAGGTGCTTGAGAACTTGCAAACTCAGATGAATGTGGTGGTGGTGGCAGAGAATATTTCCAATCTGAGCTCAGAGCATTTTGTCTCCACGCCGGAACTGGTTCTTGCAGCTGCTTCGGAAAAGGAGCGCACTTCCCTGGAGCCCGACCTTTTGATTTCTTTCGGACAACAGGTGGTTTCCAAGCGCCTGAAGCTCTTTGTCCAGTCGCTTAAGGATCTTGAAATACAAGAGATTCAGAAGGGCCCGGCTTTGGTCGATCTGTTTAAGGAGCTGGCAGTTTCCGATGAGTTTGATAATTCATATCAGCGTCTATGGAAAGACATTGAGGAGCGGGAGGCTGGCCGTGCCAGGGATTATCTTAAGCAGGCATCCTTTGGAAACCTGACTGCCGTGGCACGGATCCTGGAATCAGCGCCTGCTCAGATGGTGATCCACCTGGGGAATAGTACCACCATACGCTTGTCACAACTGCTTCGCTCAAGACCCGATCTAAAATATTACTCCAACAGAGGAGTTTCCGGGATTGACGGATCGCTCTCTGCTGCGGTGGGAGCTGCCATGGTCTCGGACCAGCAGCATTTGCTTATACTGGGGGACCTCAGTTTTGTTTATGATTCAAATGCCCTCTGGAACAAGAGTTTTCCTGAAAACCTTAAGATCGTTGTGCTGAACGATGGCGGGGGTGGTATTTTTCGTTTGCTTGATGGTCCTGATCGAATGAAGTTTTTTGAAGAGTTCAGTGTTACCCACCACCCAGTATCGCTGGAGCTACTCTCCGGAGCCTTTGGCAGAAGGTTTTCGCGTGCCACAAACATGGATGAGCTGGATAGCCAAATGGAGGCGCTTTTCACGCCAGTTAAGGGGACATCAGTGCTTGAAGTGGATACAAGCGGCAGTGATAATAGTCGTATCTTTAAGGAATTATTCCTTTAATAAAGAGTAAGAAATGGAAAAAAGAGCTTGGGCAAGTCTCAAGGATTTTGAGGAGATCCGGTTTGAGTATTTTGAAGGTATCGCAAAGATTACCATCAACAGGCCTCGTTATTA
>RCND010000530.1_pt1 | contig 21753 bp, 22 predicted proteins | sample 2041351 | NCBI WGS metagenome assembly RCND01 (sample SAMN09708230, study PRJNA481090) | Marine sediment metagenome, whole genome shotgun sequencing project. | biome: marine sediment; feature: ocean; material: sediment; isolation source: Sewage treatment plant 12B marine sediment (STP12B) ... | reverse complement strand
AGTATGCTATTTTAGCATAATCGGCTCCAAGTAGTTGAGTCAATACGATAAACGATGTTATATGGCCATTAAAAAAGAAGCAGCTTTTACTTCATGTTCGGTAACCCATTGTATGCAATACATAGGGAGTACGTGGAAGCCGATTATTTTGTTCCAAGTATCTAAAGGAACAAATAGGTTTACTAAGTTGCTTAAGGAAATGGAGGGTATTAATCGACAAATGTTAAGTAAGCAATTGAAGGAATTGGAAAAATCTGGAATTTTGGAACGAAAATCCTTTCCTGAAATTCCACCTAGGGTAGAGTACTCCCTAACACCATTGGGTAAATCACTTCTTCCTGTTGTCAAGTCTATGCAACGTTGGGGTAACAAGCATCAAGCGAGTTCCGTAACCAAAACCGACAGCACCACAAAAATGGCGCGAAAGCAAATTGGATTGTTTGATTAAACCTGTTTCAATCTGGTTTAAAGACTTAATTGGATATAAATTGACTTACCGCTTACAATTTATACTAGTTTTTTTTCCAACAAGGCCATATAGAATCCATCAAAACCACTTTTAGAGGCGTATATTTTCTTCTCGCTGATGATGGAAAAGTCCGTACCTTCTTCACTAGATAAAAAGGACTTCACCTGATCGTTATTCTCCTGTGGAAGTATAGAGCAGGTAGCGTATACCATTTTACCGCCAGGCTTTAAGATTTTACTGTAGCTACCTAAAATTTCTCGTTGGATTTTGGTAATCTTCTCTAAGAATTCTGGTTGCATCTTCCACTTGGTATCAGGATTTCTTCTAATCACCCCTAAACCAGTACATGGTGCATCTATAAGAACGCGGTCTGCACTTCCGTATAGCTTTTTGAATACCTTGGTAGAATCAATCTCCCTAGGCTCTATATTGTGGGCACCATTTCTTTTGGCACGTCGCTTTAATTCTTTTAGTTTAGAACCGTAAATGTCCATCGCAATCAGCTGTCCTTTGTTTTCCATTAATGCGGCAAGGTGTAGTGATTTTCCACCAGCTCCTGCGCAGGTATCTACAACCCGTTGTCCAGGTTTTACATCTAGCATGGCAGCTACCAATTGAGAAGAGGCATCCTGTACCTCAAAGAATCCTTTTTTGAAACATTCTGTTACAAAAACATTAGCTCTTTCTGGTAAGCGAAGTGCAGAATCATAACCTTTAATTGCTTCGGTAACAATACCTTCGTCTAATAGGGCTTTTCTTAATTCTTCTCTGGTTATCTTTAGCGTATTTGTTCTAAGGATAACTTGCGCGGGTTCGTTTAGTTTTGCTATTTCTGCCGTCCACAATTTTTCACCAAGGGATTTTTCACAAAGTTCATCTATCCAATCTGGCACCGCTTCACGGTATTTTCGAATCTTGGAAAGCTCATCGAATTTCCCTTTTATACGACGTTCTGGAGTAGGTTCTATTTGTTTCCAATCCGGTAAAGCAACCCCTTTGAGTACCGCCCAAACAGCCCACATACGAAATAAATCTGGTCTACTAAAAGGCTCCTTTACATCTGCGATTTCTGTATAAAGACGCTTGTATCGTACCATTTCATAGGTAGTCTCCGCAATAAAACCTCTATCTCTAGCACCCCAGCGCTTATCAAAACGCAATACTTTTTGTACGACTTTATCGGCATATTCTTTCTCATTGAATATTAAATTCAAAGCATCGATTACGGCAAATACTAGATTTCTGTGCAGTTTCATTCTTAAAAATTAAGGCTGCAAAGGTATTGTTTCTTTTTTAAGATCGTATTAAACCTTTTCCTAATTCGATAGTCAGAAGCGCAATGGGTTTCCTAAACTATGTTTCTAAATATAGCACAGATTTAATTTATATAAAGAAAAAGCGATTTTATCCATAAAAAGATACCCAATTAATTTTATGAAATTAAACAGACTATTATTAGCACCTATATTCATCCTAATATCATGTTCGACTGACTCTATCGCTGATTCTACCCTGGGTACTGGTGATGATGCGGCTTTATCTGAAGATTTGACAACAGACAGTTCTACGCCTAATATTTTATTAATTATAGCAGATGATATGGGCTTAGATGCAAGTCCTGGTTATAATTTGGGTAGCATAAAACCCAATATGCCTAATCTTCAGCAAATGATTTCATCAGGTATACGCTTTAACAACGTCTGGTCCTATCCCACGTGCACGCCTACAAGGGCTAGTATATTAACTGGTAAATATGGGTTTAGAACCAATGTTCTTAAAGTAGATGACGTTCTAGCTACGTCAGAAACTTCTATTCAACAATATTTGGATCAGAACACCAATGAAGGATATAGCCACGCAGTAATTGGTAAATGGCACTTATCACGAGATATTGACCATCCTATAGCAATGGGTATTGATTATTACGCTGGTTTTCTAAGTGGAGGTGTTTCAAACTATTCCAACTGGAGTTTAGTAGAAAACGGAAATAGGGTTATATCAACTGAGTATACAACCACAAAATTCACTGATCTAGCAATTAATTGGGTGAACAATCAGACTAAACCATGGTTTTTATGGTTGGCATATAATGCACCGCATACGCCTTTTCATTTGCCTCCTACCGATTTACATTCACAAGGGGTACTGGCAGAAGACCAAGCTAGTATTGATGCAAATCCAATACCATATTATATGGCTTCTTTGGAAGCCATGGATACCGAAATGGGTAGATTATTGGCCTCAATGAGTCAAGAAGAAAAAGACAATACAATTATCGTTTTTATTGGCGACAATGGTACTCCAAATCAAGTGAAGCAAGATTATCCCAATAGACGTGTTAAAGGAACGGTTTATCAAGGAGGGATAAATGTGCCCATGGTCGTTTCAGGTGCAACGGTTAGCCGCACCAATCAAACCGAAGATGCGCTTATCGGAACAACTGATCTATTTGCAACCATAGCAGATATGGCCGGCACCGGTATAAGTGAAATCTATGATAGTAAAAGTTTTAAAAGTTTGTTGAATAGTGGTGATTTAGGTATTAGAGAATTTGTGTATACCGAGGTAGGACAGGATTCTGGTGGATCAGATTATACGATTAGAAATGCAACCCATAAATACATTTTATTTTCAGATAATACAGAGGCTTTATATGATTTGAGTGCAGACCCGTTGGAGGATATCAACATGTTGGATACAAATCAACTGCCATTGAGTGAAGTGCGTAGTATTAAAAAAGAAAAATTAATTAACGAGCTAGAAATTATTAGAAATTGACAACGTAACAAGTAACATTTTTACAAACCTAATATTCTTTTAAAATGAAATATATAAATTCTTTTTTGCTTAGTATACTATTCGTAGGCATGCCTATTATTTCTTGTTCAAGTGATAATAGCGATGATATAATTGCTGATACCGATGAAATCGAAGATGCAGATACTGATGTAACTACGGATAGCACCGTATACGACATCAATAGTGTTTTAGAATTATTTTCAGGTACTGACCTTACGTATGAAATAAACGGTGATAACGTAATTTTCACAACCACCGACCTTCCAAATCATAAAAGTCCCTATTGGGATACCGCTAATGAATTGTACGAAGCATACATTGGAGACAATACTGCGTTTAATTTGAATCCGAATAGAATTGCAGAACAGAATATTATGTTTACCATACCGCTTAACCCTAGAGCGTCAACAACTAACGAAACCACTCCTCTCGGACCAATAGGTATTTCTAGAAATGGCGTTGTTTTTTTTAATCAATATGCAGGACCTAATAATCAGGCTTTAACTAATGAGATAAATAGTTTTGATCAATGGTTAGGTCACCCACAGAATACAGGACAATATCATTACCACATTGAACCAACATTTCTAACTTCCGAATTTGGAGCGGATGCTTTTCTAGGGTTACTTTCTGATGGTTTCCCAGTTTATGGCCCAGTAGAAAATGGTCTTACCATTGCCAATGATGATTTAGATGATTTTCACGGGCATATAAGTGCTACAGCAGAATTCCCTGATGGTATTTATCACTATCATATTACTGATGCGGACCCTTATTTGAATGGGAATGGTTTTTACGGTACAGCAGGCAATGTAAGTCAATAAGCACATGAGGATTCTTTTAGTACTACTATATTCTTTCATTTGGCTTCTTTCGTGCGAAGGAGAGGAGTTAGTAGTTGATAAAGCCAGTTTAGAACTTGAAATGATAAACGGAGTATTGCACTATCAAAAGAATCCATTTAGCGGACTACTAGTTTCAAAATATGATGATGCATCCTTACAGATGAACTTGCAGTACAAAGAAGGTCGTAAAGATGGCTTTGAAAAACAATGGCATCCTAATGGCAAACTTTTACAAAGTCGTAGTTACGCAAAAGGGGTAAAAATTGGTAATCATTTGGGCTATTGGGAAGATGGGGCTAAAAAGTTCGATTATCACTTTAATGAAAAAGGAGAATACCTTGGAAGCAGAAAGGAATGGCACAAAAACGGGCAACTTCTTAGAGAATTTAACTATTCCAACGGAAAAGAAATAGGAAGCCAACGCATGTGGACAGATAGTGGAAAAATAAGAGCAAATTATGTAGTTAAAAACAGTGAACGTTTTGGTCTCATTGGCCTTAAGAAATGTTATACTTTAAACACTAATTCCAATGAACTTAAATAACTCTTTTTTATTCCTCGTTGTGGTTACCGTGCTTGCTTCTTGTGGCCGAAGAGAAAAGGAAAATGAAAAAATAGAGATTGTAGAAAAAATGGAGATTTCAAAACTTCCCTATTTTAACTCAGCAATTTTTACCCCAGAATGGGAAAAAGGAACACATAAAATTCCAGCGTTTTCATTTACAAATCAAAAAGGGGAGGAGGTAACCAACAAAACCTTTGAAGGTAAAATATATGTAGCAGATTTCTTTTTTACTATTTGTCCTGGCATTTGTCCCAATTTGACTAAAAATATGGGACTACTAAGAGATACATACCACGATAATCCAGATATAATGCTACTATCACATTCGGTTATGCCATGGAATGATACTGTAGATCAATTAGCTGTGTATGCGCAAAAGAATGAAATAAACCTACCAAAATGGAATTTGGTTACCGGTGATACTGATGCCATATATGATATCGCTAGGAACGGCTACTTTGCAGATGAGGATTTTGTAAAAACCCAAGACGCAAGTAATTTCATTCATACAGAAAACTTTATTTTGGTAGATAAAGAAGGTTACATACGTGGAGTTTACAATGGGACCTTGGCTATTGATGTAAAACGATTGATACGGCATATAGAAATCCTGAGGAAGGAGCTTTGATTTTTTGTGCTATTTTTGGGTATGCAAAAATTAATCATAGTTTTTAGTCTTTTAATTCTTTTCTCCTGTACGGAAATACCCAAGAAACTTCCTTTTTCGGCAGTGGAGATTGAAACTTTGTATTCAGATTCCTTAAGTATTCGTGCGATAGAACTCATGGGTACTAGTTTGGCTTTTGCAGCCAACAAAGGGACTTTTGGGTCTATTGATTTACTTACAGGAAAAGTAAGGGTTAATGTTGAAAAATACCAAACTACAATTCCCGAATTCCGCGCAGTTGCACATACGTCTACAGATTTTTTTATGCTCACCGTTGAAAATCCTGCGTTGCTCTACAAAACAGGAGATACAGGTAAAATGGAACTGGTATATAAAGAGGAGGAAGAAGGCGTATTTTATGATGCGATGACCTTTTGGAATGACAAAGAGGGAATTGCAGCAGGAGATACCCTAAATGGCTGTTTTTCAATTATTATTACTAGGGATGGGGGGCGTACTTGGAATAAGCTAAGTTGTGATCAACTCCCTGAAGGAATTGAAGGAGAAGGCGCCTTTGCGGCCAGTAATACAAATATAAAAGTATTGGGTGATGCTACTTGGGTAGCAACGACAAAACGAATCTTGTATTCTTCCGATAAAGGGCATACTTGGGAAGTCCAAACTACGCCCATAGCAAAAGCAGAACCCACAGAAGGTATCTATTCCATTGATTTTTATGATGAAAATTTAGGTGTTGCTATTGGAGGTGATTATACCAACCCAGAAGGTAATACTGCCAATAAAGCGATAACCTTGGATGGCGGTAAAACTTGGGAGCTAATGGCAGATGGTTCTTTGCCAAATTATAGAAGCTGTATCCAGTTTGTACCAGGAACAGAAGGATTAGGTATCGTCGCTCTTGGCTTTACAGGAATTGCCTACTCAAGTGATAAAGGGCAGTCTTGGAAACAACTGTCAGAAGAATCTTTTTATACTCTTCGCTTTCAAAACGATTCTATTGCTTATGCAGCTGGCAGGGATAGGATTGCTAAGTTGACCTTTAGATAGATGCTTGCAGATTCTATTGACTTAGGTTTTAAACACAAGTTGTATTGCATACTTAATAAAGAATACAAAGTTATCTAGAATATTAGATAGTAAACATAACTACGAACTGTTACGGTACTATTTTACTTAAAGCTACTGTATCCTATTATCTTTCGTCCTCCTTATATTCAACTATTACCTTCCTCCTCTATTTTGACGGTATTGCCTTATCAATTGACGTTTAAACTCTTCTTCTGACCTTAGTAGTAACAATGTCTTTTTTGGAGTTATAACATTCTTTAAATCGTTTATAAACGACTTATCTAGCTTCTCCGCTTCTTCTTTAAAACCTATAAACTGTTCCAATAAGATTTCTGCTTCTTTATCACTTAAGCCAGCAGCATCTCTCATCTTATTTTTTATTTGAGATCGTTCTTTATCGCGTAAAACTTCCATTTTCCCCTCATGCTCATTATAAACAGGCCAAAATTGCTGTGCCTCTTTACTTGTGAGTTCTAAACGATCAGTGATAAAAGCCACCTTCAGAGATTTTATTTTCTCTCTATTTCCTTTATGTTGGGCAACGCTAACGCTTGCATAAAGTATTGCTATAATAATAATTAACCTATTCATAGTCTTCTAAATTTAGTTCTTCAAAATCACTGGTGTGATCATTTAGGTAATCTAAAATATTCTCTTCGTTGAGTTGCGTTTCCAAAAAATTATTTATTTCTAAACCTTCAACCGGAATCACTTCCGCTATTTCGTAGGAGGTAAGTCCAAATCCATTGTCATCAAAGTAAGATTCTATATCTGTATTTACCACATTATCCCAGGTTGGTTCTTTTGGGGTGTTCCAATAAAGACCAAAAACTAAAATAAATATGGCTGCAATAGAAGCTGCTGCCATGTAGTAGTACATGTTAGGTTTTAGCTGTATTACCTTGTTTTCTTTTGGAGTTAGTTTATCCTGTATTGTTTCATTTAGGGTATCCAAATAGCCTTTGGGCAGAATAAAACCATCTTCTTTGGGAAGTTGTTTTTTTTCTTCCGATAACCTACTGGAAAGTGAATTTGATACATTATCAAAGTAATTTTCCGGCGTTTTAAAAGGATTATTTTTATTAAATTTCTCCATTCTATTTCCTTGTCACTTAATTCTTTGTAAGGGCTAACTCTCTTTTAAGTATGCTTTCATTTTTTTAACAGCCAAATGGTATGAGGCTTTTAAGCCTCCTACACTCGTTCCTAAAATTTCTGATATTTCTTCATACTTTAATTCCTCAAAATATTTCATATTAAAAACTAGTTTTTGTTTTTCGGGAAGGGTAGCTATCGCTTTTTGTAACTGTAGCTGAATTTCATCTCCTTCAAAATATACATCCGCCTGTAAATCGTTAATTAGTTTGTCTTGATACGCCGCATCGCGCAATCCTAGTTTTTTTGACTTCTGTTTTAAGAAGCTAAGTGATTCGTTGGTCGCAATCCTGTACATCCAAGAGAACAGTTTGCTATCGCCTTTAAAACCGTCGATATTACGGAACACTTTAATAAAAGTGTTTTGCAACACATCATCGGCATCATCATGGTTCAAGACAATTCTACGGATATGCCAATAGAGGCGTTCCTTGTAGGTATTAACTACAACATCGAATGCTTGGGCTCGAGTTTCTTTTACCTTTAACTCCGTTAACAGTGTTTTTTCGGAAATCAAATATCCTGTGTTTGCTTACTTTGACCTTTAAGTTACAAAAAGGTTTAACGCGTTAAGTCCGATTTATTTAGAATAGTGCTTGATTACGTTTTTTTGAGATTGAATTTGCGTAAGTGTTGCATGCACACTGCCAACTTCTTTCAAAATCTAGTAGTAAGCTGTCTTGACTAGACCGAATTATTATATAGGATTACAGGGAACCCAACGATTGCATGTCTACGAGTTTCTTGTAAGTTCCTTTTTTATCCAACAGTTCTGTATGCGAACCTTGCTCTACAATACTTCCTTTTTTAAGCACAACAATGTTGTCGGCATTCTGTATCGTGGAAAGACGGTGGGCAATGACGATGGACGTGCGGTTTTTCATCATCTTTTCCAATGCATCTTGCACTAATCTTTCACTTTCCGTATCCAAAGCCGAGGTGGCTTCGTCTAAAATCATAATGGGTGGGTTTTTAAGTACCGCTCGTGCAATAGAGAGTCGTTGTTTCTGACCGCCGCTAAGCTTGTTTCCACTATCACCAATATTGGTATTATATCCCTTGGGCAATTCCATAATAAAATCATGCGCATTGGCAATTTTAGCTGCTTCCTCAATTTCCTCTAGGGTAGCACTTTCTTTTCCTAAGCCAATATTATTCTGTACCGTATCATTAAATAGGATAGAATCTTGTGTAACTAGCCCCAAGATACCTCGAAGCGATTTCTTTGACAAGTCCTTTATATCGATACCATCAATTTTGATATTCCCTTGGTTTACATCGTAAAAACGCGTTACTAAATTAGCAATAGTGCTTTTACCACTGCCGGATTGACCTACGAGCGCAACGGTTCCTCCTTTGGGAACATTTAGGTTAAAGTCTTTTAATACATATTCATCTTCATATTTAAAGGAAATATTTTCCAAGGTGATGTTATTTTCAAAGACCGATTTCTCAATAGGATTTTCAATCTCTGCAATCGAATTTTTTGTTTCCAATATTTCTAGAACACGTTCTGCTGCTGCATTTCCCTTTTTAACTCCGTAGGATGCTTTGCTAATTGCTTTTGCCGGGGTTAGTATATTGTAGGCCAGTCCCATATAGGCAATAAAAGAGGAAGGGTCTAAAGTTTCATCGACCAATACCATTTTTCCGCCGAACCATAATAAAACACCTATGACGAGAATACCTAAAAACTCCCCGGTTGGAGAGGCTAAATTTTGTCGATTCAATAAAGTATTACTAAAATGGAAAAAACGGGTAGTTGAGGCGCTAAAAGCTTTGTAAAAACGGGATTCCGAGTTAAAGGCTTTTATGACTCTGAGTCCACCTAAAGTTTCTTCTATTATGGATAGAAATTCGCCCTGTTCCCGTTGCACATTATCAGATTTATTTTTTAGGGACTTACCTATTCTAGAAATAATCATTCCGGCAATTGGTATAAATATAAAGACGAATAAGGTTAATTTTCCACTGATGCCGAACATGATGAGTATAGTGAATAAAATCGTAAGAGGCTCACGTACAATAAGTTCCAAAATAGAGAGGAAAGAATGTTGAATTTCGAGAACATCTGAAGATATTCTTGCGATGACGTCTCCTTTTCGCTTTTCGGAATAATAAGAAATGGGCAACTCGGTAATTTTACGGTACATACTATTCCTAATATCCTTTAGCACACCATTCCTTAAAAAAGTAATGAAGTACATAGCTAGATAATTGAAAAGGTTCTTAAGCAGGAACAATACTAAGATTAGACCAATAACTAGGATTAGCGCTTTCATTTTATCCTGACCAGCATATTGAGTGACATGGTAGCCCAAATAATCTATAAAATAGTCTTTGGCATTACTTATTCCCTCAAATACAGGGAGTTTTTCTACCGGTTTCGTTTGCTCAAATAAAACATTAAGCATAGGAATCAAGGCCGCAAAGGATAACGCGCTGAACAAAGCGTACAGGACATTAAAGAAAATATTCAGATACCCGTATTTTCGGTAAGGCCTCGCAAAACGAAGAATTTTTTTAAAATAATCCATTACCCTAATTTAAGCTCGCTAAGAATGCTCTGTATTTTGGCATCCAATTCTGCGGCTACTTTTTTATAATCGGCTGCTGCGTCCAACTTGGTATTGGTACTGATATAGAATTTGACCTTGGGTTCCGTGCCACTGGGTCTTGCCGCTACTCTAGTACCATCTTCTGTTTCATAAATTAATACGTTGGATTTTGGTATATCAATCACTTTTTCTTCCCCAGTAAGCACATTTTTGGCTGTAGCGGTGTTATAGTCCTCTATCCATTTTACTTTAGAACCCGCAACGGATGCTACTGGATTCTCTTTAAAATCTTTCAGCATCTGTTTGATTTCTTCTGCTCCACTAATTCCCTTTTTGGTAATGGATACTAAGTGTTCTTTATAAAAACCGTAATCTACATAACAGTCAATTAAATCCTTGTAGAAGGAACTTCCGTTTGCTTTCGCTTGAGAAGCAATTTCACAAGCAAGTAGGGTAGAGGTCACGGCATCCTTGTCTCTTACAAAATCTCCTACCATATACCCAAAACTTTCTTCACCTCCACCTATAAAATCGGACTCAGGAAAATCTTTTATCATTTTGCCAATCCATTTGAATCCGGTCAGCGCTGTCTTAAATTCTACACCGTAGGCTTTTGCCATAGATTCCATCATTGGTGTAGATACAATGGTGGTGGCAATAAATTCGTTGCCTTTAAAACCTTTTTGTTTTCTTTTTTCGAGTAGAAATTTTGTCATGAGTACCATTGCTTGGTTTCCGTTCACGATTTCCATTTTTCCTTCCAAATTGCGTACTGCAATACCCAAACGGTCGCTATCAGGATCTGTTCCCACGACCATGTCGGCGCCTATTTCTTCGGCTTTTTTAACGGCCATGGAGAGCGCTTCCGATTCTTCTGGGTTGGGTGATTTTACGGTGGGAAAATCCCCGTCAGGTTCGGCTTGCTCGGCTATAATTGTTACATTTTTATATCCTGCGCGTTTTAAGACTTCTGGGATGGCGGTTATGGAAGTTCCGTGCAAGGAGGTAAACACAATTTTGAAATCGTCTTTTCCTTCGGCATTGAAATTACCATTAGTTACACAGGCTTGGATAAACGCTTCGTCAACTTCCTTGTCTATAACCTCAATGAGACTTTCATCTGCCTTGAACTTAATATTCTCAAAGGGTAATGCATTAATTTCAGCAATGATTTTCTCGTCTTGGGGCGGTACTATTTGTCCACCATCCGTCCAATAAACTTTGTAACCATTATATTCTGGAGGATTGTGCGATGCTGTGAGTACGATTCCCGCTTGACAATTTAAGTGCCGTACAGCAAAGGAAAGTTCCGGCGTGGTGCGCAAATCTGAAAAGAGATACACTTTTATACCGTTAGCAGAAAATACTTCGGCTACTGTTCTGGCAAGGGTATCGCTATTGTGCCGGCAATCAAAAGCGATGACCACTTTAATTTCCGTTCCCGCATATACTTTATTCAAGTAATTACTAAGTCCTTGGGTGCTTTTTCCCAAAGTATATTTATTGATTCTGTTGGTGCCAACACCCATTATACCGCGCATACCACCGGTACCAAACTCCATTTGCTTATAAAAACGGTCTTTGAGTTCCTCGGTATCGGTATCTATTAACTGTTGTATTTCTTTTTTTACGGACGGATCAAAAAAATCGGTCATCCAGCTTTTGGCAGTATCAAGGATATTATCCATGTAATAGGTATATTTTGTTTATGATTTAAATCTACAAAGAAATATAATTTCTGAAGTAATTTATAAGGCAATCTTGTCGGAAATAACATATCTTTTTTCCTGTTTTTCGGAACGAATCATTATTTCGCCCAAAAATCCTGCTAAAAATAGTTGTGTTCCAATGACCATAGAGGTTAGGGCTATATAGAACTGTGGCCTATTGGTTATTAATCTTCCAAAGGGATTAATGAAGAGTTTGTCTACACCTAAGTAAATAGCAAAACCAAACCCGATAATGAACATGAGCACACCAAGAGCACCAAATAAATGCATAGGTCTTTTGCCGAATTTGGAAACAAACCAGATGGTTATTAAATCTAAAAACCCGTTGATAAATCGTTCCATCCCGAATTTTGTTCTACCATATTTTCTGGATTGATGTTTTACCACTTTTTCTCCAATTTTGGAAAAGCCTGCATTTTTTGCCAAAACGGGAATATACCGATGCATTTCTCCGGATACCTCTATCGTTTTTATAACAGTGCGGTCATAGGCTTTTAGGCCACAATTAAAATCGTGAAGTTGAACCCCGGAAGTCTTACGAGCCGCCCAATTAAATAGTTTTGAAGGTAAATTTTTAAAGAGGATAGAGTCGTAACGCTTTTTTTTCCATCCAGAAATAAGTTCGTATCCCTCTAGTTGTATTAAGTCAAAAAGTTCGGGTATTTCTTCCGGATTGTCTTGTAGGTCAGCATCCATAGTGATGATGACTTCCCCTTTTGCTGCTTTAAAACCAGCATGTAATGCTTGTGATTTTCCAAAATTACGTTGAAACCGGATTCCCTTTACGTTAGGGTTTTCAGCTGAAAGACCAGTAATAATATCCCAGGAAGTATCTGTACTGCCGTCGTCAACGAACAAAATCTCATAAGAAAAATGCTTGGATTGCATCACAGATACAATCCAAGCATGTAGCTCTTGGAGCGATTCTTCTTCGTTTAATAAAGGGATAACAATGGATAGTTGCATTGGTTGCTTAAAGAATTCCCTTCAAAAGTACAAACTTAGTCTAGAATTTCCTGTTTTTTTAATACCAATGCGGGTATTATAGATAATATAAATCCTAAAACAATATTAATAACCAAACCAAATACGATTTGCATTACGGGAGTCTGAAACTTTTGCGCCATTTCAATCTGCGCATCAATTTGTTCTGCTGTTAATGCTGTAGTTTCCATAAGCTTAGTTCTTGCAAATTCTGTCGCCTTAGTAATCATGTCAGGGTCAATAAAATTCGTCATGATTTGAGAAACTACGACACCAATTATTCCAGAAATTAAACAAATTCCTACCCCTACTTTAAGTGCTTGTCCAAAAGACATAAAGCCATTGTTTGCTTTTTTAAATTGAATCATGCCAATGACAATCATCGCTATCATAAGACTAATTCCAATTACCTGCGTAGGCCACTCATTTTGGTAATGCATGTCCATAGAAAAAAGCATAAGAATAAAAATCAGATTTATTCCTCCCAAGATAAGCCCATACGTTAATGCAAATTTTCCAGTTTTAGGTGAATTTTCTTCCATTTTATAAGTTTTAAAGGTTGATTATTTTATAAGTAGCAATACTACGATTATTGTTACAATGAAAGTTACGAATTATTTTCATTTTATTTTTGGAATAATAAATTGCTCATTTATAGAAATTAACTAAATTTGCAAACTTAAAATAAGTGCCCGTTGGAATGGGTGCGTAAAATATTTAGTACCATGCAAAAAGGAATACACCCAGAAAATTATAGATTAGTTGCCTTTAAGGATATGTCCAATGAGGAGATATTCTTAACGAAATCGACTGCCGATACTAAGGAAACAGTAGAGGTTGAAGGAGTTGAATATCCATTAGTAAAATTGGAGATATCAAGAACTTCACATCCGTTCTACACTGGAAAAGCTAAATTTTTGGATACTGCAGGACGTATTGACAAGTTTAAAAGCAAGTACAAGAAGTTCGCTAAGGCAGAGCCAGAGGTCAAAGAAGAAGAAAAAGAAGAAGAAAAATAAGAGTATCTTAATACAGTTACAAACGCCCTTGATATCTTATCATGGGCGTTTTTTTATTATAACTATGTTTTGGTCACCTTGTTCAAAAAAAACATAACATCCTATTTGGATTGCCTAATTTTGCTAAAAATCAGTATGTAATGAATTATGTTCTTTTTGATGGTTCTGAAAGGAATAATCTTTTGCCCTTTACCTTCACTAGACCGGTTGGCGAAATCAGACTGGGAATACTTACTATTAGAGAAAAGTGGGAACGATATCTAGAAACTAAGGTTTCTTATGTAACCCAAGAGTATCTTGCTGTTAAGTACCCATTGATTGCCGGCGATGATACTATTTGTATTAACGGATCATTTCTGCCTGATGCAGTACTTATGTCTGCACTCCATAATTTGACTGAAAACCAAGTTCTTGTTTATAAGGATAGAATGGTTGGGTATAGGACAAGAAATATTCAAAAAGAGCTTGATCTAGCCGGTTTTGAGCACGTAGTTTTGAAGCATAACCCATTAAATATTGAATTTACATGGGATATTTTCTCAAAAAATGGTGAGGCGTTGGAAGCTGATTTTGATTTTCTAACGAAAGGTAGAAAGAGTCAGCCAATATCCAAGACCAATAGCCTTATCCATCCAGAACGCATTTTCTTGGAAGAAGGTGCTACGGTAGAATATAGTATACTTAATGCCACTGATGGTCCAATCTATATAGGTAGAAATGCAGAAATTTGGGAAGGGAGCTTAATCCGTGGTGGATTGGCATTGTGTGATAATGCAGTGGTTAAAATGGGAGGGAAGCTCTATGGTCCTACTACGATAGGTCCCCATTCTAAAATTTGTGGCGAGGTTAGTAATTCGGTTATTTTTGGATATTCCAGTAAAGGACATGAAGGGTATTTAGGGAACGCCGTTTTGGGCGAATGGTGCAATATTGGAGCGGATTCCAATAATTCCAACCTAAAGAACAACTACGCCAAGGTACGTATGTGGAATTATGCTACAGAAAAATTTGAGCAAACTGGACTGCAATTTTGTGGTCTTATGATGGGGGATCATAGTAAATCAGCCATTAACACCATGTTTAACACGGGGACCGTAATTGGGGTAAATTCTAACATCTATGTGCCTGGGTTTCCTAGGAACTTTGTTCCCAGTTTTAGCTGGGGAGGCGCTTCGGGCTTTACAAGCTATTTACCTAAGAAAGCATTTGAAGCGGCAGAGGTAATGATGGCAAGACGGGGCGTAGCGTTTAACAATGTCGAGGCTGATATTCTGAACCATGTTTTTGAGATCACCAAAAAGTGGCGAAATTATTAATGGGAACTATAGGGAGCATATTTTGAGAAAAAAAGTAGCATTTTATACCTTGGGCTGTAAGCTCAATTTTTCGGAGACCTCTACTATTGCGAGAGACTTCGTAAACGAAGGTTTTGATCGAGTTGAATTTTCGGACGCGGCAGATATGTATGTCATTAATACCTGTTCGGTAACGGACAATGCCGATAAAAAATTTAAAACTATTGTCAAGAAGGCGCAAAAAGGAAACCCCAAGGCTTTTATTGCTGCAGTAGGTTGTTATGCGCAGTTAAAACCTGAGGAATTAGCTTCTGTGGACGGTGTGGATTTGGTTTTGGGTGCTACAGAGAAATTCAAAATTAGGGATTACATCAACGATTTGTCCAAAAACGATTTTGGAGAAGTACATTCCTGTGAGATTGAAGATGCTGATTTTTATGTCGGTAGCTATGCTATTGGGGATAGGACTCGTGCATTCTTAAAGGTGCAGGACGGGTGTGATTACAAGTGTACCTATTGTACAATTCCATTAGCAAGGGGTATTTCAAGAAGCGATGCCTTGGAGAATGTCCTTAAAAATGCTTCAGAAATCTCCGCACAAGGTATAAAAGAAATAGTGCTTACTGGTGTGAATATTGGGGACTACGGTAAAGGCGAATTTGGAAACAAGAAGCACGAACATACGTTTCTGGATTTGGTAGAAGCTCTAGACGCCGTGGATGGCATTAAAAGGCTTCGAATATCTTCCATAGAGCCCAATCTTTTAAAGAATGAAACCATAGATTTTGTAGCACAAAGCAACGCTTTTGTGCCACATTTTCATATTCCCCTGCAAAGCGGTAGCGATACTATCTTAAAGTTAATGAAAAGAAGGTATATGACAGCATTGTACACAAATCGTGTGCAACGAATTAGGGCGGTAATGCCTAATTGTTGTATTGGTGTAGATGTCATTGTCGGATTTCCTGGAGAGACAGAAGATCATTTTTTGGAAACCTATCATTTTCTAAACGAATTGGATATTTCCTACCTACATGTATTTACGTATTCTGAACGCGATAATACGGAAGCAGCGGAAATGAAAGGAGTAGTTACTAAAAACGTACGGAACAAACGTAGTAAAATGCTTAGAAGCCTTTCGGTTAAAAAGCGTAGAGCTTTTTACGAAAGTCAGTTAGGTCAAAATTTAAACGTACTTTTTGAAGGCGAGAACAAGGAAGGGTATATTCATGGTTTCACAGAAAACTACGTAAAAGTAAAAACACCTTGGAACCCTGCTTTGGTAAATACAATACACCCGATTATCCTAAACGGAATAGCAGATGATGGTTTGGTTACGATGGCCTTTACAGAAATGCAAAAGTTTAACGTAAACTCATAAAAAAACCTCTCGATGGAGAGGTTTTTTTTGTTAGATTCTGATGCCTACCGGCAACATCTCTTTGTATTGTCTATTTCTTCGTAAAAATCCTGCAATTTGCGGACTCGTAGGCACTACTCTTAGGTTTTTTTCCCGTATATGGTGTAACACAGCTTTTATAAAGCTTTCATTAAAACCATCTTGAGTGATTTCTTCCGGCACTACAATCTTGGTTAGAAAAACCTTTCTTTCCTGAGAAGAATACTCAATTTTAGCCAAATGACCGTCTAAAGTTGTTTCAAATTGTCGCAAGAAAACATTGTCCTTAATTAGTACATCACTCATATAGCTGATTTTAGTTATGGTTCAAGACAAAAAAATTACGACATTTTAAAATCGTAATTGTTCAAACAAATAATAGTGCTTGATGTGAAACCGAAAAAAAACGGACTTATAATCACAAGTAAAGCATAAAATTACTAATAAAATAGCTAATTTCCTATTTTTTTACCGTAGTTTACTAGTTATGCTTAAGCCTAAGACCCACGTTTATTTTATGCCTGGAATGGCGGCGAATAGTTCTATTTTTGAATTTATTCAATTGCCAACGGATCAGTTTGAAACTCATTTATTGGAATGGTCCATACCATCAAAGGGTATGGATATCGTCGCTTATGCAAAACAAATGTCTGAATTAATTGTTCATAAAAATCCCGTTTTAATTGGGGTTTCTTTGGGCGGTATATTGGTTCAGGAGATAGCCAAAATCATCTCGGTAGGGAAAGTGATAATCGTTTCAAGTGTTAAAAGCAAACATGAGCTGCCGAAAAGAATGTTGTTTGCGCGCTATACCAATATTCATAAATTACTTCCCACAGGCTTGGTAACCAATGTAGAACTTTTAACCAAATATGCTTTCGGGGAAACGGTCACTAAAAGATTAGCACTTTACGAGAAGTATTTATCGATTAGGGATAAATCCTATATAGATTGGTGTATTCATGAACTTGTGAACTGGAAACAAATAGAACCTAGAACAGGGTTGGTTCATATACAAGGGGATAAAGATGCTGTTTTTCCAATTGCCAATATTAAGAATTGTCTCACCGTAAAAAATGGCACACACACTATGATTATCCACAGGGCAAAATGGTTTAACGAGCACCTACCTACAATTATTTTGGATTAAGGCAGTTCTATTAATACCTTTGATAGTAACTAATTAAGATAGTATGAAAATCCTTAAGAATATTTTAATGCTTTTGGGCGTGTTTTTTGTAGCAGGCTCATTATTGTTTGCCGTTAATTCTAACAATATAGTTAGCAAAACAGATACCACCGTTGTGAACGATAGTATCAAAAAAAGCGTAGCTAATGAATACCGTATTTCTTCCATTGATATTCCTGAAGATCTAAATTTCGCAGGAGAAGTAGTTCCGCAGCAAGATCCGGAGGTTATGGAACGTGTGGATAGGGAGTTTCTAGTAAATACCTATTGGCAGTCCAATGCACTTTTGCTTATGAAAAGGGCACATAAATATTTTCCGGTCATAGAACCTATTTTAGCCAAGAATGGTATCCCTGATGATTTTAAATACTTAGCGGTTGCTGAAAGCGGATTAACCAATGTGGTCTCTCCTGCTGGTGCTACAGGATTTTGGCAGATTATGCCAGGAACAGGAAGGGAATATGGTCTCGAGGTAAATTCCAATGTTGACGAACGATACCATTTAGAGAAATCTACCCAAGTAGCGTGTAACTATCTAAACAAATGGAAGGACAAGTACGGAACTTGGACTTTAACAGCGGCAACCTATAATGCCGGACCAGGAGGTATTAACAAGTACATGAGGATTCAAAAGGTAGATGATTATTACGATTTGTTGTTAGGTCAGGAGACCGGAAGGTACGTATTTAGAATAATGGCTATTAAAGAAATACTTTCGAATCCAGAGAAATACGGTTTTCATTTAGAAAAAGAGGACTTGTATAACGCGGTTCCTTCTTTTACGGTTGAAATCGATGAACCGGTGCCTAGTTTTGCCGACTTCTCTCAAAAATATGAGATAAACTATAAAATATTAAAAAGGCATAATCCATGGTTACGAGAGCCTCATTTGAATAACAATTCTAGAAAAAAGTACACTATTGAGATTCCAAACAAAGGATATTACAAAGAATCAAAATAGGCCTCATATTCCAGGTAAACAGATAAAGTAGAATACTTTTGCTTAGGCGGTGTTCTAGTACAACGCAAATGGTGATTCAGTTTAAACAATAGGCGGTGTTTGATTTTTCCTAAATGGGGGTATGTATTGCTCGTTTATTATTTGATGCTTTTACCTTAAATCTTTTTCATTTGTTGTTGCATCATCCGTATTTGCTCGGTGAGCATATTGTTCTTGTCTAATTTTTTTGCTTGGTTTAAAAGCATTGTGGCTTCCCTTTTACGTCTTTTCTGCATAGAGATACCCGCTAAGCTCAATTTTGCCATAGCTATATCGTAGTCCATAGTTAATCCTAACTTAAGGGCTTTCTTAAAGTATTTCTCGGCCTGTGTTAGATTGGTCTGGGAAAAAATAATTCCGTGTAGATAGTTATAGTATCCTTGTTGTTTGGTAGTTAAAGCACCTTCAGGATTTTTAATTTTGCTTAACCAATTTTGAGTTCCTGTTAAGTCTTGCTTTCGCATCCTAAGAAAAGCCAACAAAATAATTTCATTTCTAAAATAAAGAAAAATAAAAATAGAAGAGAGGAGTAGTAAAAATATACCATTTCCTATTTCTCCTTCTACAAATTGATATATCGCGTAAGCTACTATCAATCCTGTTATAACCAGTTTGATGTTTTTATTGAACATGTTTATGTGCTTTGGTACTGTTTGTTTACTTATTTTTAGGCTAAAATTTGGTATTATAAACATAGAATTATAACACCAAAATTTCAGTCTTGCGAAATTAGGCAAAAGCTAGGTTTTGGACTGTAAAGAATTCTAAAAATATTTTTTTGATAAGGCTTGTTAAAGAAAAAAGTCTTCGTATATTTGCGCCCAGTTTTACAGGCAGTTCTGTAGGACATCAAACAAAGTAAAGGTTTTAAGACATGCCCGGACAGAAAAGAACATACCAGCCCTCAAAAAGGAAGAGAAAAAATAAACATGGGTTCAGAGAGCGCATGGCTTCCGTAAATGGAAGAAAAGTTATAGCTAGAAGAAGAGCTAAAGGAAGAAAGAAGTTAACTGTTTCCTCAGAGCCAAGACATAAGAAATAAATGATTTTATTTTTTTAAAATATTTAAGGTGTTACTTTTTTAAAAGTAGCACCTTTTTTTTGCCCTTATCCGACTGAAAGTGATAACTTTCAGTAATTTAATTCATTAAAAATAGCAAACAAGAACATGCCGAAAAGAAAAGATTTAAACTCGATTTTAATTATTGGTTCTGGCCCCATAATTATTGGCCAAGCTTGTGAATTTGATTATGCAGGATCTCAGTCCTTACGTTCCTTGCGGGAGGATGGGATAGAAACTATTTTAATCAATAGCAACCCGGCAACTATTATGACCGACCCCTCTATGGCGGATCATATTTACCTAAAGCCTTTAACCACAAAATCGATTATAGAAATTTTAAAGGAACATCCGCAGATTGATGCTGTATTACCAACCATGGGTGGTCAAACGGCTTTAAATTTATGTATAGAAGCTGATGAAAAAGGTATTTGGGAAGATTTTGATGTAGCTATGATTGGTGTTGATATTGATGCAATTAATATTACAGAAGATCGTGAGAAGTTCCGTAAATTAATGCTTGAAATTGGCGTAGGCATGGCTCCACAGGCAACGGCTACCTCTTTTTTGAAAGGAAAGGAAATTGCGCAAGAATTTGGATTTCCATTGGTGATTAGAGCATCTTACACTCTAGGAGGAGCTGGAGCTTCCATAGTTTATGATCCAAAAGATTTCGATGAGCTTTTAAGTGTAGGATTAGAAATCTCCCCTATTCATGAAGTTATGATTGATAAGGCCATGATGGGCTGGAAGGAGTATGAATTAGAGTTATTGCGTGATTGTAATGACAATGTGGTGATTATTTGTGCCATAGAAAACATGGATCCTATGGGAATCCATACGGGTGACTCCATTACCGTTGCGCCTGCCATGACTCTGTCTGATAAAACTTATCAGAGAATGCGAGATATGGCCATTCATATGATGCGTAGCATTGGTGATTTTGAAGGAGGGTGTAATGTGCAGTTTGCGGTTAGTCCAGATGAAAAAGAAGATATTATTGCTATTGAAATAAACCCAAGGGTTTCTAGGTCCTCAGCATTAGCGTCTAAAGCTACCGGTTATCCTATCGCAAAAATAGCAACAAAATTGGCTATTGGTTATTCTTTGGACGAGTTGCAAAACCAGATTACAAAATCTACTTCGGCACTTTTTGAACCTACTTTAGATTATGTTATTGTAAAAATTCCACGATGGAATTTTGATAAGTTTGAAGGTTCCGATAGGACCTTAGGACTGCAAATGAAATCGGTTGGAGAAGTCATGGGAATAGGCCGTTCTTTTCAGGAAGCCTTGCACAAGGCAACACAATCTTTAGAAATCAGCAGAAATGGTTTGGGTGCAGATGGCAAAGGATATAAAGATTATGACCAAATCATTAGTAAATTAACGATTCCAAGTTGGGATAGAGTATTTGTTATTTATGATGCTATACAAATGGGCATTCCATTGAGTAGAATTCATGAGATTACCAAAATAGATATGTGGTTCTTAAAGCAATATGAAGAGCTCTATCAACTTGAAAAAGAAATTTCAAAATTCACCATAGCAAGTCTTTCTAAGGATTTATTGTTAGAAGCCAAGCAGAAAGGTTTTGCCGATAGGCAAATTGCCCATATGTTAGATTGTTATGAGAGCGAAGTATATAACAAACGAACAGAACTTAATATTAATAGGGTTTACAAATTGGTAGATACCTGTGCGGCGGAATTTAAGGCAAAAACGCCTTATTATTATTCTACTTTTGAGGCAGAAATAGAAAAACCAGATGGTACACGCTACGTAGAGAACGATAGTATTGTTTCTGATAAGAAAAAAATTGTAGTCTTAGGTTCTGGTCCTAACAGAATAGGGCAGGGGATAGAGTTTGACTATTGCTGTGTGCATGGTGTCTTGGCAGCTGCAGAATGTGGTTACGAAACTATAATGATTAATTGTAATCCAGAAACTGTTTCCACAGATTTTGATACCGCTGATAAGTTGTACTTTG
>RCND010000528.1_pt1 | contig 21777 bp, 15 predicted proteins | sample 2041351 | NCBI WGS metagenome assembly RCND01 (sample SAMN09708230, study PRJNA481090) | Marine sediment metagenome, whole genome shotgun sequencing project. | biome: marine sediment; feature: ocean; material: sediment; isolation source: Sewage treatment plant 12B marine sediment (STP12B) ... | reverse complement strand
CGAAATAAACGAGACTTTTTAATTTATATGACATAATTTGGGGTTTTTGATTCTTCATCTAAGATAGATACAGAAACGCTTCAAAAAACGCGATTGTTGCCAAATTGTTGTTTCTTAATGTGAAACGTATTAATAATGTGGTTAAGTAAATTCGTTCATCGAACATATTTGAATTTCATCCGAACAGGCTTAATTTTCACTATAACCTTAGTGATTTATTTTTCTAAATTTTAGACAAATATTTCTAAATGTGTAACATTTTAGCTTTAACTCAGTCTTATAGGTAGAGAATTTTCATTTTCAATTTTCGAATTAGTCTATTAATAAAGCCAATGCATTGCATTGGCTTTATTTTTTTCGGCGATATTGTGTATTCTTTGACGATAATCAGTTGATTAACAAAAATATAACATAAAATGTGCGAATTACTTTCCCTCTAAATTTTATAAAGAAATCATGTTCAGCTCTTAGGTATTTCATTCCCGAATTGCGAAGTTGACAATATTCTATTCCAACTATTGCGAATTAGGTTTTTGACATTGATAAAACACCACTACTTCAAGTTGTTAAGAACAATAATACCTGCTTAAAACTGTTATATCTTTGCTTAGAAATTAACCTTAAGTGTTATGAATAAAAAAACAATTATACTAGGAATTACAGCGGGTATGTTTTTTGTAAACGGAATGTTTGCAATTGACCCAACAACAGAGATAGAAAAATTTGATATTAATTCCATTACATATATAGAAGATGAGATTGAAATTGATTTAGGTTTTGATACTGCAGATTATCTTCCAGAAGATTTTGATGCCCATCAAGTCTATTTTGATTTGAATGGAGTGGATTATATAGAAGAAGATTTAGCCATAGAATGGGATACCAAAGAATATCTTCCAAAAGAATTTAATGCTTATGCTTATCCTACAGATGTGCAAAGTATTAATTTCATAGATGGGTCTGATACTATTGAAGTAGGATTTGATACTCAAAAATATCTTCCTTTAAATTTTAACGCATTTACAAAACTATAACGTATAGTTCTAATTTTAAATTTTCTATAAAAACCTCCATATTCATGGGGGTTTTTATTTTTAAAACAGCATTGGAACCACAAATTGGAACATAACCACCAATAGCGCTACCGCGATTAAATTTAGAATAATACCAACTCTAGCCATTTGATGTACTTTGATATATCCACTGGCAAAAACTATAGCATTGGGAGGTGTGGCCATAGGGAGCATAAAAGCACAGCTACTAGCCATAGTGACCGGTATCAACAAATAAAGTACGGGTATCTCTAACCCAATCGCGATTCCTGCAACAACTGGCGCCAAAACCGCTATTAAAGCAACATTGCTCATTAATTCGGTCATAAATAACATTAAGAAAATTAATAGTATTGCCGTAAACAAAATACTGATTTCACTTGATGCGATAGCATTTGCCACGAGGTCAACGATTCCGCTAACATTCATGCCTTTTGCCAACGCCAAACCTCCACCAAATAAAATTAAAATACCCCAGGCCAATTTATGGGTGTCTCCCCATGTAATGAGAAAATCTCCTTTCTTGAGGTTATAAGGTATCGCAAATAAGGATATCGCCGCAAGTATACTTATTATGGTATCAGATAGTCCAAGTTCAGGGAATATCTTATTAATGAGCGTTCTGAAGACCCACAGAAACACGGTGACACCAAATATGATTAAGACCATTTTTTCCTTACCACTCATTGGTCCAAGTTTTTTCAGTTCTGTATTGATAACCTCTTTGGAAGCGGCAAACTTCAAATGTTTATTGGGAAACATCCATTTTACCAATACCAAGTAGGTTATTGCAATCATAGTAATAGAAAATGGTACGCCTATTACCATCCATTTTAAGAAAGAGATTTCAATATTATATTCATTCTCCAATAGTCCTATCATAACAGAATTTGGAGGAGTGCCAATCACGGTGGCTATACCCCCTGCATTGGCCGAGAATGCAATTCCCAACATTACACTTAAAGCAAAATTCTTGTCGTTTTTTGTAAAGCCATCTTTGTCATTAATCAATAATCCTATAACCGACATAGCAATGGGGAGCATCACCACAGTGCTCGCTGTATTACTGATCCACATACTTAGCGATGCCGTGGCAATCATAAAACCCAAAACAACTTTGTTGGGTGTCGTCCCAGTAATTCTGATGATATTTAATGCAATACGTTTATGGAGGTTGACTTTTTCCAAAGCCAAGGCCATTACAAACCCACCGAAGAATAAAAAGACAATGGGGCTTCCGTAGTTTGCCCCAACATCGGCGATTGGCATAATGTCAAACAAAGGAAAAAGTAACAAAGGCAATAATGCAGTTACAGAGATGGATACAGCCTCTGTTATCCACCAAATAACCATCCAAAGTGCAATGGCTATTACGATATCTCCCATTTCGGAAACAAGGACGGTCGGTAAATTACTAAAAACAAAAAAGAGGATTGGTCCAAGAAAAAGGCCCATTTTACGGCTAAGGTTCATGTTGGCTAATTAGAACCTCTAAGCTATACTTTTTCTTTTAAAAATCAATAGACAATAGAATCTGAGGCAATAATCGGTAATTCGTAATTTCCAAAGTCAATATTGATTTCTCCGAGATTCAAATCTTGTAGGCTTTTATCATTAATAACGGTATTATGAAGATACACCTTTTCAAGGTTGACCATTTGCTCCAATTTTTTCAAATTGGTTTCTTCAAATTCCGTACTTGTTAGATTTAATGATTTCAAATACTCAAGCTTCGATAAAAGGTCAATTTCACTGCCAGTTATAGCAGTGTTATCCAATTTTAATACTGTGATATGTGGAAACGTAATTAGCCGCTCAAAAATACCATCAGTAATCAATGTTCCTCCTAAATCCAATATAGCTATTTGTTGATATATTGAGTTCAATATTGCAAAATCCTTATCTGAAAAATCAGGTTTGTTTACACAGGAAACCCTTAAATAATTGGATTCTTTGCTAATTTTTTCAACATGCAATCCAGCTTTTATAACGAGGTTGATAGAATCAATTGTAGCTGCTTCAACCGTTTTGTCGGGAAAATTGAAATTTGCTTTTTTTGGAAAGTAATCTTCAAATAATTCTTTGGGTAATTTAAGTTCGCCAATAGTTTTTTCAAAAGGACTTCCCTTATCAATCCATATTTCAATTAAGTTAATCTCTTGTTTTATTAGTTGTGTTTTTTCTTTAGGCGGCATATGATCTTCATCGTTCTTTGGTAAGATCAATCGTGAAAATAGTTCACTTTCATTGCTATTATTGGGCAAAATAATTTCGCCATTTTCTCCACCTTTTAAAATTCCATCTATGGTATTCAAAACAAGCTCACCTTTCGCTTTTTTAGGATTGTGGCAGCTTACACATTTGTTATTTAAAATAGGGTTAATGACATCCTCATAAAACAAAGCTCTTTCCCAATTTTCATCATTAAGTACAATTATTTTCTCCTCAAAGATCTCAAGACCCAAAGCCGATTTTATTGAGTTGGGTAATGGTTCAACTAAAAAATCCTCACCATGGGTTATGTTACCTCCTAAATGGCCCGTAAGGGAAATTAGAATCAACATAATTATGGCAAGTACCTCAATTGGAATACGTCTTATGCCTTCCAATTTATTTTTTTCTTGTAATCGTAGATACATGAAGAAGGAAAATAGGGCCGTGATGACACCTAACCAAAGGTGTTTTTTGATTGAATCAAAAGTGTAGCCTTCACTTGTGTATTGTAAATATCCCGTTATACAGGCCAACACCGAACTTATGGCCGCCCACAAATAAATTAAGGTAATGGCATGGTTAAACTGCCCTTTTTTACGGTCATACCATTGGAACAATAGCCCCAAAACAATGAAGCCTATGGGCAAATGAACAAGTAGAGGGTGCAATCTGCCCAAGAGTTGTTTTATGATATCCATTAATAACAGGTTTTATTCAAGTGACAATCTCTCTTTAATGGCTTTCATTATAAAAACATTTGCTTTCCATTGGTCTGATACCGGTATTTGGGTATAAGGTAAAGCTGGTAAATAATAGGGAGGACCAAATTCAGTGGTTATTGTAAAGACATCTCTGCCGTTCTCCCATTCTTTCTTAATCACACTTTCCCAAATATCCATATGGCGGTCCAAGGCCGATTTCCATTCCGGAGCTTCTGGGTCATTTACTTGTGGCCCTTCAGCATGACCAACCCTTGCATGAATGTGTTTGGATTTATTTACAACATCTTTCAATATTGTGTCTTTTCCCTGTAAAAGTGATTCATGAACAACCATCCAATGACTTATATCCAAGGTCAGATTTAATTCTGGAATTGCTTTTAAATAAATATTTGTGTTTGGTAAATTGTAACTGAACCTACCCCTATGTGTTTCATGATAAATGGGTATGCCACTTTCTTTACTGATTTTATTAGCAGCATCAATAAATGCTTTGTTTTGTTCGAAAGTAAAAAAGTCGCTACCAGTATGACAATTAATATAAACTGGTTTCCATTCTATCAGTGTACTGAAATGATTTTTGTAAGATGCTAGGCCTTCTTCAAAGGGAAGTGATTTATTTGTACCATTTAAAAAAGCAATAGCAAGATCATATTTTTCAAGAGCGGCCTTCAAATGGTTTTGACTCTCTTTTTCCGAGGGAAACCATACTTCAATACCATCATAGCCTGATGCCTTTGTACGTTGACAGAATGCATCCCATGAAAGTTCATTGCCCCAATTAGTCTGAAAGAATTGAATGGATTTTCCAACTTGGCAATACCCACAAAATGCGAACAAGAGAATAGTAATACTTATGATTTGTTTCATTTAAGCTATGATTAATTATTAGGCAAGAATTTCTTTTATTACTTCGCCCTCAACATCCGTTAACCTAAAATTTCTGCCCTGAAATTCAAAAGTGAATTGTTCGTGGTCAAAACCCAGAAGATGCATTATGGTAGCATGAACGTCATGGACAGAGACCTGGCCTTCAATCCCAGAAAAACCTATGTCATCAGTTTTACCATGTGAAGCTCCTCTTTTTATGCCTCCACCGGCCATCCACATCGTAAATGCATCACCGTGATGGTCTCTACCTTTAAAGCCCATTTCCTTATTGCCCCTGTTTTCCTGCATTGGTGTTCTTCCAAATTCCCCACCCCATACAATTAATGTTTCATCAAGTAGTCCTCGTTGTTTTAAGTCCAATATCAAGGCCGTAATTGGTCGGTCAATTTCCCTGCACTTATTACGTAGTCCTAAATCAACTGCTGTGCTATGGTCAGTACCATGGCTATCCCAACCCCAATCAAAAAGTTGCACAAAACGAACACCTTCTTCCACTAATTTCCTGGCTAAAAGACAATTATTGCCAAAGGATTCCTTGCCAGCTTCAACCCCGTACATCTGTTTTATATTATCTGGTTCATTATTAATATTCATAACCTCAGGAACGGCAATTTGCATGCGATAAGCCATCTCGTATTGATTGATGCGCGCCAAAATCTCAGGATCCGCATATTTCAGATATTCCTCTTTGTTGATTTTATTGATGGCATCAATAGTACTTTTCTTGAGGCTTCTGGAAATTCCGTCTGGGTCATCAATATAAAGAACCGGATCACCTTGTGACCTACATTGTACTCCTTGGTAAACCGAAGGAAGAAAACCGCTTCCCCATACACTTTTACCGGCATCAGGTGTATTCCCCCCTGAAGTCAAAACAACAAACCCAGGCAGGTTTTGGTTTTCTGAACCTAAACCGTATGTGGCCCATGCCCCAATACTTGGCCTGCCTAAACGTGGACTCCCCGTGTGCATGAACAATTGTGCAGGGCCATGATTAAATTGATCGGTGTGAACCGCTTTTAAAAAAGCAACTTCGTCAACCACTTTTTTAAAGTGTGGTAAAAAGTCAGATACCCAGTTGCCAGATTCACCTACTTGCGCAAATTCGGCTTGTGGACCCAATAATTTTGGAACGCCTTTAATAAATGCGAATTTCTTACCTTCTAATAATGATTCAGGACAATCCTGATTATTCAGTTTTTGAAGCGTAGGTTTATAATCGAACATTTCTAATTGCGAAGGAGAACCTGCCATATGTAGATAAATGACCGATTTTACTTTGGGATTAAAAGGAGGAGATAAGGTTGCCAACGGATTCAAATCCCGTCCTGTAAATGCAAGATTAGATTTTTTTGTGTTGTTTCCCAAGGGGTCACAACCCATAAAGATTGAGCTCAGTGCTAATCCTCCCAGTCCGGTAGCGCATTCTTTTATAAAATGTCTACGGGTTTTGGCTTGGGCTTCCCTCTCTAACTTTTCCTTTATTAATCTTTCAAGATTATCCATCGCTATGCTTTAGTTAGAAATTCGTCCAGGTTCATAATAGCGTTTGCAACAACCGTTAAAGCGGCAAGATTAGCATTTGGGTTGTCTTCAAAATATAAAAATTGCCCAATTGTTTCTTTGTTTGACTCAAATTCGTTCAATGAAATTTGATACAGTTCTTTTAAAGCATTCAATTTTTCAGGTGAAATTTTGGAATAAGTTGCTTTTTCATAGCCTGAGGAAATATTTTCATCAACATTCTGAGAAACCTGCATGCTTTTAGCCAAATTAAATGATGCTTCGAGGTAAACAGGGTCATTCAGAGTTACCAAAGCTTGTAATGGTGTATTGGTCACAGTACGTCTAATTGTACATACCTCTCTACTGCCTGCGTCAAAAGTTAAGTAGGAAGGATAAGGGCTCGTACGTTTTAAATAGGTATAAACGGCTCGCCGATATCGATCTTCCCCTTTGCTTTCTAACCATTTTTCACCACTGTAAACAGTTTGCCATACTCCATCAGGTTGTGGAGGCATAACTCCTGGGCCGTACATCTTATTACTCAATAAGCCTGAGACGGCCAAGGCCTGATCGCGTATCTGTTCTGCACTCAAGCGTTGTCTTGGGCCTCTGGCATAAAACTCATTAGACGGGTCATTTTGGTACATTTCCGGATTGCTCACTGAACTTTGTCTATAGGTCCCAGACATTACTATATCCTTAATCAAGGCTTTCACACCCCAATTATGTTCATTCATAAGTCTTAGCGACAGCCAATCCAATAATTCTGGATGCGTTGGAGGATCTGACTGCGTGCCGATATCTTCAATTGTCGCAACTATTCCTCTTCCAAATAGTTGGTGCCAGACGCGATTGACCAATGTACGTGCGGTTAATGGGTTTTTCTTATCAACAATCCACTGTGATAGCCCCAATCGATTATCATCCCAATCAATATTCCATGAATTTAGAGCTTCCGGAACACTAGGTTGAACCGTGTCGGCTTTTAACAGCCAATTGCCTCGTTCAAAAACTTGGGTTGTACGTTTCATATAGTTCGGGTTCTCAATCATTATGGGAACAGTGGGAGTTCTAGAATTAATTAATTCCATGAACTTGGTCTCAATTTGATTATACCCGGCTTTATCTTTTCCTGGTAGGTCGGCTAAGAAGCCTATCCAATATATATTAATGGCAGTTGCCTTTTTGGGAATATTATCATTATTGGTTTCAAAATAAAGATTGAAATTTCCTTCAATTGGTTTGAAGGGGAATTTAATAGTAGTATTTCCTTTCGTCTTTCCAATTTTGAATTGTGCCAATATTTCTCCTTTGGCATTCTCCTTTCTAATTGTCACTAACGTATTATCGTAGCCCGAACGATAATTCAAAAGAAAGTTGCTGGCATTGTCTGACCAGGCATTTTGCATATTACATGAACCATCATCCCAGAGTGCTACCGATGCATGATCATCATAAGAACCATTGACGAAATCTTGGAATAGGTGTGAATTGTATACGGGTTGTTTGTATAGAAGGAAGTTCTTGTAAGCAGTTGCCAATTTATCATTACCAAATTGAGATACCCAATTATTGACTTCATCTACCTTTTTTTGCTGCTCATTGGAATAGAATTTTAAAATTGGAGCTTCGCTAGGTATATCCTCATCCCTTGAATTATTAAAGAATGCCATAAGTTTGTAATAGTCCTCATGTTTAAAAGGGTCGTAGGGGTGACTGTGGCATTGAACACACCCAATGGTTGTACTTTGCCAAACTTCAAATGTAGTATTCACACGATCTATTACAGTGGCGACCCTAAATTCCTCATCATCAGTACCTCCTTCATCGTTGTTCATTGTATTTCTATGAAAGGCAGTGGCTATAAGCTGATCAACAGAAGGGTCAGGGAGTAAGTCACCTGCCAATTGTTCAATGGTAAACTGGTCGTAAGGCATATCTTTATTTAAGGCCTTGATTACCCAATCTCGATATTCCCAAATACTTCTCCCTTGGTCTTTTTCATACCCCTTTGAGTCAGAGTAACGGGCCATGTCTAGCCACCACGTTGCCCATTTCTCTCCAAAAGCTGGTTGGGCCAAAAGGTTATCCACAAAAATTTCATAAGGAATCTTACCATTGTTGAAATCTTTGAATAGATTTTTATTTGGGGGTAATCCCGTAATATCAAGGGCCAATCTTCTTGCAATTACATTTGGTTCAGCGGAAGGATTTGGTTTTAGTCCTTCATTGGCCAATCTTTTTAAAATGAAATTGTCGATACCGTTTTGGGCAAAAGCTGAGGTTTCAAGGCCTGAAAAACTTGCTTCCTCAGTAATGGTTGGCACTTCTACTTTTTCAGGTAAGGAATAGGCCCAATGTTTGCCCCATTTTGCGCCTTGGTCAATCCATCGTTTCAATAAATCGACATCACCTTCTGAAAGTTTTTCTTTTTCATAAGGCATTCTAAGTTCAGGATCATCCGATTTTATTCGCTTGATCATTTCACTTCCGGATGCATTACCAGGTATAATGGATGGATGGCCTGATTCGGTTGTGCTTAAAGCCTCTTCCTCAAACAAAAGACTAAAACCTCCATTCATTTTAACACCGCCATGGCAAGAAATGCAATTTTTATTTAGGATAGGTTTTATGTCGGCGCTAAAATCGACTTCTTCCTGCGGTTTGAAAATATTCCATAGAAGAACAATACCGAATACCGTCAATATTATAATTAGTGTTTTGCGGTGGTTTTTTTTCATCTCCTATTCATCTGAACCCGTAACAATCAGGTATTCATAAAAATAGGGAATTTTAAAGGTGCTTCAAACCAAAAATTAGACAAACAGCAGTTGCTGACTGATTAATGATTACTTAAATATGGGAAAAACCTTCTAAAAGGCGTCTATGAGTTTAATTGGACCGACTTTGAATCACCGTCAACCACAACCTTTATCAAATCATGTTTTGAAAGGGCTTTCATAGATTTATCCCATTTCTTTCCGCTTAAACCTGCTTTGCTTTTTAGGTCTGCCAAAGCCATTTGGCCTTCTGGTTTTAATAAATCAATTATTGTTTTCTCTTCATCGGTCAATTCCACCTGCTTTTTCTCAGGCCGCATCTGCGGGAAGAAAAGTACCTCTTGTATCGAGCTATTATTGGTCATAAACATCACCAGGCGGTCTATGCCAATGCCAATGCCCGAAGTAGGGGGCATACCATATTCCAAGGCGCGAAGAAAATCATAATCAATGAATTGGGTCGCCTCATCATCGCCTTTTTGCGCTAACGCCAATTGGTGTTCAAAGCGCTCGCGTTGGTCAATGGGATCGTTGAGCTCTGAATAGGCGTTGGCCAATTCGCTACCGTTAACCATCAGTTCAAAACGCTCTGTAAGTCCGGGTTTAGATCGGTGCTCCTTCGTCAATGGACTCATCTCTTTGGGATAGTCGATGATGAAGGTGGGCTGTACGTATAAATGCTCACACTTCTCTCCAAAAATTTCGTCTATTAACTTTCCGCGGCCAAAACTCTCATCTACTTCCAAATGTAGATTTTTGCACACTTCACGCAACTGGGCTTCATTCATTGCCGACACATCAAAGCCGGTATGGGTTTTAATGGCATCCAGGATGGGCACTCTGGGGTAAGGAGCTTTAAAATCAATTTCCTTGTCACTCACGGTTACCTTGGTGCTGCCGGTAGCATCTTTAGCCACTTTTTCAAGTAATTGCTCTGTCATGCCCATCATCCAGTTGTAATCTTTATATGCCACATACAATTCAATCATTGTGAATTCGGGGTTATGGGTGCGGTCCATGCCTTCATTCCTAAAGTCCTTGGCAAATTCGTATACCCCATCAAAACCTCCGACAATCAATCGTTTTAAATACAGCTCATTGGCTATTCGCAAATACAGGGGAATGTTCAATGCATTATGATGCGTTAAAAACGGACGGGCAGCAGCCCCACCGGGAATGGGCTGTAAAATGGGAGTTTCTACCTCTAAATATCCCATGTTGTTTAGAAATCCACGTATACTATTGGTAATCTTGGTTCGTTTTACAAAAGTTTCTTTAACAGATGGATTTACGATTAAATCAACATAACGTTGGCGGTAGCGAAGTTCTGGGTCGTTGAACTCATCATAAACATTGCCCGCTGCATCTTTTTTTGGTAAGGGTAGCGGTCGCAATGCTTTGCTCAACATGGTAAATTCTTTTACCATAACGGTTTTCTCACCTACTTGGGTTGTGAACAACTCACCTTCGATGCCAATGATGTCCCCAATGTCCAGCAGTTTTTTGTAAACCTCGTTATACTTGCTTTTATCCTCACCGGTACAGATTTCATCGCGATTAAAATACACCTGAATACGACCATGACTGTCTTGTAACTCGGCAAATGAGGCCTTACCTTGAATTCGGCGTGACATCAAACGACCAGAAATAACAACTTTCTTGCCCTCTTCATAGTTATCCTTTATACTCATTGATGTGGCATCAACAGGATATAAAGCGGCAGGATATGGGTTTATACCCATTTCCCTTAATTTGGTCAATTTTTCCCTTCTAATTACTTCTTGTTCCGAAAGCTGCATAATATGAATCTTAAAGCCGCAAAATTACATTATTTAAAAAAAGAGAAAAGCTACTTTTCAATTAATACGCTTATTTAATAAATTCTATCTGTGATTCATGATAAAAATCATAGAATTATGTCCAATTCATCGCTTCTTTTGTTGGATTATATTGGTCTGTTTTATGAAGTTAATACTTCGTGGCCTCTATTATTCGAGTGACCTTCTAGAAATGGTTGCATTAAAATGTTTATTTGAATATTAAATCATCCACAAATGAAAAGTTTTATTATTGGTATTATCGCTGTTTTAGGTTTTAGTTTTAGCTCTTTAGGGCAAGATTTGACCCCATACATTAGAATTGTTGAGACGAATGAGTCCATTCAACAATCTTCCGAAAAGATCATAAACGCACTAAACGAAAATTCATTCCAGGTTTTGGGAACGTATCATCCTGCAAACAGAAGTTCTTTAAAGGTGATTGCCTTTACCCGAAACGATCTAAAAAACACGGTCGTAAAAGTAGCGGATAGGGGAGCTCTTGGAGCAATATTTAAAGTGGGTTTGGTACAGAAAGAGGGAAAAGTCACTATTTCCTATACAAATCCGGATTATATCTTAAGAGCTTATTTAAGGGACAATTACAATTCTTACAAGAGCACTTTTGAAAAGTTCAGTGCGGATTTAAAAACAACTTTTGCCGCTATTGGCAATGAATTTGTTCCTTTTGGAGGAACTGTGGCTGCCGATAAACTCAAGAAATATCATTATAAAATAATGATGCCTTATTTTACCGACCCCGTAGAACTTAATGAATTTGCTTCCTTTGAGGAAGGCTTGAAAATTATCGAGGACAATTTAAAGGCAAAAAAAGGGAATACGGTTCAGGTGTATAAATTGGTTTATCAAAATAAGAAAGTTGCGGTCTTTGGTGTAGGATTAAAAAGTAAGGAAGATGGGGAATCCCACTTTTTGCCAATAATAGGTATGGATCATGCAGCAGCTTTACCTTATGAAATTATATTACAAGGTAACAAGGCAACCATGTTGCATGGTAAATACAGAATTGCATTGCATTGGCCAGATTTGACCATGGGTACATTTATGAAAATAATGAGTACTCCGGGCGATATTGAAGATACGCTTGAAGAGCTATGCAAACCATCGGCATCTAAATCAAGTTCCCCATAAAGAATGGAATTAGAAATACTCAATTAATGGTATCTCAATGATAAAAGGGAGGCTGTCTAAAAGCCCTATTCAACGTCTTTGCGAGGTACGAAGCAATCTCTAAGTTCTTGACAATCAAGCAACAGATTACTTCATTTCGCCTACCTACTGCAGGCAAGTTCGTAATGACGACTTGTTTTAGCTTTTTAGACAGCCTCTTTTCGTATTAAAATGTAACAAAATAGGTAATTTTGCGACATATAAATACACCTGTCCTTCTAAAGGGCGGGTCATCAATCAAAATCCAAATCAAATGAGTTTTATTCGTGTCTTATTAGCCATATTGTTTCCGCCCTTGTCCGTAATCGGGAAAGGCTGTGGTTCTTTCTTAATTGTATTGCTCTTGACCTTTTGTGGATGGGTTCCTGGGGTCATTGCGGCATTGGTAATTTTAAATAATCCCAACTGATCATTGTATCTTTGCAGCAATGAACAAGAATGTTGCTCTTCAAGATTTAGGACTAAAGGATTATAAGGAAGCTTGGGATTACCAGGAACTTCTTTTTCAGCAAACCGTTGACCTCAAAATAAAGAACAGGAGGGAAGACACCCATGTGCCAACCCCTAATCATTTTCTTTTTGTGGAACACCCACATGTGTACACTTTGGGAAAGAGTGGCGATATTGATAATCTGTTGGTAGATGAAAAGGTTCTGGCTGAAAAAGGTGCCACATTCTATAAGATAAACCGTGGAGGGGATATTACGTATCACGGTCCCGGACAAATTGTGGGTTATCCTATTCTGGATTTGGACAATTTCTTTACTGACATTCACAAGTTTCTTCGGTTTTTAGAGGAGATGGTTATTTTAACGCTTGCCGAATACGGATTAAAAGCCGAGCGTTCCGAAGGGGAAACCGGCGTTTGGTTGGATGTTGGGACACCCTTCGCCCGAAAAATTTGTGCCATGGGCGTTCGTGCCAGCCGTTGGGTGACTATGCATGGCTTTGCACTGAATGTCAATTCCGATTTAGGGTATTTTGATTTGATGATACCATGTGGTATACGGGGTAAGGCGGTTACTTCACTTAATGTGGAATTAGGAAAACAAAAGGTTGATGTTGATGAGGTCAAAGAAAAACTGCTCAAGCATTTTGTGGAACTGTTCGGGGCGCAGATCATCAAAGAAAAAACCCAAGTGTAGGTATGGTTTATTAGTTGGGCAAGACCAAAACTTCCACCCTTCTATTTTTTGCCCGGTTGGCGTTGGAATTGTTGTCAATCAAGGGTTTTTCTTCCCCATGGCCCTGCTCTTTCTATGTAAGTTTCTGGCTAGAATTTAATATCGCTTGCGTTTTATGCTATTTAATGCTGTCTTTATTGGTTTTTAACAATAGTTGCTGCGTCATGGCCGTTTTTAAGGAATCCTTGCTTTGGGCATCCAACGCTTGGGAATAACGCTGATAGGCGTCCCGCAAATCTTCTTTATCTGTCTCTGGTATATCGCTTTTATCCACCAGTTCAAGATAGTTGGTGACCTTGCCATTCCCGCCTGTAAGCGAATCACCGAAAATGTTGCCAAGGGTGCTAGCCTGCAGATCCAAGAAGTTATTTGTGACCTCAGATTTTGGTTTCGGGTCGGTCTGTGCCTGAGAGAAGCTAAGGGTGCCGAAACAGGCTAATAATAAAAGTGTTTTTAGCGTTTTCATCGTTCTTTTTTTTATAGATTTTTACTTATTGTTACCCTTTAATGTCCTTTCCTTAAAAAGGTTAACCCTTTTTCATATTTTTTTAAGGTGGTGTGCTTTATGGTCACTTTTAGAAATTACCATCCTGTTATTTTTCAAAAGCGGTAAGCACACTCTTGCCAATAAGAGCACCTTTTTTATTATAAGTTTCTTGTTTTACCATACCAAAGCCTTCTGAAAGCCAAAGCTTGCTACTCATAGTCATCTTAATGCCCATTTTAGATTCGGTGTCATAGGTGATGACATAGCATTCGAAGTCACCTGCGGGCGTACTTACGGTTTCGTTGCCTTCTACCTTTCTATTAAAAAACTTCATCGTCATTTTCATGTTCATGGGAGGCATCTTTATGGTCATAAATAGATCGGCATCGGGTAGCGACTGGCCAACACTAAGATTATTTGGGTATAAAAGGTCTGTACCGGACATTTCCATTTCCATATCCTCGTATTGCCCCATAACACCTGGTGACATCATAGAACTGAAGTCAATGGTAACCCCATCATCGGTACAGGTTATTCCATATTCTGAACTAGTAACCATTTTTCCTTTTTCATCTGTCATCTCGTAGAACATGGTAGCCGTATTTCCACTGACTTCCTTGACTTCGTAATCCATAACGCCAGACATTTTATCCTTTTTATTGTACATGGTAATTTGAAACTTGGTGCCCTCATCCATAGGAAAGTATTTGCTGCAATCCTGTGAAATAATTGTGGAGGGGATACAAAAAAGGACGCATACAAGTAATAGTGTTCTCATAATTTAGATTTAAAGTGATTTAGTATTACATTTTTATAAACTCTACTCTTCTGTTTTGGGCTTTTCCATCCAGAGTGCCATTATCACCAACAGGTTCCGATTCTCCTTTGCCATCAGTAGAGAGCCTTGCCGAATCCACATTGTAAACATTAACCAGCGCATCTTTAACAGCCTCAGCTCTATCTTTGGATAAATTCATATTTGTGTCATCGTTCCCATCAGCATCGGTATGTCCTATGATATTAAGATTCATACCGCTTTCCTGCTGCAATACCTGAGAGATCTGACGGATTATCCCCATGGATTGGGGTTGAATATTGGCCGATCCTGAATCGAAAAGAATACCATTGGTTGATACTTTGCCTTCTGAGAGCAATTTTCTTCTTAAATCGATTCCTCCTTCGGCAATTTTAATATTGCTGATATAAACGGCCTCTTTGTCGGTTTTTATACCCCTCAAAGTAAACTTGATGCCTTGCATCTGCTCATTTGTGGAAAGTAATCGTGGTATATCGAGATACTTTTTTTCATTGATCCAAAATCGAAAACGTTGTTTGTTCACGGCTATGGAGACATGATGTTTTTCTTTGATTATGTTTCTAATATCGGCATGTATCTCATTGCGAATGACCCGTTTGCCATCTATGTTGTTTTCTACGACAATACCTCTGCCAATAAATTGACAAAAAGAATACTCGGTCTTACCATAGTTCTTGGCTTTGTTAAAAGTATTATTGTCACCTATTATAATACCAAGATAGGAGTGGGATGAAGTCTTGTTATCAAGACCGGTGGCCATCACATCGAATTCTAAGGTAAATTCTTCGGGCAGTTTGGTGACATCTGGTATATAAGCCGTGTTGTACCCCGGTAATATTTTCAACCATTTTTCGGGATATCCATCTACAGTAACTAATTCTCCGCTTCCGTTGGAATTCCATTTAGACGGAAAATCCCCAATAAAATCCAAGGCGAAATCATCAAAGAATAAAAGTTTATCTCCGGGAACAAAATCAAACTTGCTATAGACCTGTATTGTTTTAGGTCCGCCAGCAGAAGAGGTATTGTTCGGATTATTTCCACTTCCATTACCTGTGTTGGTTGGATTGTCAGCTTCATCATCGCTAGGAAACGGCATTTCTCCCTGTTTGCCTTTAGATCCAGGCTCAAGTATACTATCTAAAACTTCGTCAGTCTTTTGAGAGGTTTCTTTTTCTACCCTTCTTTCAACTGTGCGTTCCGCAGCTCGTTCAGCTGCTTTCCCCAATTTTTTTAATAATTGAGCGTTTGCATCCGGAGTGGCAAACAGAAATAGAAGGAGAGGAAGAATAATACGGAGTTTCTGTGCGAGTGTTTTCATGATCATAAAATGTTAAGTGTTCTTTAAAGATAAGAAATATTACTAGTTGTTTTGAATTCAGCTAGTTACAATTTGATGTGGGTCAAATTAACCTCTGCCTTACAAGATAATAAGGTTTACTTGAATATACATTTAGAATAATATATCTGGAAGGGAGAAATGTATATTCAGTACAGAATCAAGTGTCATTGGCAAAACCGCCAATCAATTCATTTGATATACAATGATGGAATTCTTTTGGTCCTGGGTAACCACTTCTAGTTTCCTATCATTTTCCATATCTGCCATATCCATGGGCGAGGATCCAAATACAGGGAAGTTTTTTATGGGAACTGCCTGACTATCGAATAAATACACTTTTTGGTTTTGAATATCGGTAACACCAACATAGATTTTATCGTAGATATAAAATATTTTGGGCTGCGAATAAACCCCAAAATCTAGCTCAATCCTTTTGCCTCTTATGCTCAACACATTATCATTCATATACACAAAAGTCTTGCTAGTGGCATCAATTCCGTGGTCTTCGTTCAATCTTAAATTGGTAGTGTTTGACTTTCCGTTAGTGGCAATTTGGTGAAGCACACCTTTTTTATCTGTCAATACAAACTTGTTTTTGTATAAGTACACTTCATTTTGGGAGAAATCAATTTTCCCGTTTACTCTTGTTCTTATATTTCCAATCCGGTTAAGGATTTTTAAATCACCATTTTCCAAGGTGAAGACCAAATAGTCTTTGTTGGCGATTGCCAAATGTTTTGGTGCTTTCAAAATTGGGCTTTCGGCTTGGGTATATTTAAATCCACCTACGATAGAGCCTTTGTTGTTGTACATGAAAACCTTGTTTCGCTGGGTTACAACAAAGCGATAGTCTTTTTTGTTTTCGTAATCAAAAACAGCCAATGCGTTTAAATTCCCTCCTTCGAACTTTTTTGTAAAGGGATTTACTTCTTTTCCATTTCTATCAAGAATCAAAAACTGATTGTTGGTGGTGAATGCCAACTGTAATCGTTTGTTTTTATAAATATCAACTTGATGGATTTTGCCTTGAATCTGACCCTCCAATTGTTTTTTCCAAAGCACTTTGCCTTGCGTTGAGATGAGATACAGATTGTTTTCCTGGTCCTGTACAACAATCTCTTTTTTATTTGTTCTATGGTTGATGACGAATTGTGGTTTGGTAGCCAAATCAGCATCCAATTGTAAGGTGAACAGTGGCGATACCGTATTTATTTTGGATTTTCTGCCCGTTTGTTGAATGACCACATTGGTATGAAAAAATCCTTGGTCAGCCACTACCTGTGCTGCAAAGGTATTTTTGTTGAATTTAGCCTTTCTAAAATCCTCAATAAGTTCTTTTGAAAAATCACTATCAAGCATTTGCTCAATACCTTTTGCTGTGGAAACAAAAAGTATAGAGGATTCATCGGCAAGTGCATCCTTCGCAGAGGCAAAGACATCTGTTTTCTCAAAAGTAGAACCGTTTTTATTGCTATTGATGATTGACTCTATGGCCTTCTTGTTTTCCGCAAAAATGAAAGCATTTTCTAATATGGTGCAGAAATTCGCTTTATAATTAGCGATTAATGGATTCAAATAAAGGTTTAAAAATTCAGGTTGGTTAAGTTCCAAAATCTGATTGCCTTGATATTCTGTTTCCGATTTTTTAATGCTCCCAATGTACTCTGATAGTTTTTCAGAACCATAGGTATTCAGAATAATAGTTTTACCGCCATCCTGATAAATAATTCCAATCTCTTCGACCGTATTTAAAAGGGAGTCTTTTGGAGAATCCAATTGTAAATATTGCTGTTGGTTTAGGGCGAATGTACTGTAATCATCAAATGTATAGGACAAAACTGCATCGGCAGATCTTGGTGCAAGTGCTGGAGTGGTATTTGCCAAAGGATTGGTGTCCTTAAAGAGGTTTATAAAGTTTTTGACTGAGTCTTTTGCGACGGATATTCCGTTTAGACTAATACGATTTTGGTTCACATTGACATCTACAAGAATCCAATCGGAAAAATGAGAAACTTTCAATGCTGAATTCTCTTTTAGTAAGGATTTGGATAGCGACTCACTTTTTTCAAGATTGATGAATATGGAGGCGTTTTTCGAACCACTTGCAATTTCGTATAGTTTCTCTAGTTCAGTGAATGTTTTGGGTTGATCAAAATACTTGATGAGGTTTTCGATAATAACCTTGGATGAGCTAATTGCAATTTTCCCATTTAGGGAAATGCCATAGAGGATATCGCCCTCCAAATCGTACTTATCAATTTTTTGACCTTCAATTAAAACGGATTCTTTTCTACTATTTTGAATACTGTCCAACACAAAAGTATTGGCAGCGTCGCTGGTTACATAGGTAAATTCAAAATTATCGGCACCAAATTCAGAAAACGCCAGAACTGATTCAGTTTCAGAGGTAACACGGTCCAGATGTTTTATCTCATTAAAGACCGACTTGTATATCCCAAACGATTCCAACTTAGAAAGGAAATCATTGTTTTTCAGGTCACTTTTAAAACCAGTTAGATTGTTTATCTTGACAATTACGGCTGCATTCTGTGGAATAAAATCAAGTAAGGAAGAAGCCTTTTTTTGCTGCTGTGAACAACCAACAACCAATAAAATGAATAGGCCAACAAAAAATCTGAGATTCATCAAAAGAAATTTACAGCGAAGTTAGTTTTTTAAAGCTTTAGTGTCAACTGTTCTGGTAATTGTCTAAAGCTTTTTCTATGGTATTTTGTTATGCCGTATTTGCGAATAGCAGCTCTATGTTCTTTGGTAGGATAGCCTTTGTTTTTCTTCCAATTGTACATCGGGAATTCTTCGTGTAACTTTATCATATAATCATCACGATAGGTTTTTGCCAAAACAGATGCCGCAGCAATACTCATGTATTTACCATCACCTTTCACAATACATTCAAAAGGAACATTATGATATGGTTTAAACCTATTGCCGTCTACTATAATGAATTTCAGGTTGTCATTGAGTTGGTCAATTGCTTTGTGCATAGCCAATATAGACGCATTGAGAATATTTATTTTGTCAATTTCTTCGGGAAAGATATGGGCCACACCAAAACACACCGCACTTTCCTCAATTATAGGTTTTAATGTATTGCGTTTGGTTTCAGAAAGTTGTTTTGAATCGTTTAACATTGCATTTTTGAAGCGCTTTGGTAAAATCAGGGCAGCTGCGGTAACCGGACCAGCAAGACAGCCGCGGCCTGCTTCATCTGTACCTACTTCATCGTGGGCATGGTAAAATCTTTTCAGCATATTGAGTTGCTACGGATTATGGGCGAATATAATTTTTTTGTTTCAATCTTAAGTATTGTAAAACATGATGTGCTACATAAATACTATTTGTTGTAAAAACTTTCACATTATATTAGGAACAAAAAAATTAACTTTGCCCGGTAAGCTGTTTTATGAAATACTTTTTCCTACTGCTATTTGTATTAAGTTGCCCATTACTCCACGCACAGGTAGATTCCATTCCATCTGGTAAAAAACTTGATACTACAAAATTCAAGAAGAAAAGTAAAAAGAATGTTCTACCAGACGCTGCTCAGGAAATCACCATTAAGGATTATAAGATTATCTCCTATGCTCGTGATACAACCTATTTAGATACAACACTTACGATTCAAAAAGAATATAAATACAATTATTTAAGAAAGGATAATTTTGAATTAATGTCCTTTGCCAATGTTGGGCAACCTTATAATAAGTTGGGTGTTGATTTTGAGCGCAGTCATTTGTACCCCTTATTGGGTGCCAAAGCCAAACATTATAACTATTTTGAGGTTGAGGATATTGAATACTATAATGTAGCAACTCCCATGTCTGATCTGTTCTTTAAGACGACCTTTGAACAGGGGCAACTATTGGATGCCTTATTGACCTTTAACACCTCTCCTCGTTTTAATATTTCTATAGCATTTAAAGGATTTCGTTCCTTGGGCAAATATCAATTAGATCAATCCCAATCAGGAAATTTCAGGACAACAGCTAACTATCTATCTAAAAATGGGCGCTATAGTTTGAGGGCCCATATTGCAGCCCAAGATGTAGAAACAGAGGAAAATGGAGGGTTGTTGGCCAAAGAAGAACAATTTGAATCTGGTAACCCTGATTTTATAGATCGTTCGCGTATAGACACAAGATTATCCTCTACTGATTTTGGTAATAATAAGATTTTAGGAAAACGTTATTTTTTAGAGCATCAATATAAACTGTTGAGAACGAGGAAAGATTCTAGCAGGATTGAAAAGACCTCATTAGCGATAGGGCATACTTTTAATTATGAAACAAAGTATTACCAGTTTGAGCAATCGAATTCCAATGATTACTTTGGGTCGGTTTTTATTTCCCCAATAAATGATAAAGCAAGTTTAAAAACCACCTATAACGAATTATTTGCTGAATTCTATAATGCGACTTTAGGAAGATTACAGGGTAACGTAAGTCATTACAGCTATAATTATTATTTCAATAGTTTGTTAGTTACTCCAGAAGGTCAGCAAATACAAAGTCAATTAAAAGGAGATGAAATAAGCCTCGGTGCCAAATATTCAAAGACCATAGGAGGGTTTTTAGTAAAGGGTAGTGGTAAATACAATCTGTCTGGTGACCTAACAGGCAGTATTCTTGATGCATCGGCTAGCTATCGCTTCAGTGAAAAAAATAAAATAGATATTACAATACACTCATCCGCAAGAATGCCAGACTTTAATTTCTTGTTGTATCAAAGCGAGTATGTAAATTATAACTGGCAGAACACATCGAATTTTGAAAGTCAAAAAGTGAACAGTCTACAATTTCAATTTGATTCAAAAAAATGGGGTAACCTCGCCGCAAAGTATACTACTATAGATAACTATACCTATTTTGGTGCTGACGCTGGTCAAGAGTTGGTAGAAAATCAAGAACAGGCTACCATTAAACCATTTCAAGAGCCAAGTAGCGTAGGCCATTTAAAGGTTAAATACATTAAAGAATTTAAATTGGGCGGCTTTGCGCTCAATAATACCATAATGTATCAAAATGTTTCTCAAAGCAATGATGTACTTAATGTGCCTCAATTGGTGACTAGGAACACCTTGTACTTTTCTTCCGATGTATTCAAAAAGGCCATGTATTTGCAAACAGGTGTTACCTTTAAGTATTTCACTTCCTATAATATGGATGCCTACAATCCAGTCCTTGGCGAATTCTATATCCAGAACAATGAAGAACTGGGCGGTTTCCCCATGTTGGATTTTTTTATAAACGCAAGAATACAACAAACGCGAATATATCTCAAAGCGGAGCATATTAATTCTTCCTTCTCTGGCTATAATTTCTATTCGGCGCCAAATTATCCCTATCGTGACTTCGTTATTCGTTTTGGTTTAGTATGGAATTTCTTCTCATAGTATTAAGTGGATTACTGCCACTCGCTTTTAATAGTTGCATTATGGTTTTGGCTTCGGTTAAAAAAGGGCTAAAACTATTGTTTTAAGCCCCGTAATAATTTTTTTTTCATGCATTGCTTCTTGCTATTCAGTGGGTTAGGGTCTATTTGGTAAAAAGGTTTCAAAAAAAATGATTTAGGTATTGTGTAAAGAAAAAAACCATCTTATATTTGCACCCGCTTTGAGGCTGAGGCTTTTGAGTGGGAGTGTTGAAACGAGGTTCGTTTCATTTTTTAAAGTTCATTGGAATATTGTAAAGACAGCGTATTTGGCACATTTTAGGATGTGTCGAATATAAATTAAGAATTTGAATCGAGAGACGGGG
>RCND010000527.1_pt1 | contig 21778 bp, 19 predicted proteins | sample 2041351 | NCBI WGS metagenome assembly RCND01 (sample SAMN09708230, study PRJNA481090) | Marine sediment metagenome, whole genome shotgun sequencing project. | biome: marine sediment; feature: ocean; material: sediment; isolation source: Sewage treatment plant 12B marine sediment (STP12B) ... | reverse complement strand
TGTGAACGTCGGAAGGGAAGAACTGAGGCCCCTCCTCAAGAAGAGGGATTACCTCCTCCAAAATTGAGCCAGTTGCGATACCGTTCCGAGCGGACACTGGAACGTACGCGGCAAAGTCCCACTCTGCAGCCTCACTCAGCTGCTCGAGAATCTGTCCCTCATTGGCAATATCGGTCTTGTTGACGACGACAATCGTTGTGGCATTCGCCTCTTGCAGCCGTTCTGCGATAAGACGATCGCCGGGGCCGATCTTCTGTGTTGCGTCGAGCACAAAGAGAACGGCATCCGTCTCCTCGAGCGAGCCATAGACGAGTCGATTGAGACGGCTACCCAATGCGGTGCGGGGACGGTGCAGACCAGGAGTATCAACAAAGACAATCTGCATGTCCTCTTTGTTCAGAATTCCGCGAATGGTGTTGCGCGTTGTCTGCGGGCGCGACGAGGTGATCGAAACCTTCTCCCCTACCAGGGCATTGACGAGCGTCGACTTACCAACGTTGGGTCTTCCGACCACTGAGATGAAACCTGAGCGCACTACGGATGCAACCTTATCTGAGCGACACGTCGCCCTTGGACACGTTCGACAGTAAGGGTATGACGGTTGAACTCGAACTTCTCGCCTTCGGCCGGTACCCGGCCCGCCAGCCCGAGAACGAGACCGCCGACCGTGTCCCAGTCCTCGTCAGGGATCGTAGAACCGATCAGCTCGCCGAGATCGTCGATGTCCAAACGTGCATCGATGAGGTACGACCCATCGGTCTCCTGAACCACCATCGGCTCTTCCTCGTCATACTCATCAGCAATCTCGCCAACAAGCTCCTCCAGAAGATCCTCGATGGTGACCAGCCCGGCGGTGCCGCCGAACTCATCGACAGCTATGGCCAGGTGAATCTGGTTTGCCTGCATCTCACGAAGCAAGTCCGGAACTCGCTTGGTCTCAGGGACGAAGTACGCATCGCGCATCAGGTCACGGGCCTGCCGCGGACCCGCCTCATCATCCCAACGCTGGAGGAGGTCGCGTGCATAAAGAACACCCAGGATGTCGTCGGTGTCATCGCCGAACACCGGGATACGTGACTTACCCTCCTCAAGCACGAGGTCGAGGGCATGCTCGCTCGACTCATCGGCATTGACCGTCACCATGTCGGGACGAGGAACCATCACCTCACGCACGATCGCGTCTGTAAAATCGAGAACCTGAGAGATCAATTCACGCTCATGAGCCTCGGTACTGGCATCATCATCGTCTTCCTCTTCTTCATCGAGGTCGGTGACCAAGTCAGCAGTAGCCGAACCGAGTGCAATCGATGGCGCCAACAACCAGGCAAACCGATAGGCAATAGTACGGGGCCGGTTTCTGCCGAGGATACGGGGCGCAACATCGCCCAACACGATCAGCACAAACCCCAAGATGACCAGTGTCACAACCAGTGGGATGCCGTCTGCCGAGCGCGTGAGCGCCCACGCCGCGGGGATTAGCGCAATGACCAACAGCCCGGTGCTGACGAGGCCAAGGGCAGGTTGGATCGTGGCGCGGTCGGCAAGCAAGCTGGCAATACGCTCCGCACGAGCGTCACCGTTGCGCGCATCATGGAGAGCATCGGCACGTGGTGTCCGCACCAGTGAAGCACCGGCTGCCCGCAACACCGCGGTGAGAAGAATGAGTACGCCGGAGATGACGAGGGCGACTGTGGTCATGGCCGAACCCGTCCTACCAACGCCAGGATTTCACGTTCGCGCTGTTCCATTGCCTCCGCCTCAGCTTCGATCACGTGATCGCGTCCGAGCAAGTGGAGAACCCCGTGGACAACCATGAGTGCCATTTCATCCTCAAAGGCTACTCCAGCGGCCTCGGCATTCGCACGCACTACGCGAGGACAGATCAGGATGTCGCCAAGGAGCAGCGGTGGCCCTTGACTGTCGACAACACCGATGCCGTCCGAAAAGTCTTCGATTGGGAACGACAAAACATCTGTCGGTCCTGTCTTGCCCATGTGTGCAGCGTTGAGTTCAGCCATACGAGACGGGTCGATCAAGGTGATCGCCATCTGGGTGGTGGCGGGCAGTGCCTCTGCAACCAAGGCCACCTCGGCGAGTTCGACAAGAGAGCCACTAGGCAGAGGGTCATCTTGTTCGTCTGCGAAGGTGATGTCCATCACTCGGACTCGGGCTGCGGGCCGGGGAACCCCGGGTAGGGCACCCGCGTGTGGTAGTAACCGACGAGGGCATCGACGATCGCCGCCTTCACGTTGGTGAGATCACCAAAGGTCAGATCGGCCTCGTCCAGCTGACCGTCGTCAAGCTTCTCCCCGACAACAGCATCGACCACCTTGGTGAGGCTGTCGGCCGTTGGGTCCTGTTCTTGGGCATGTGCCCGCGCCGCACCCTCGACCGCATCGCAGATCATCAGGATGGCGATTTCTTTTCGCTTCGGCTTCTCACCATGGTGGCGGAACAGCTGCGGATCGACGTCGGGGTTGGCCGTGATCCCCTCGTGGTAGAAATAGCGCATCAGCCCGGTGCCGTGATGGCAACGGATGCCATCTGATATCTCGGTCGGCAGCCTGTACTGGCGAGCCAAACGCAGACCGTCGGTCACATGGGAGCGGATGATCTTGCACGACTCAATCGGGTCCAGATGATCGTGTGGATTGGTGATGCTGAACTGGTTTTCTATGAAGTACATCGGGTCCTCGACCTTGCCGAGGTCGTGATAGAACGCCGCCGCCTGCGCCAGCAGCGGGTCGGCACCGATCGCCCGGGCCGCCTTGCCGGCAAGCGTCCCCACCAGTATCGAATGGTTGAACGTCCCTGGGGCTTTCTCCTCGATAAGCCGCAGCGCCGGGTGGTTTCTGTCCACGAGGTCGAGCAGCGTCAGCGTTGTCGTGATTCGGAAGAGATTCTCTAAGAACGAAACAAGACCCTGTGCGACGAGACCGGCGAGGATTCCTCCAAGCACGCCGAAGAGAGCCGCCTCGGGGTAAGTGTCGTACCCGCGGAACAACCACGAGATTGCTGCGGCAAATGGTGCCAACACAAGAGCCGACAACGCCACCGCCACCCGCAGTTGTCTCCGGCTGGACACCGAGGAGACGAAAGCAACAGGAGCAACTGTCGCACCGGCGGCAAAGACCGTTAGGGCGGGGTCGGCCGTGGATATCGCCACGAAGGTCGTCACAGGGACTGCAAGGAGAACGGCCGTGCGGGGGTCATACAAGATGGCTGCCACGTACCCGAACAGCATGGCGGGGATGGCAAAGCCAAGCGCGCTGAAGTCGCCATCAGTGCCGTCAACCAGTTCCGGGATCCGTGACGACAGGGCTGCCAAGACAAGAAGGATCCCAAGGAGCGCAAAGTGCTTTGGCTCCGACCACAGCCCCGGCGCCAGCCGCCACAGGAAGAACGCCGCAAGGGCGACCGTTAGCGCACCCAGCACAACAATCGCGGTCCGCGAAGTACCAAGCTCTTTCTCCACCAGGCCAAGTTCGTTGATCGCCTTGACTTGCACCTCGCTGAGAATCGCTCCGGCTGATGCGATCAGTTCGCCGGAGATGTAGGTGACTTCAATGTCGTCTACCGCATCAGCCTCTTCTTGCCGTTTCAACTCAGTCAGCTCGTCGGATACGAATTCGTTTGTTTCCAGCTGGTCGGCCACCAGCTCGCCGATCGCGGGGTGCGCAGCTGCACGCTCCTCGACAGACAGCACCGAGACAAAGACCGGTGACGATTCGCTCTGCAGCCGAGCCCGGATCTCATCGAGGTCCTCTTGCTTGATCCCGGCAGTCAGTAGCTCCTTGGCCTGGGCGTCGGCTTCTTCAACAATCGCGTCAAAAACCGATGCCTCGCCCGCCGCGATCCTGTCAAGATCGCTGTTGTACAAGGTTACAAACGCAAGGATCGTCTCAGCGCTGAGCAACGGATACTCGGAGTCGAGGATGCCGGCCCACTCTTCGACGTCTCTCCGGGGCAAGGTGGTCGTTGTCGCCTCAGGGAGTGTCGTAGTTGTCGTAGACGTCGTGGTTGTTGTCGATTCGCCTTCGACAACCGCCGCCTCGGTCGTTGGCGGCGTGGAAGATGTGGTGGTCGGGTCAATCGCGAGTTCGGAATCAATGACAACGGTGACCCCCTCGACATTACTCACTGCCGCAATAACCGCATCGAAGATCTCTTGACTGGGCACGGTTCCGCTCAGCGTGACCTCGCTCCCGTCTTCACGGGAAATGATGTCCTCGCCGCCTGCCTCGCGTACCGCCAGCTCGACCTCCGTCGCCTCGGCGGCGATGCCCGCTTCCTCGGAGGTAAGCAATGCATGCCTCTTCAGGTCCTCGAAAAAGAGGGCAATGTCGTTGCGAACGACGGGCATAATGTCGCCGTTGATCGAGAAGACGGACTTCACCGCAAGGCGGGCCCGCTCTTTGGCTGCCGAAGTCGCTGCATCATCAACCACGTTGATGGTTCGCGTCGCCTGGTAGGTCTCGGGCGATGCCAAACCCGGCTCAGGGATCACGGTTGGTGCAGCGACCGAGCGGCCGACGACCAACGAGGCGCCGACGAAGACAATCGTCACCGCGATCACAAGAAGGCTCATCGGGACGGCGTAGCGGCGGAAGAAACTCACTGGCCCTCCTCCTGACGACGCTGCTCATACTTGCGGTAAGCCTCGACAATGGCTGCAACGATGCGATGGCGGACCACATCTGCGCCGGTGAGTTCGATGAAGGCGATGCCGGAGACACGGTGGAGAACGCCCTGAATAGTCTTGAGACCCGACGGCTTGCCACCGTCAAGATCAACTTGAGTTACATCTCCGGTCACAACCATCTTCGAGTTGAATCCCAATCTGGTGAGGAACATCTTCATCTGCTCGGGACTCGTGTTCTGCGCCTCGTCAAGAACGATGAACGCATCGTTGAGCGTTCTCCCTCTCATATAAGCGAGCGGAGCTATCTCGATAGTTCCCCGCTCCATGAGATTCGCCGTTTCTTCTGGACCAAGCATCTCATACATGGCGTCATACAGCGGCCTGAGATAGGGATCGACTTTGGCGGTGAGGTCGCCGGGAAGAAAGCCGAGACGTTCGCCTGCCTCAACTGCGGGCCGAGTGAGAATGATGCGCCGCACCGAGCCGGACTGCAGCGCTTCTATGGCGCAAGCCATAGCCAAGTAGGTCTTGCCTGTCCCTGCCGGCCCGATCCCAAAGATCATCGTGTTGTCCCGAACCGCGTCGACGTACACCTTCTGACCGTGGGTCTTCGGCCGGACTTGTTTGCCGCGGCCAACCTTGATCGAATCAGTGAACACACCTGATGGTGAGGGGACATCTTGTTTGACCATGTCGATGACACGGGCGACCCGATCCTGATCAAGCGATTCGCCTTCCTGGATCAGGATGAGGAGTTCGTCAAACGCGGTCCTGACCATTTCACCGGTGGCAGCATCCCCAAAACCTCCGATCACAATCTCATTGCCGCGGGCGACGATGCGCACCTCGGGGAAGGCGGCATCAACCTGCTTTAGGTATGCGTCGCGTTCGCCCAGCAGGTCAACCATCAGGTGGTTGCTGGGGACGCGAATACGGATCTGAGTTTCGGAAGGAGTAGTCACGACAATTCGATCATCGGAAAAGGAAAGCGCGAACGGTGGGTCCTCGCCAGCCGGCAGTATATCGGCGGGTTCCGGTCAGGGGAATACGACCGTGACAGTATTTGCCACAAAAGGCCATCTAGATGCGCAAGGCGACGTGCTAATCGCCCTCTGAGGTAACGCCCAACTCAGTGAGACGCTCGCTAAACCCTTCTTCGGACTGGTCAAGAAGCATCGCCAGCATGCGGAGATCGTTGGCCCGAATGGTCAACACTCGACCGTTGAAGTCCTGACGGAGCATCTGGATGCCACGCAAGAATCGCTCGACTACTTGACCGTCCTGGCCAGAAAGCCGCTCGATCTGGTTTAGGTCGATGGTGACACCCTCTGCCGCAGCGCTTGGCGTCGGTGCGTCATCCTGCGGCAAGAGCTGCACAATCGGGACGCTGAAGAATTGCGCAAGGCGATGCAGACGAGGCAATGACAGGCTCCGCTCGCCACGCTCATAGGCGCCCAGAACCGCAGCCTTGAATTCCTGGTCCGACAGCTTCTGCACATCTTGCAGCGACAAACCTCTTTGTCGCCTGATCGACCGCAGCCGATTTCCCACCATCTCGTTGTATGTCGACATCAATAGTCTCCTAGGCCCTCCACCGAGTTTACAGACCGCGACCGCTCTGCGTAGCCATCATCATAACCCAGGGTAACCAAAATGTCTTGTATTGGTTAGTTTGGGCTGCCCTATTTCGGACTCAAGCTGGCTAACTAGTCCCATACGCTAGTCCCCGGGCGAGCAACTCCACAGTCAGCTGCCGGACAATCCGGTCAGCCGCGCGGCACCGACAACAGCTGCAGTTTCGACGCGGAGGACGGTTGCGCCCAAACTGAGTCGTAGCGAATCCTCGGGAATCTCCATGGGGGCAAAGCCTCCTTCGGGACCGATACACAAAACTGGGTCGGTCACCGTTTCGAGATCTGCAGCCGAGGCGCCGTGCTGCTCAGCGAACACGGGTGTACCCAAACCAGCCAAGTCGGCGATGGAGACGGGGCCATCGATCTCCAGAAGCCAGGCGCCACGTGATTGTTCGAGCGCTCCGACTGCCCATGAGGTCGTCTTCTCCGCCTGTGGGGTCCGTCCCGAGGTGTTTTCGGTAATCAGCCAAACAAGACGCTTCACGCCAATTTCGCCGAGCTTTTCCACAATGAACCGGAGCCGCGCAGTGTTCTTGGGCGGGGCTACCGCTACTACTAAAGCCGAAGGCCGGGGCAGTACCTCCTCCGCTCCCCTGCGCAGTGAACTCCCAGTCCAAGTGCCCGAGCCGACCATGCCGGCACCGTCGGTGTAGGTGACTTGGGCCGGCGCCTGTAGACGCAACACCTTCTCGAGATGACGGCAGGTGGCGGCGGCGAGATCAACTGATTCATCCTGCCAGGGACCGGGGACAAACAGATGCGGTATGTGACGAGCCATCAGCGGCGAGACACGGCTAGCGGCCGCGTCGTTTTCGCTTGCGGCGCTTGCCGTCAGCGGGTTCCTCGCCACGCATCGAAGCAAAGCTGCGCAGCGCCTGTTCTTCTTCGGGCGAGAGGTCAGCCGGGATGACCACCTCAACCTCGATGAGGAGATCGCCATGTCCACGACGTTGCAGACGAGGCATGCCTTGCCGGCTCAAACGGAACACCGATGCCGATTGCGTCCCCGCCGGGATGTCGATCTCCGTCGTTGAACCATCTACCAAAGGAACACTGATCTCCTTGCCGAGTGTTGCCTCAGCGATACCCAGCTGGACTTTGTAGTGCAGATCGCTGCCGACCCGCGAGAAGTTGGGATTGGCGGCGATCCTGACCTGGACATACAGATCGCCGGGAGGCGCACCCCTCTCCCCAACGCCGCCTCGGCCCGAGAGCCGCAGCCTGGTTCCGTCGTCAACGCCCGCCGGGATCTCGACCGTTAGTGACCGATCCGAGTCGATCCGGCCCTGACCGGAGCAGATCTTGCAGGGGTTGTCGATAATCTCGCCACGCCCTCGGCACGTTGCGCAGTCGGTGACGGTCATCATCGAGCCGAGCATCGTTTGTCGAGCGACCTGCACCTGCCCCGCACCGTTGCACGTTGGACAACGCCGCGGGTCGTGGCCGGGCTCAGCGCCCGCCCCGCTGCATGCCGGGCACCGCTCCGGAGCCGCTACTTCGATGTTCCTACTGACACCGGTCGCCGCCTCTGCCAAGGACATATCGACTACGACGCCAACGTCACCCCCGCGCGCCGGTCCGCGCTGCCGGGTCCCCCCAAACCCACCAAAACCGCCTCCAAAGAACTGCTGCAGAATGTCATCGAGACCACCAAAGTTGCTGAACAGATCACCGGCGCCAAACTGCTCACCACGATCGAAGGCCCCACGACGCTGTGGGTCGGACAGGATCTCGTACGCCTCGGCGATTTCCCTGAACCTTGCCTCAGCGGCGGGGTCCTCTGGGTTGGCATCGGGATGGGTGTCGCGGGCGAGCTTGCGGAAAGCCTTTTTGATGTCCTCCTGGCTGGCCTCGCGCGAAACACCGAGGATGTCGTAGTAGTCCTTCATGCTCCGAGACTGTCCTCGAGGCCGTCTCCAACTTCTTCAACGATGCGGATCGCACGTCGGTAGTCCATACGCATCGGGCCGAGGACGCCAACCCGTCCCTTGGCTCCTCCTCCGGCGCTGAATGCCGTCGACACGACCGCAAAATCGGCGCCGGCCACCTCGGTCTCAGAACCGAGCCGGACCGAGGTTCCTTCTTGGTCGTCACCGAGCAGGCGACGGACGTGGCTGTGTTGCTCGAGCAGCTCCAACATGGTGTGGACCTGGGCGAGATCCTCCCAGAGAGATGCCAAGTGGCTGGTGCCACCGACATAGAGCTCTCTGGTGGCATCAACCGTGGACCCCGCCGTGGCAGCAACAGAGAGAGCGATCTTCATGACCCGATCGGAATCCTGCTCATTGACCAGCGCGTTGACCTTGTTCCCGCCTTCGGTAAGGGTTGATCCCTCGAAGGCGGCGGCGAGCACAGCCTCGGCTTCGGCCAACTCGTTGTCGGTTGGGCTGAAGCGGAGACGGACAACCTCTTGCCCGACCCGCCCGGTCGCTCCCACCGACACCGCCATGACCACGGGACCGCCCAGGTGCACAAGGTGAAGACCCTGCACGATCTCGTCGCCGAAGCCGGGACCGATTACGACCGCCGGGTACTGCGTGATTTCTGTGAGCAGCCCGCTCGTTTGTTGGAGGAGCTTGCTCAGCTCTTGATGGAAGCCAGTGAAGAAGGACTCGATTCTTTCCCTGGTGGCGTTGCGCAGCTTGGAGGGAGAGCAGTGGTCCACGTAGTAGCGATAGCCGGCGGAGGTCGGGACTCGACCTGCGGAGGTATGGGGCTGTGTGACAAACCCATACGATTCAAGCTTGGCCAGGTCGTTGCGCACGGTTGCACTCGACACGTCCACCGCACAGTGCTCAAGTACGGAGCGCGAGCTGACTGGCTGACCGGTTCGGATGTATTCCTCTACCAGTGCCTGCAAAATGATGGAGCGGCGGTCGTCGAGCATCCGCCGAATTTAGCACTCGCGGGGCGAGAGTGATAAGACATCGGCCGGGACCCCGGTGTTCAGCGTGATTCCAGGGCAAGGATCTCTCTGGCAACCGCGTCCGTCAGCAGGGGTTTGCTCACCACGAGCCGATCCTCTGCAGTCGTGACAACACCGGCGTCGATGAACCGACGGCCGACTGCACTCTCGAGGAAGACCCGGCCTGCCTCGCCGGTCTTGACGCCGGACCGACGACGGAGACCGAGGAACACCCTCTCCTTCTCACGGTCCCAATCCCCGAGTCGCTCCACCCCAAGCTCGGGACGAATGCCCTGCTCGACTTGGTCAAGGTAGACATCGAGGCGCCGGGCATTTCGTCGGCGGGCGAGGTCGCGGTGACCGTGGGCACCCAACCCAAAAGCCACATACTCCCCCTGCGCCCATGTGGTCATGTTGTACCGGCACTCGTGGCCAGGTGTGCACCAGTTGGACACCTCGTAGTGACACATGACTGAAGCAGCCGCATCAACAAGCAACTCGTATTTGTCGGCCTGGTCGTCGTTATCAGGGGCGGCTGCGCCGTCTCTAACGTTGCGCGACAGTTCGGTTCCCAGTTCTACAGTCAGTGCGTATGCGGACAGGTGCTCGGTACCCAGGTCCAACGCAGCGGCCACGGTGTCCCGCCATGACCGAAGCGTCTCACCGGGCGTCCCAAAGATGAGGTCAACGCTCACAGTGGTCATCCCGGCTGCTTTGGCGTTACCGATGGCCTGAATGGCCTGGGCCGGCGTGTGGTTGCGACCAAGCGCCTGCAGGACTGCCTCGTCGAACGACTGCACACCGAGCGACACCCTATTGATGCCGACCTCTCTGAGCTGCTCGGCGTAACGCGGCGTTATGTCCTCGGGGTTCACTTCGATGCTGACCTCGGCATCGGCTACAAGTCCGAAACGGCTCCTGAGGGCGCCGATGATCGACCCAAGCTGGGCCACATCAAGCACCGATGGCGTCCCACCTCCAAGGTTCACGGCATGCAACTGACCCCAAGCGGGCTCCATCCCCACCTCGGCAACCACAGCGGCAACGTACCTGGCGACCGGACTGGATTCCTCTCCCATGTCCACGACAGCAAAGTCGCAGTAGGGGCACCGGCGGTGACAGAACGGGATATGAACGTAGGCGGCTCGCTCCTGGGCAGCGTCGTCTACTCGGTCACTCATCGATGCGTAGAGCGGAGATAAACGCGTCCTGCGGCACCTCGACCTGGCCCACCATCTTCATGCGGCGCTTACCTTCTTTTTGGCGTTCCAGCAGCTTGCGTTTTCGAGTGATGTCGCCGCCGTAGCACTTGGCGGTGACGTCCTTGCGCCGTGCTTTGATCGTCTCCCTGGCAATCACCCTGCTCCCAACCGAAGCCTGAACCGGGATGTCAAAGAGCTGCCGTGGAATCAGTTTGCGGAGCCGCTCCACCATGGCCCGACCGTACCGATAGGACCTATCTGTGTGCACGATCGACGAAAACGCATCCACTGGGACACCATTGAGCAGGATGTTGACACGGACCAGATTCGACTCGCGGTATTCGCCGGGTTCATAGTCCATCGAGGCATACCCGCGGGTTCGTGACTTGAGCTGGTCGAAGAAGCCGAACACAATCTCAGCGAGCGGAACTTGATAATGCAGCTCCACTCGCTCTGGGGTGAGGTAAGTCATTTCCCCCATTTCCCCGCGCCGTTCTTGAATCAGCTCCATCACGGTGCCCACGTATTGCGAAGGGGTGATGATCATGACTTTGACGTACGGCTCGGCGATACTTGCCAGCACCTGCGGTCCTGGCAGGTCTTGTGGCGATCTCACTTGAAGAACTGACCCATCGGTGAGATGTGCTTGATACTCGACCGAAGGAGCAGTCGCCACCAGGTCCAGGTCGTACTCGCGCTCAAGGCGCTCCCGCACAATCTCCATATGGAGCAGGCCGAGGAAACCGCACCGGAATCCAAAGCCGAGGGCTCGCGAGGTCTCTGGCTCATGGACAAGAGACGAATCGTTGAGACGAAGTTTGTCGAGCGCTTCGCGCAATCGCTCGAACTCATCACCATCGGTGGGGAACATCCCAGAGAACACCATCGGTTTTGGCTCGTCGTATCCAGGCAAGGCGCCCGTAGCGGCATGTGCCGCGTCGGTGACCGTGTCGCCAACCCTGATCAGATCAATCTCCTTGATCCCGGTGATCAGGTAACCGACTTCTCCCGCATCCAGCCGTTTGACGGGGTCTGGGACTGGTCGCAGCACACCTATCTCGTCAGCTGATTCCTCAAGATCGGTCGCCATAAACCTGACCAATTGCTCCGACTTGATATGGCCGTCAACGACACGAACCGAGCAGACGACTCCCCGATATGTGTCGTAATAGCTGTCGAATACCAAAGCCCGCAGGGGCGCATCGGCGTTGCCTTTTGGGGGAGGAAGCTGAGTAACAATGGCCTCGAGGAGCTCAGGCACCCCGATGCCGCTCTTGGCCGACACATGGACAACGTCCTCGGCCGATCCACCAACGATGCCGAGCAGTTCGGCAGAAACTCGCTCCGGCTCGGCTGACGGCAAATCGATCTTGTTGACGACCGGGATTATCTCCAGGCCGTTCTCGATCGCGAGGTAAGCATTGGCCAGCGTCTGTGCCTCGACACCCTGCGCCGCATCGACAAGGAGCAGCGCACCTTCGCAGGCTTCGAGACTTCGGGATACCTCGTAGGAAAAGTCAACATGGCCCGGGGTATCAATCAGGTTGAGTATGTAGGTCTCACCGTCTTGTGCCTTGTACTCGAGACGGACCGCGTTGGCTTTGATCGTGATGCCGCGTTCACGCTCGATATCCATGGTGTCGAGCAGTTGCTCACGCATATCGCGCTGCTCGACCGCTCCCGTGACCTCGAGAAGGCGATCAGCAAGAGTCGACTTGCCGTGGTCGATGTGCGCAATTATCGAAAAGTTGCGTATACGCGTTGGATCGCTCATAGGTTTCCGGGGCCCTCGATTGACGTATGCAGAGGAAGAGGAAGGGGACGGCATTGTACCCGCTCGCCGACGATGCTATTGTTCCGCCGTTCCTCCAACCCCTAGAGGTCTTTTTTCGTATGGCCAACATAAAGTCACAAAAGAAGCGAAATCGCCAGAACGAGAAGGCTCGTATTCGCAATCGTGCGATGCGCTCCGAACTCAAAACCCGCACCAGAAATACAATGGAAGCCGCTGCAGCTGGCGATGCCGATGCTGCCAAAGCAGCACTTCATGATGTGCAGAAGCGCATCGATATGGCTACCAGCAAAGGTCTGTTGCACAAGAGCACCGCATCCCGCCGCAAGTCTCGTCTTGCCAAGCAGGTAGCAAAGACGCTCGGCTGAACCAGTCATGAGTGATACAACCTGGCTGACCCCGGCAGCTCATGCCAAGCTGCTCGAAGAAGTTCAGCACCTGACCACAGACGGTCGGCGTGCGATCGAAAAGCGGATTTCGGAGGCTCGCGATCACGGCGACCTTCGGGAGAACGCCGAGTACGACACCGCCAAGAACGACCAAGGCATGATGGAAGCGCGCATCAGGCAGCTCAAACACATCATCGAGAATTCCGAGGTGCGTGAGGCCAAGGATTCCGGACGCGTCGAAGTCGGCACGATCGCCACGGTTGTTGATGAGGACGGTGACGAGATGGACTACTTCATCGCCTCAGCAGAGAACAAGATTCCAGGGATGATCCTGGCTTCTCCCACCAGCCCCGTTGGTTCAGCACTGCTTGGCGCGGCGCCTGGCGACACCATCTCGTATGAAGCCCCCGGGGGAACCTTCTCCATGACCGTCAAGGGTGTGCGGCTCTACGAGGGATAGCCCTCTTGCCCCCACTGCAGAGGCACAAGTCGCCAAAAAAAATGTTGCGAATAGTCCTTAAACCATCGGACCATCGGTCGACAGGTATCCGCGTACACATCGACAACGGTGGGAATCATGAAAAGGATCTTCAAGAATCTCCGCAGCGAGCGAGGCTCTTCCCTTGCCGAATATGCCCTCCTTACAGTTCTGTTTGCCGTGCCATCGATTGTGGCCGTGGAACAGGTCACTCTTGGGCTCAGCCAGAATTTCGAAGATGCGGCTGCCTCCGGCGTCGCTGTCGACCAATCCGATCCAGGATCGACACCTACCGTCCCCAATGACCCCACCACGACGGTCGCTCCTGCTACGTCGACCACCGTGCCAACCTCAACCACAGCTGGTCCCACCACAACAACAACGACGACAACAACAACAACAACAACACCACCAGCAGCAGCAACAACAACGACGACAACGACGACAACGGCTCCTCCCCCTACAACCACAGTTCCGCCGACGACAAACACAACGGCCGCACCTGGCGAGGAAGGCAATCTTGTCGATCCCGCTCCATCCCAGCAATCCACGACCGTTGACACCAAGGGCGGTTGGGTCACCTTCGAATCCGATGATGGTGAGATCAGCATCGGCGACAAGGGCCTCAAAAATAAATGGCAAGGCAGCCGTTCAGTCGAAGACGACAACAGCATTGTGGTTTCTCTGTGGCACAAGACAAACGGCAAGACAGTCACGATCACAGCATGGATCGACGACGACGGCTACCTCCAGACCTCTGTCATCTAGGCAACAGAACGTCGCTAGCGACGACGTGCTCCTCCGTACCAGCGACACATCGCAACGGTAAGCCGTTCCATGGTTACACGATGAGTAGCTTCCGGCGCAGTCTTCATCTGTAGGTCAGCGCGAGCCAACGCACCCAGAGCCAGCCGCAGGTCTGATCCCTTGACGCGGCTCCGCTGCTTCCAGACCTTTTCCATGGCCCAACCGGCCCGGCCCCCATCCCATTCGAGGAAGCTGTCGTAGTCCGGGGCTGCTGCGGCCAGCGCCCGACGTCGCACGTCATTCTGAAGAAAAGCCAGCAGCTGTAGCGGATGCCCGTGCTGGAGAAAGTCGGCGAGCCGACGCAGCGCATCACCATGATTGCCGGCAACAACCGAGTCCACGTAGTGCCACATTGGTTCGTCGGGTCGATTCTTGAAGCGGCTACGCACCGACTCGACATCGACAGTGGGGCCATCGACCGCCAGCTGATCGAGCGCTTGCCCAAGGGCAGCCACGTTGGTTCCAAACCGGTGCAACAGCACCGACGATGCTTCCCTATCGATCTTCAGACCGCGGTCACGGGCTGCCTGCGCCAGCCACTCCCCTGCGGTCCTCTCGGTAATGCGGCTGACCGAGACTTTCTCTCCCCGTTTCCTGAGCAAGGTACCGAGCGGTGCCGGGATTGCTCCCGTGGCCACGAAGACACAGACAGCATCCTCGCCAGAAGAAAGATCCAACAACTCAGCGATGACCTCGGCCTCGGCCTTGAGTAGAGAATTGGCGTCGACCACCAACACACCATCGGCTCCCCCAAACAAGGAGCCACTCTGCAGTGCAGGGACGATCTCTTGGACCGGTCCCCGGAGGGTTCCCTCAGCCCCATCGTCGCTGCCAGTGCCCTTGGGCGGCACGTCAATCCGAGTCGGGTTCTCCACACCAAGCTGCTCGAGAGCCGCCGCCGCCCGGTGCATCATCAGATCACGCTCTCCCGGACCCGCCTCACGAGGTCCGGATATCACAACGAGTGGCTTCATGGGGACGAGCGTAGCCTCCTGGGATGACAAGGTCCGCCACTGACACGACTAGCCGAACGGCACCTCAATATCGCCATGATCTCTGGTCAGCAACGGAGCTACCCCTTCCTCATTGAGCGTTGCCATCACACCGGGATCAGGGTGCCCGTAGGTGTTGACGCCGACGCTGATCACAGCCCAGTCGCCCAGCGTGGTGGCTAGCCACCCCAGATCTGTTGTCGCCGAGCCATGATGCGGGACCAGCATTAGATCTGGGTGTAGAGCCGGCAATTCTCGCTGTGCGGTTGCCCCGATATCGCCAGGCAAGAGAACCGTCTTGTCACGCACCGTCACCCACAACACAACCGAGCCATCGTTGCCTCCCGCATAGCGTCGCATCGGCGACAACACCTCGATCACATAGTCGCCGAGATGTGCGGACGAGCCGGCCGAGACCGCCGAAACCACAGTCCCCGAATCAGCCGCCTCGGCCACCACCTGGTCCAGCAAATCACCCGCTTCCATATGGTCGGCAACCCACAGGTGCTCCACCTCGATGTCACTGAAGAGACCGGCCAATCCGCCAACATGATCCGCATCCCCGTGAGTAGCCACCACAAGATCAAGCCTGCCAACCCCGTAACGCCGCAAGCCAGCAGCTAGCACCGCAGAGTCGCGCCCGCCGTCGACAAGAGCGACAGCCCCAGTGGGATCACGCAACAAGACCGCATCACCTTGCCCAACGTCGAGAAACACCATGGTTGGAACGTCGGGTGGTCCGGGCGGCACCGCCGCAAGCAGAGCCAATCCAATCCCGCCCGCTACAACCACGCCACGCAGCGGCGTTCTCCATACAGCAGCAAGTACCCCGGCAACCCCCAAGGTGGCGGTGACGTCGAGCTGAGGCCATTCTCCGGCCACCCTTGCCACTGCCAGTACAAGCCCGGCGCACCACTCGGCGAGGCGGAGCGGCGCCTCCCAACCAACCATCACTCCTGCTCCGGCCAAAGCTGTGGCCACGGTAACCAACGGTGCTGCCAATAGGTTCGCCACCGGCGACAGCAAAGGGATAGTCCCAAAGTGAACGAGTAACAGCGGAACCACCGCCATCTGTGCTGACACGGTCGTGGCCAGAGCACCCCACAAGACCCGGGGCCGCCTGTCACCAAAGATACGAAAGCCGAGCAACACCCCGGCGGTAGCGGCAACCGAGAGTTGGAACCCAACGTTGTATGCCAGGTCGCCTGAGACGGCTATCAAGATGCTGATGGCACCACCCAGCGCCATCCAGGCGTCTACAGGGACCCCGGCTGCCCTTCCCCCAAGAACAAGACCGGCCATGGTCGCCGCCCGGATCACCGAAGACTCCCACCGTGTCGCCACCACAAACACGGCGAGGACCACCAAAGCGGTAGCTGCCCTGAGCCGAGCCCCTGCGCCGGTTGGCCCCAGTACCAGCCACCAGGCAGCCAATACCAGAGCAACATTGCTCCCGGACACAGCCACATAGTGGGTTAGCCCGGCTCTGCGCAGCGATTCGTTGTCGGCGCGCGGCAACGCCGCAATGTCACCGATGAGGAATCCGGCCAGCAGGGCAGCCTCCGGCGAACCCGACAAGACCACAAGCTGGGTTCGCACCCTGTCTCTGACCAGATTTCCAACCCTCATCACGACTGAGTCGGTGGTCGCGACAACATCGACCTGGGTAGCCACCAGGCGTCCAGCAACGGCGTCTCCCCGCACCAGATGTGGCGCCCGGCGGAGTAGCCCGACAACCCGCACCCGGTCACCAGCGGTCACGGCTGCACTCTCCGTAACAACCACAAGCGGCGGACCGGACCAGATCGCCTGCCACCCGTCGGCTTCCCACCGATCTGGCTGAATGACGAACCTGTGTCGGTCACCGTATGGATCGGGGTCGGTGAGAGCAAGACCGAGCACCACTCCCCGTCCCTGGGGCAGCTCTGCGCCAAGCGTTGACTCCACCCGTTGCGCGGCTACGTTTCCGGAAAAGAGGCCGATCCCCAGCACGACAACCAAAGCGACTCTCGGCTGTTGCATCGCACCCGCCAGCACCAACCCGGCAGTGACAACCAGCAGACCTGCGATCGCCGGCAGATGGGCACCACCCAACGCACCAACCCAGATGGTGACGGCGACCACCATTGCTGACCTGCCCGGCCCGGTCGGCAGCCGGATGCCTTTCAGGGCAGGGCTACCGAGTCACGCAGCGTTTCCAATTTGCCCTCACCAATACCGGGGACATCGAGGAGATCCTCCACTGCCCCAAATGGCCCATGCTCGTCTCGATAGGCAGCGAGCCGGCCAGCCAGAACGGGTCCGACTCCAGGGAGTTCTTCAAGTTCCCCAGCGGAAGCGACGTTGATACGGACCAATCCATCATCGGTTACCGCACCCGGCTCCGCCCCAGTGGACTGACCAGCGATAACAATCTGTTCTCCATCGCGAACCTCGGCGGCAAGGTTGACCCGGGCGAGGTCTGCGTTCCTCGTCGAACCGCCCGCAGCAGCCACCGCGTCGGCGACTCGCGATCCGGCGCTGACCTCTACAAGACCTGGTCTGACGACCTCGCCGGCAATATGCACGGTTATCGACTGTCCGTGGTCAGCCGGTGGGTCGAGTAGCAGCGGCGCCGGAGCTGGCGACGAACCACCAAACCACAACGATGCAGCGACCGAGGCCGCGATCAATCCGGCGACCGCAACCCAGTAGCGAGACGGCACGAGGACTCCAATATCCAATCCGTCGTTACGGGATCAGCACCAACCACAGGTTTATCAGGACGTCACGGCTCTGGGAAGACCTACGTCAGACGTCAAGACCAAGCAGCAAGGCGATCGCGGCAAGGAGATTGACACCAGCGTGCGTCATGATCGACAAACCGATCCGGCCGGTCTTGAGCGCCTGATATCCGAGAACCAGTCCAATCACGAACAAACCCGGCACAACGAAGGCTGCGTTTGGATCGATTAGATGGATAGCGGAAAAGATCGCAGCACTGACCACTACGGAGGTGTGTGCCGAATACGACCGACGCAGGCGACCGAGGAGAACGCCGCGATAGAGCAACTCCTCCGATACCGGCGCCACCACGACCAGAATCAGCAAGATCGCGATGCGACCCCCTATCGACGATACGCCTGCTGCGATATCGGCAACGTCTTGCTGCGGTGGATCATCGATCTGTAACAGCCACGCCAACGGCAACAACACAAAGATCGTCACACCAAGCTGCAGAGCCATACCGAATACCAGTCCCAGCCAATCCGATGACTCAAACCGCCAGCCGAAATCAAGCTCCCAGGAATCGGTGCCCCTTGACCGCGACATGTACATGAGGATTGCCGCCAGCACTACTGCCTGGCCAAGGCTCGAGGTGATCAACAGCGGCACATCGGCGAGCTCTTCGCCCCCGTTTACCGCCACCCCGAGTGCAATCGCGACCAGTGACCCGAAAAGCCCGGCAACGAACAGCCCGAAAGCGTCGAGATAGGTCCAGACGGATCCGGGCAGGTAGGGACCGCTCTCCTTCACCGCATCCCACCGCCACCGATTTGGGACGCAGCGTCACGGGCTTCGACCTCAAGCCGGATCGCCCGATACGCCTCCCAGTGTCCGAACCCCTGGAAGCGGCCCCGGATGTAGTCGGATGTGTATTGCGTCGCGTGGCGGAACACACCCAACCGCCTCCACTGCTCGATGTGCATCAACTCATGCACGATCAACGGGCCCCATCGTCCGGCTTCCAGGCCAGAGCGGAATCGTTCCATGACGTTGGGCTGCACGTAGACACCGGTAGGAAGCGCTACTGCGACGATCCCTTTCGCCCAGATGCGACGGAACCACGCTCGAGCCACCCGAACTTTCACGGCCGCCGGGTCGACGTGCGGCATCAGCTCCGCAAGGCTGTCCGGGTCGATCCCGGCAGCTCGCAGCAGGTCAGCGGCAGGTGCAGTGTCATACATCGAGCCTGCAGCGTAACGGCCCAACGCTGCGTGCGGCCAAACATGACCGATCCTCGACAGCAAAGACCTACCATGTCGGCTTCGACATCCCGAGGCACTCATGGAATACCAACACAACGAAATTGAACGGCGCTGGCAAGCAACGTGGGAAGAACAGGGTCTCTACCGCTCCAAGGTTGATTGGTCCAAGCCGAAGCACTACGCCCTCACGATGCTTCCATATCCCTCTGGCGACCTCCATATGGGTCATTGGTATGCAATGACACCGTCAGATGCTCGGGCTCGTTTCATGAGGATGAAGGGCTTCAATGTCCTGTTCCCGATGGGCTTCGATGCTTTTGGTCTCCCCGCCGAGAACGCTGCGGTGCAACGCAACGTGCACCCCGCCAAGTGGACATCGGAGAGCATTGGGAGAATGCGCCATCAGCTGCGATCGATGGGAGCGATGTTCGACTGGGAGCGCGAAGCCGTCAGCTGCGATCCGTCGTATTACAAGTGGACCGAATGGTTCTTCAAGCGGATGTTCGAGAGCGATATCGCCTACCGCGGCGAAGCGATGGTGAACTGGTCACCGACGCTGCAGACCGTGCTGGCCAACGAGCAGGTCATCGATGGCAAGGACGAGCGCAACGGCCAGCCTGTCATTCAGAAACTCATGGAACAGTGGTTCTTTGGTCTCACCAAGTATGCCGATGAGTTGCTCAGCTTTGAAGGCATCGACTGGCCAGACCCAATCAAGACGATGCAGACCAACTGGATCGGACGCTCTGAAGGCGCTGAAGTCACCTTCCGCACCGAGGCTGACGACGAGATCGTGGTATTCACGACACGCCCCGACACGTTGTGGGGGGCAACATTCATGGTGCTCGCTCCCGAGCACCCGCTGGTTGATTCGCTGACCACCGATAAGCAACGTTCCCAAATCGATGACTATCGGGTGGCGGCCGCCGCCCAGAGCGAACTGGAGCGTATGGAAGAGAGCCGGGACAAGACTGGGGTCTTCACCGGCGGCTATGCGATCAACCCAGTGAACAACGAGCGAATCCCAGTGTGGATCGCCGACTACGTACTGCTGTCGTACGGCACCGGGGCGATTATGGCGGTGCCCGCCCATGACGGACGTGACTTCGAGTTTGCCCGCCAATTCGGCCTGAGCATCATCCCGGTAATCCAGCCCGCCGGCGAGGCGCCGCTTGACGAGCCGGCAATGGTCGAGGCGTACGTCGGTCCGGGCACCATGGTCAACAGCGGCCCCATCGACGGAGTGGCCGCAACAGATGCCAAGGGCAGGGCAAACCCTTCGGTTGCTGCAGCAATCGACTGGATCGAAGAGAACAATGTCGGCAAGGAAGCGATCAATTACCGCGTCCGTGATTGGTTGATCTCACGGCAACGCTATTGGGGAGCGCCGATCCCGATGGTGCACCGTAGCGATGGCGGAATCGAGCCTGTGCCCGATTCCGATCTGCCCGTTGTCTTGCCGCAGGACGTTGAATTCTCCGGTCGAAGCCCACTGGTCGACAACGAGGAGTTCTTGGCGACTGCGGATTCCGAGGGCCACCCGGCCCGACGTGAAACCGACACCATGGACACTTTCATGTGCTCATCGTGGTACTGGTTCCGCTACCTCTCGCCGCAGTTTGGTTCGGCTCCGTTCGACCCGGAGGAAGCGGCCTATTGGCTTCCGGTTGATACCTACACCGGTGGTGCGGAACATGCTGTGATGCACCTTCTGTACGCACGCTTCTTTGTGAAGGCAATGCGGGACATGGGTGTGTTTGCCGACACCGCGGAGATCATGAAGGCCCACGGCCGCGATCCGTCTGGTCTGTTCGACGAGCCTTTCACGATGGTGCGCAACCAGGGCCAGGTGCTGGGTACGGAACGACTCGGCGATCGTTTAGTTGTCGAAGGGACGCTCGATGGCGGCCGCGTGGTGGCGACCTCGGTCCGTGTCGATGCGAATGCTGACTCCGATGCGGGGGCCGCGGTTGGTGAGCTCATGCGTCGCACCGAGAACCTGCTCCAGGTACAGACGGAGTCCGGATTGGTTGGCGTCGAGGTTCTTGCAGACGCCAAGGTCGACATTCCTTCGATTCCCGGCAGTAATGACGTCAGCCAACTCAAACATCACCTCGAGATCCAACGTATGTCGAAGTCGAAAGGCAACGTCGTCAACCCAGACGAGCTGGTCGACAGGTACGGAGCTGACACGGTCCGTACCCACCTCATGTTTGCTTTCGAGTGGCAAAAGGGTGGCCCCTGGGACACCCGGGGCATGGTCGGGTCACGCAGATTTATCGAGGACGTGTGGAAGCTGGCTACCGCCGAATATGTGCCAGGGAAGGTCTCCGAAGAAGCCAGCGCCGACCTCCGCCGCAAGCTGCATCAGACCATCGCCAAAGTTGACACCGACATGGCCGAGTTCAAATGGAACACAGCGGTGGCGGCACTAATGACACTGCGCAACGCGATGCTTGACGCCCTCAAGAAACGACAGGCCGCTGCTGCCGTCTGGACAGAAGCGCTCGAGGCATTGCTGAAGATGCTCGCTCCTATCGCTCCCCATGTCACAGAGGAGCTGTGGCACCACCTCGGTCACGACGACTCGGTCCATACCCAGAGTTGGCCGCAGGCCGATGCGGCAGCCGCCACGGAGGATGTCGTGACCATGGTGATCCAGATCAATGGCAAGGTCCGTGATCGTCTGGAGGTACCAGCCGACATCTCAGAGGAAGATGCCACTGCTGCTGCCATGGCCACAGAGAAGATCCAGGCTTGGCTGGAGAGCGGCGAGGTCCGCAAGGTGATCGCTCGCCCCCCAAAGCTGGTCAACATCGTGGTTGGCTAAGCGGCGCCCAAAACAAGAAAACCCGACCAAAAAGGCCGGGTTTCGTTGCCTGGAGAATCCGCAGGATTCTCCCAAAGAACGCAGAATGCGTTCTCGTGGAGCTGAGGGGATTTGAACCCCTGACTTCCTGCATGCCATG
>RCND010000526.1_pt1 | contig 21801 bp, 20 predicted proteins | sample 2041351 | NCBI WGS metagenome assembly RCND01 (sample SAMN09708230, study PRJNA481090) | Marine sediment metagenome, whole genome shotgun sequencing project. | biome: marine sediment; feature: ocean; material: sediment; isolation source: Sewage treatment plant 12B marine sediment (STP12B) ... | reverse complement strand
CAGAAAATGCACTTTCGGAAACACCAGGTCGATTAGAGTTAATGACCTCTGTATATTGCGCATTTACAATCATAAATGAACATGAAATAAGTACAACAAAAATTGATTTGAGTATTCGCATTAGATTATGGTTTAAAGTCAAATATAGATATTTTATACTTTTTTTAAGGAATAATAGCTGATTATAAATCTTGATAATTGTATTTTTGATTTTATTTAATAGCATGATACAAGAAGCGTCGGCCATGGGATTATTAAGAACCATATTAATTATATTACTTGTTTACTTCGGGTTTAAGATATTAGCTCGGATTTTCGCTCCTTTTCTTTTACGGTTTGTCGCTAAAAAAGCAGGGGAAAAATTCGGTGGGCAATTTGGCGGTGCTCAAAATAAAGAGAATCAGAATACACAGCAAAAGCAGAAAGAAGGGGAGACTGTAATTGATAAAATGCCCAGCCAAAATAGACCATCTAATACAAAAGTTGGAGAATATGTCGATTACGAAGAAATTGATTAATTTTTAACTTTATTGATTTAAGCCAACTTACATGTCATTTTCTTATAAACGATTATTGCCACATATCTTAATTTTAATAGGATTTGTGGTTCTTTCTTTAGCCTATTTTAGTCCGGTATTACAGGGAAAAAAGATTTTTCAAAGTGATATCATGCACTATATTGGTATGGCGCAGCAGCACAAAGAGTTTGCAAAAGCGGAAGGTGAACAGACCTACTGGACTAACAGTGGTTTTGGTGGAATGCCAACCTATCAATTGGGAGCAAAATATCCTCATAATTATATTAAAAAGCTCGATTTAGCTTTACGCTTCTTGCCGAGACCAGCAGATTACTTGTTTCTGTATTTTATTGGGTTTTATATTTTATTGCTGTCTTTAAAAGTAGATTATAAGCTTGCAGCACTCGGTGCGTTAGCTTTTGGTTTCTCAACGTATCTCATTATTATTTTGGGTGTTGGTCATAATTCTAAAGCGCACGCTATTGCCTATATGCCATTAGTTCTTGCAGGTATCGTGCTCACGTTTCAGAAAAAGTATACAATAGGATTTTTATTAACGGTTGTAGCGTTAGGGCTAGAAATTGTTACGAATCATTTCCAAATGACGTATTACTTATTATTGTTAGTCATCGTGCTTGGAATTGCTTATCTCATTGATGCCTTCAGAAAAAAAACACTACCTCATTTTTTTAAATCCGTTGGGTTACTTTCAATTGCAGCCATTCTCGCTGTGGGTTTAAATGCCACCAACATCATGGCAACTCAAGAGTATGTCAAAGAAAGTACCCGAGGTAAAAGTGAATTGACTATAAATCCTGACGGCTCAATTAAAGAAGCCTCTTCCGGTTTAAACAAAGATTATATTACAGAATATAGTTATGGAATTTTAGAAACTTTTAACCTTTACATTCCCAAGTTTATGGGTGGAGGTAATAGTGAAGATGTTGGTAAAGATTCTGAAACCTACAGAGCCTATATAAACCTTGGCGCTTCACCAATTGAAGCTTTAGAAGCATCTAGAAATGCTCCGATGTACTGGGGACAACAACCTATTGTAGAGGCACCGGCATATGTGGGTGCTGTAATTATCTTCCTTTTTGTTTTAGGATTATTTTTAGTAAAAGGGCGATTGAAATGGTGGCTTGTTGGAGGAACAATTCTATCGCTTTTGCTGTCTTATGGTAAGAACTTTGGCTTCTTAACCGATTTCTTTATTGATTATGTGCCCTTATACAATAAGTTTAGAGCTGTAAGTTCTATTCAGGTAGTACTAGAATTGTGTATTCCTGTTTTAGGAATCTTTGCATTGGTTCGTTTATTTAATGATGTTCAGAAAGATGAAGAAAAGCTAAAAGCATTAAAATATACAGTCGGTATTACGGCTGGTTTGGCCGTAATCTTTTTGTTGTTTAAATCGTCATTGTTTGATTTTGAAGGTCTAAGAGACGACCAATATATTCAGGCTTATGGAGAACCTTTTATGAATTCTGTTATTGAAGATCGAAAAGGACTATTCACAGCTGATACTTTAAGAACGTTGATTCTGGTATTACTTTCAGCAGGAACCATATTTCTATTCTTAAAAAAGAAATTATCAGAAAATCTGACCATAGTTGTTTTCACTGTCTTATTACTTTTTGACTTAGTATCGATTGATCGGCAATATGTGAATAACGATAATTTCACTTCAGCTTTAAGAGTAGATAAGCCATACCAAGCTAATTCTGCTGATAAAGAAATTTTAAAAGATAAAGAGCATTTTAGAGTTTTTGACATGTCTTCTGAAGGCCAAAGTAAACCAGGACGTGCTGCTTATTTTCATAATTCTTTGTTAGGTTATCATGCTGCTAAACTTGGACGTTATAATGAATTACTAGACTTCTATGTCTATGATAATAATTTAAATGTCCTTAATATGCTAAATACCAAGTATCTTATTGTAGAAGATAAGAATGGTATTTTTCCATATACAAATACAGACGCGAATGGTAATGCTTGGTTTGTTTCAAAATTAAAAGTTTTAGAGAGTGCAAACGAACAAATTATAGCCTTAGATAGTTTAGACAATAAAGCGGTTGCTGTGATAGAAAAGTCTTTGGCTAGCCAAAATAGCTTAAAACTAGAATATCAAGTAGATTCTTTAGCCTCTATTACTTTAAGAGAATTCAAACCTAATTATTTAAAATACGAATCGACTAACAGTAAAGATGGGTTAGCGGTTTTCTCAGAAATCTATTATGAAAATGGTTGGAATGCTTATATAGATGGCAACTTAGTGCCACATCTGCGCGTGAATTATCTTTTAAGAGCTTTAGAAACTCCTAAAGGAAATCATACTATAGAATTTAAGTTTGAACCAGAGGTTGTTGAAACCGGTAGTAAAATCGCTTTAGCGAGTTCAGTTATATTTGGAATACTACTTTTATTAGGTGTGTTTTACGAATATAGAAGTCGAAAAACGGAATCTTAACCGTTATGAACTCGAAAAAAGTACTCATCGTAACCTATTATTGGCCACCAGCAGGAGGTCCTGGAGTACAACGTTGGTTAAAGTTTGTAAAGTACTTGCCAGAGTTTGGGATAGAGCCTATTGTGTATTGTCCTGAAAATCCAAACTATCCGATTATTGATCAAAGTTTGGTCAATGAGATTCCAGAAAATATGACCATTTTAAAACAACCGATTAATGAGCCTTATGGCTTGGCTAGTTTGTTTTCAAAAGGAGCAAAAAAAATCAGTACTGGAGTTATTCCTAAAGAAAAAAGGCAAACGTTTATTGAAAAGGCTATGCTCTATGTGAGAGGGAACTATTTTATTCCAGATGCTCGAAAAAATTGGATAAAACCTTCAGTTATGTTTCTTCATAATTATATTCAAAAGCATCACATAGAAACGATTATTACCACAGGCCCTCCTCATAGTTTGCATTTAATAGGATTACAATTAAAAGAAAAACTAGGAGTAAAGTGGCTAGCAGATTTTAGAGATCCCTGGACAACAATTGGGTACCATAAAGCTTTAAAACTAACAAAATCTTCAAAAGCTAAACACCTAGATTTAGAGTCGAAAGTTTTGAATGCAGCAGATGATATTATTGTAACAAGTAACCATACCAAAACCGAATTTCAAACAAAAACCAAACAGCCTATTTCTGTAATCACTAATGGTTATGATTCGCATTCTGTGAGGGTGGAAGGGAAGGATCAGTTGTTCACTTTATCGCACATAGGTTCATTATTGTCTGATCGGAATCCTGAAATTTTATGGGATGTACTTTTAGAATTAATTAATGAAAACGACGAGTTTTCAAAAGTATTTCGACTGAATTTAATTGGTGTGGTAAGTGATGATGTTGTAGATTCTATTCATGCCTACGGTTTAAAAAAACATTTAAATATTGTTGGCTATGTGAATCATGATGAGGCTCTGAAGTTTCAAATGAAATCGCAGCTATTATTATTAATTGAAATTGATTCTGAAGACACTAAAGCGATTATACCTGGGAAAATTTTCGAATATCTTATTTCCGAAACACCCATATTAGCTATTGGTCCAAAAGATGCTGATGTCGAACAAATTATAAAATCAACGAATACGGGAACGTATTTTAATTATAATGAGAAGGTTATTTTAAAAGCTCAAATCTTAGGTTATTTTAAAGCATATCAAAATGGGGACTTAAAAGTGAGCGCTATAGGGTTGCAACCTTATAGCCGAAAAGCGCTAACAAAGCAATTAGCTCATTTAATTAAATAATTTAAATAGCAATTAAACGATAATTATATCCTGCAAGGTTTTTGAAATCGTGTAGGTGTTTTATTTAAAGGTTAAAACCTACAAGGTGCTTAAAGACCTTGCAGGTTATATTAGCAAACAGTTGTAATTTGATAGTTTATAGTTGTAATTTGTAAGACCATGGGAGTTGTATTAAACCAATCATTTAAAAATACCATAAGTACATACTTAGGTTTTGGTATTGGAGCCATTAACACACTCTTTCTTTACACCAATTTTCTCACCGATGCCTATTATGGTTTAGTTGCTTTTGTCCTATCTACAGCAACTATAATGATGCCTTTTATGGCTTTTGGTGTTCATAATACCATCATTAAATTCTATTCAACTTTTAAAACAAAAAACAGCATCAATAGTTTCTTAACGCTTATGCTGTTCTTACCATTGGTGTTTATTATTCCCTTGACTTTAGTTGGTTATTTTACTTACGACACCATCGGTGGATTACTCTCTAAGGAGAATCCTGTTGTAGAAAATTACGTTTGGCATATTTTTGTTTTGGCTGTTGCAATGGCTTATTTCGAAATCTTTTTTGCATGGTCTAAAGTACAAATGCAAACGGTTTTTGGTAATGTGATGAAAGAGATATTTCATCGTGTAGGCACCATGATTTTGCTCGTTTCGGTCTATTTGAAATGGGTTTCAGTAGAGCAATTTATATTAGGTTTGGTTGCCGTTTACGTTTTGCGAATGTTGATTATGAAGTTCTATGCATATTCGGTAAAATTTCCAAAGCTAAAGTTTCAGAAAATAGATAAACTCCCTTCAATTTTAAAGTATGCAAGCCTAATCATTATTGCAGGTTCAGTAGCCATGTTAATTCTCGATATTGATAAATTTATGATTGGTAGAATCTTGAAAATAGAACAAGTGGCTTATTACAGTGTTGCTATTTTTATTGCGACGGTTATAGCGGTGCCGCAACGTGCTATGCATCAAATAATGATGCCATTAACAGCGCAATATCTCAACGAAAAAGACACGGTTGCCTTGGAAGATTTGTATAAACGTAGTTCTCTGAATTTGCTGGTTATTAGTGGGTTTATTTTTCTTTTAATAATCCTTAATATCAACCAACTTTACCAAATTTTGCCAAAAGAATTTACTGGTGGACTTTTTGTGGTGCTTATTGTGAGTTTAGCGAAGCTTTATGATAATAGTCTGGGTAATAATAATGCAATTCTCTTTAACAGTGATTATTATAGAATGGTGTTGTTTTTTGGAGTTTTATTAGCAATTATGGCCATTATTCTAAATGCTATTTTTATACCTATTTACGGTATTGAAGGTTCTGCATTTGCCACGTTTTTGGCAGTAGTCATTTATAATACCATAAAGATCATCTTCGTTAAAAAGAAATTCAGCATTCAGCCTTTTACATTGGCTTCCGTAAAAATTGTGCTGGCCCTCCTAGCTTTGTCGTTAATCTTTTATTTTTGGGAGTTTCCATTTCATCCGCTTGTGAATATTGTTTTAAAATCAATCTTAGTAGGTCTATTATATTTCTCTTTAATTTATAAGTTGAATATCTCTGAGGATATTTCTAGTCAGATTAAGAAGTATTTACGCTTGAAATAATCTCTAAAAAAGCATCACTAACAACCTGCATTCTTGTGGTTTGGTAATCGGTTTGTTATAAAAACAAGAGTCCTGATTTCGCAGGAATTTATAAATGAGAACGTCTCGTAAGGTGCCCTGAGGCATACATCATACGAGACGTTCTACTAACCAACCAAAAAATTCATTTTTTTATCCTCTTGCTCGTCTAGAACTAGATCTTGTAGAATTTTGGTTGCTTTTTCTACTGGTATTAGATCTTGTCGATACAGACGACGATTTACTTCTGTTTTGTGTCACGTTACGCTGTTTTGTGCTTTGCGACTTTGCTTTTGAATACGTACGAGAATTAGCAGTACTTGGTGTTCTTACCGTTGTGCTTTTTCTACTCTTTGTTTTATTAGACACAGAAGGACGGCTTCTGGTCACATTTTCACGAGTACTTCTATTTGGTGTTACACTATTTGAACGTTGTGTTCTGTCTGTGGTAGCAACTCTCGTATCCGTTCTTGTTGCACTTGAGTTTCGTACTGTTCTTGTCGCTGTTGTTGCTCTACTATTAGAACGTGTTGGCGTTGCAGAATCCGAATGACCTCTTGTGCTTGTCCTCGTTGTTGCATTTCCACTGCGCGCAGCTCTTGTAGAAGTAGTATTGCTCTCTCTTACTCGTGTAGCTCTTGTGCTTGCAATTGTTGTATTGTTGCGTTCTGCACGTGTTCTAATGTTTCGTTCAGTTCTGTTTCTTGGCGTTTGCACATAGTTGTTATTTCCTCTAGTCGTAGCATTACGTCTTCCAACTTGAGCGTCTCCGCGTCTTCCATTAACATTAACGTATCGAACATTATTTGTGTATGGTCTGTAATAAATGTGTCTTGCTGGTGCGTAAAACTGTCTGTAAGGATTTACATTAACAACACAATAGTTTACTGATGGAATCGCATAAAACCTGTGCCATGGTCTATAAACATAAGCTCTATTATAGATGTTAATGAATCCGTCGTGTCTCCAGAATACATTGTTTCTGTAATGTATGTTAAGGCCTCCAATTCTGTTAATTCTGCCAAATCCATTGTAGTTGACAAAAATGTTACCAATTTGGTTAACACGTCCGTAGTAATCATAATAGACAGGTGTGTTTTGAATTTGAATAATAGCACCAAAGCTATCATACTGAACATATGGGTTGTAATTATAACCAGAGTTAAAACTTAAGCTAAAACCTGGTGCGTTAACTCCAACATTTACATCTGGACCATAATTTGGTAAATAAAAATCAAACTGTCCGTCTGCAAATACTGAAAACTCAACTCCAGCTTCATTAAATATGAAAGAATTACCATAACCTCTCACATAGTTATTAATTGAAGCCTCTGCTTCAGATGTTGTTGTGTTGGTTGCGAATGCAGTAGTGCTTAAAGCGACTAAACTTGCAAATAAAAATAAGATCCGTTTCATAATCAAGGGGTTTTAAAATTAAACTCACTTACTATAAAACAAACAGCGTGCCAAAAATGTAATTCGTTGAAAATCAGTATTGCGTAGTAATTAGTGAATAAAAATGTAGCATTTCGGAATACATTTAGAATTGCTATTCGTATTAAATAGGTTTTAAACATATCAAAATAGTGCGCAGTGGTTTTAGAGTTATTTACCTTACTTTTAATAATACAAGGTGTAACAATTAGCGCTTTTAATCTTCTATAAGTAAACCATACTATTAGAAATTGTAGTAACTTTAAATCGAGACTAACCATCAATTATGAATACCAACCAAGTTAATTGTCAGAATTGCGAACAACCTTACGAGGAGGGCTTTCAGTTTTGCCCTAATTGCGGACAGAAAACTAATGACGAACTTACGCTTGGTGTGTTGTTTTATAACACAATAAGTAATTACTTTTCGTTTGATGCGCGATTTTTTAAAAGTTTTATCCCTTTAATGTTTAGACCAGGATATTTGGCTAAGCAGTTTATTGATGGTAAACGTTTATTGTATTTGCATCCGGCGCAGATGTATTTGTTTGTGGCCGTAATTTTCTTCTTTATTTTCAATTTCTATGTTAGAGAAGGACGTGAAGAACTTGATAAAAGCATGCAGAGCGTACTTTCAAATAGAAGCGAAAGAATACATAGACAAGATAGTATTATGCCTAAAGACTCTTTAGATGCCGGAGCCTTGCTATCACAAATAAAAGATAATAGTGTCACTTTAGGATTAAATGAAGAAGATGTCCGAATCTTAGACTCTTTATCCAATATTAAAATTCCTAAAAAAGATATAGGGTCATCATTTATTTTTAGTGAAAAAGAAATAGATTCTTTAATTTCTTCTGGTGTTACAGATGAGGAAATATATAAGTCTGTCGGTATGAGTGATGATGCTGGTTATTTTGAGCGAAAGTTTTTTGCGCAAGGATTAAAATTGTATAAGACCATGGGTGTCGGACAAATCTACCAAACCTTTATCGATAGTATCCCTTTAGCTATGTTCTTCTTGTTACCAATTTTTGCATTTTTATTGAAGCTATTCTTTTATAATAAAGGACGATACGCGCATCATTTGGTATTTAGCTTTTATTATTTCTCTTTTTTATTCACAGTCTTTAGTATCGTATTTGCAGTTAATCGATGGGTACTAGATATACCAGACTGGATTGACGGGTTAATGGCGTTGTCTATATTCTTTTATTTGTTTTTGGCTATTAAGAAATTCTATGGTCAACATTGGATCTGGACCTTTTTTAAGAGTGGTTTCATAAGCTTTTTGTTTATAATGATCGTATTACCATTTTCATTTACAATACTTGGGGTGATATCATTTTTCTTCTATTAAGATCCAGGATTATTTGCCTGCTTAATGGAAATATTACGAGATTAATATCATAGATATGCGTTTTAGCGTAAAAACTCTTAATCAGAGATACATGAGTCAATAAAGCGTTCGCTTAACCTAGTCATTTTTTGTGATACCTTATGTAAGGTTCTATTTATAGCTTTTCTTGAAGATATTTTCCGGTAACCGAATTCTTGTTCTTTACGATTTCTTCTGGGGTTCCGCTTGCAACAAGTTGTCCTCCATTTTTTCCTCCTTCAGGTCCAAGATCAATAATATAATCCGCACACTTAATTAAGTCGATGTTATGCTCAATAACAATGATAGAATGGCCCTTGGCTATTAGTGCCTGAAACGATTTTAATAACTTCTTAATATCATGAAAATGTAAACCTGTGGTCGGTTCGTCAAAAATGAATAAGGCATTATCACGTTTACTGCCTTTACCCAAAAATGTAGCTAGTTTTATACGCTGTGCTTCACCACCCGAAAGGGTAGAGGATGACTGCCCTAAAGTAACATAACCTAAACCAACATCTTGAAGCGGCTGTAATTTACCTTGTATTTTAGTTTGGTTATTAGTTTTAAAGAAATCAATAGCATCATCAATCGTCATATTTAAAACATTGTCAATCGATTTGCCTTCAAAAGTGACTTCTAAGACTTCTTTCTTAAAGCGTTTTCCATTACAAGTATCACAAGTTAAATGCACATCGGCCATAAATTGCATTTCAATGGTAACTTCTCCTTCCCCTTTGCAGGTTTCACAACGTCCTCCATCAACATTAAAACTAAAGTGTTTGGCTTGGTAGTTTCTAATCTTACTCAATTTTTGAGACGCATATAAAGCTCGGATATCATCATAAGCCTTAATATAGGTGACCGGATTAGAACGCGAAGAGCGCCCAATAGGATTCTGATCAACAAATTCTACATGCTGAACAATGCTATGATTACCTTTTAACTCTGTAAACTGACCAACTTTATCACTAAACCCTGTTAATTTTTTCTGTATTGCAGGAAAGAGAATTTTTTTCACCAAGGTGCTTTTTCCACTACCAGAAACTCCTGTAATTACAGTTAGCATTTCTAATGGAAATGTAACATCTATATTTTCTAAGTTATTTTCACGAGCACCAATAACTTCAATTTTATATTTTGAAGTTCTACGTTTTTTCGGAACTTCAATTTCTAACTGACCATTTAAATATTGGGCGGTGAGACTGTCTGAAGCCAGAATATCTTTATAATCGCCAACAGCAACAACTTCTCCACCAAATGTGCCTGCTTCTGGACCAATATCAATGATGTTATCAGCCGCTTTCATGATGTCCTCATCGTGTTCTACAACGATTACAGTATTCCCTAAATCACGAAGTGATTTTAAAACATTAATTAAACGCTCCGTATCTTTTGGGTGCAGACCAATACTTGGTTCATCTAAAATATACATAGAACCAACCAAGCTACTGCCCAAAGAGGTTGCTAAGTTTATACGTTGGCTCTCTCCACCAGATAATGTATTAGAACGCCTATTTAGACTTAAGTAATTTAAGCCCACATTAAATAAGAATTCTAAACGTGTATTTATTTCAGTAAGTAATCGCTTCGCTATTTTATCATCGTATTTATTGAGTTTTAAACCTTTAAAAAATAAGGTTAACTCGTCTAAAGGTAAATCTACTAAATCCGTAATTGTAGCACCATCAATTTTTACATAACCAGCTTCTTCTCGCAAGCGTTTGCCTTTACAAACATTACATTTTGTTTTACCACGATAACGAGACAACATCACGCGATTCTGAATTTTGTACGCTTTAGATTCTAGCTCAGCAAAGAAACCATCCAAACCTTCAAAGTATTGGTTACCGGTCCAGATTAAAGCTTTATGCTCATCACTTAATTGAAAATAAGGTTTATGAATAGGGAAATCGAATTTATGAGAGTTATTGACTAATTGGTCTCTATACCAACTCATACTTTCTCCTCGCCAAGGGAAAATGCCGTTTTCAAAAACTGATAGGGCTGTATTTGGAATCACTAAATCATCATCAATACCAATAACATCTCCATAACCTTCACATTTTGGACAAGCACCATAAGGATTATTAAAGCTAAAAAGATGTGCATTAGGTTCGAGAAACGACATGCCATCCAATTCAAACTTATTATTAAATAGCCTTTGTTTACCGTCTGATAATGATTCTATAATACAAGTACCAAGTCCTTCAAAAAAAGCAGTTTCAATAGCATCTGCTAAACGATTGAGGAAATCTTCATCGTCTTTAAAAACAATACGATCAACAACTAAAAATAGATTTTTATCAGATTTAATATCTTGTTTTAGAGCCTCATCAATTCTAACCACGTCATCCTTAAATTTGATACGTGCATAGCCTTGTTGCTGTAGGGTTTGTAATTTGTTTTCAATGCTTCGGCCTTCTTCAAGTGTAATTGGAGATAAGAGTAAAAGCTTGGTACGTTCTTCGAATTTTGAAATATATTCAATGACATCTTTAGTTCTATGTTTTTTCACCAAGTCACCAGAAACAGGGGAGTAGGTTTTACCAATACGAGCGAATAACAATTTTAGATAATCATATATTTCCGTCGTTGTACCAACGGTTGATCGCGGATTTGTAGAATTCACCTTTTGCTCAATAGCAATAGCTGGTGCGATTCCTTTTATATAATCGACTTTGGGTTTGTTTAATCGACCTAAAAACTGACGTGCATAACTCGATAGGCTTTCTACATAGCGTCTTTGGCCTTCTGCATACAAGGTATCGAAAGCTAAACTAGACTTTCCAGAGCCAGATAAGCCTGTAATAACTACTAATTTATTTCTGGGTATAACAACATCAATATTTTTTAGGTTATGAAGTCTTGCACCCTTTATGATGATATTTTCTTTTGGGCTAACGTCTAAAACAGTAGTAATCATAGGATTTTAACGGGTATAATTGTGCAAAGATACTATAACTATTTCATCTATTAAAGCAACATTATACCCGACAAAATGTTAAATTTTAAGTCGAAACTTTGTTTTTTATGAATCTTTGTTGTTATATTTGAGGCTAACTCATCATAAAACAACAGCGTATAGCATAAGATTACTTTAAGAATACATTTAAACCCCAGACTTAGTAGGTAACTACAGAGTATTAAAGTAATTATTATGAAAAAAGGACTTATCCAAGACGCAGAGTTGGTCAGCAACTACATTAAAGGAGACGAAAGTGCACTTTCAATATTAATAGGAAGGCATAAGCAAAGAATTTACAGCTTTATTTATTCTAAAGTTTACGATAGAGATATTACTGAGGACGTATTTCAGGATACCTTCATTAAGGTTATTAAAACCTTGAAACGCGGTAAATACAATGAAGAAGGTAAATTTCTACCATGGGTAATGCGTATTGCGCACAATTTAGTCATCGATCATTTTAGAAAGAGTAGTCGCATGCCAAAATTTGACAATGCTGGTGAATTTAGTATTTTTTCTGTATTGAGTGATTCGACCTTAAATGCTGAAAAAAGTATTATTAAAGAACAGGTAGAATCAGATGTAAGACGTATTATAGAAGAACTTCCTGAGGATCAAAAACAAGTGTTATTGATGCGAATGTATCAAGATATGAGTTTTAAGGAAATATCCGAACGCACAGGGGTTAGCATCAATACGGCACTAGGAAGAATGCGGTATGCCCTTATTAATATGCGTAAGGTTATAGACCAAAACAATATTATTTTAACGAATTGATACAATAAATCAAGCTTAGATGCGTTTTTGCTATATAATAACCTGTAAATTATTAAAATGGCAAAAATCTACTCTAACGTTTCCCCAAAAAATGATAACCTAAAACCAAAAGATGAAACTGTGAGTTTCCTTTTGAATTATTCAAAGGCTTTAAGTGTTATAAGTTATAATAAAATGAAGTTTGAAGCACTTCTAAATTAAGTTGAAAAAGAAATCCTGATGTGAAAGCATCAGGATTTTTTTGTAAATAATAATTCTTCGTAATTCTGCGTGGTCAAATATTCTTGCTTTAATTCTTTTAAATATTGAATGGTTTTGACTTTTAAAGGATGATGATCTTTTAAACAATTCTTTAAATTTTCATCATAAACAGTTAATAGAATATACCAATGCCCTTTTCGTGTGGCATAATTATTTTCAAATAATCTAGAATTTCCACTACCATCTCGTTTTGCATCTATTAAAACGAAAGGCAAGTTAACGGTCTCGTCTGTCCGTTCTGCTTCGTGGTAAGATAAATAAAGTGTTTCTCCATCGAGTTGAAAAGGGACATTAAAGCCAACATCTGTATGATCTAGTTGATACTTTTTATTTATATAATTATAGAATTCTTCAGCGTCTTTTGTGTCTTTAAAAATGAACGAAGTTTGTCTTGGCATTTTTTTTTGAAATTTCTTCGCCTGCATTATTTTATAATCTTCATTCTTAAATTTCGGAGCTATTTTAATGGGAATACAAGACGATGTTGATAGGGCTAAAATTAAAATGATGAGTTTTTTCATTGGTTGACGAGTTTTAGATAAGTCACCAATAATTATACCAACACTGATAGAATTCTAATTTAACGGTTGAGTATTTGATTTAAACCGGCAGTTTGATTGAGTTTTAAATAATTCTACGCTATTGTAAGACTAAGAATTATAGAATGTATTTCAACGCTTTTTAATAAATTATCTCCTTGAGTGAATTTTAGGGGTGTTTTGTATCAGATAAAGTAGAGACAAAATATGCCACTCAAAAAAAGTATCATATTCACTTGAATTGATAAGCCTTATTTCTTCTTTTTGTAATAGTCATCTAAAACCAATTTTCTACCAATGGTTTTAGTAATAATATCTTTTTCTAAATCCCAAGCACGAGCTGGTGAATATTCACGACCATACCAAATAATCTGAAGGTGTAAATCATTCCAAAGTTCTTCCGGAAATAAACGTTTAGCATCTTTTTCAGTTTGTACTACGTTTTTACCATTTGTAAGGTTCCAACGGTACATTAAACGATGAATATGTGTATCTACGGGAAATGCAGGAATCCCAAAAGCTTGAGACAATACAACAGCTGCCGTTTTATGTCCAACCGCTGGTAATTCTTCTAAGTCTTCATAAGTTTTTGGCACTTCACCATTGTGCTTATCAATTAAAATATGTGATAAGCCATGAATCCCTTTACTTTTCATTGGTGATAGTCCAACAGGTCTTATAATCGCTCTAATCTCTTCGATACTAAGCTTAATCATATCATAAGGATTGTTGGCACGTTCAAATAACAAAGGTGTGATTTTATTGACACGTACATCTGTACTCTGTGCAGACAACAAAACGGCTATTAAAAGTGTATATGGATCTTTATGATCCAATGGAATCGGAATTTCTGGATAGAGCTGTTTTAACGTATTTATAACAAAATCTACCTTTTCTTGCTTAGTCATTCGTTGTATTTTTACTGAAATACAAATTTAAGCAATTATGACGCATTTAAAAGTAGGGGACAAGGCTCCAGATTTTACAGCTTTAGACCAAGATGGAAATACAATCACTTTATCCGATTATAAAGGAAAGAAACTAGTCGTTTTCTTTTATCCAAAAGCAAGCACACCAGGTTGTACGGCTGAAGCCTGTAATTTAAATGATAATTACGAACGTTTTAAAGCACAAGGTTATGAGATTTTAGGTGTCAGTGCAGATAGTGCCAAAAGACAAGCTAATTTTAAGACTAAATATGGATTTCAGTATCCATTGTTAGCTGATGAAGATAAATCGGTTATCGAAGCTTTCGGAATTTGGGGACCCAAGAAATTTATGGGAAAAGAGTATGATGGGATCCATAGAACAACCTTTGTTATTGATGAAAATGGTGTTTTAGTGGATGTGATTACAAAGGTGAAAACTAAAGCGCACACCGATCAAATATTGACTGAATAATATAATGTAAAGTATAAAAAAAGCGTATTGAATGATTTCAATACGCTTTTTTTATACTATAATTTAAAATTAATGCTTGTGCATCACTTCTTCAGATTCGCAACCAAATAAGCTTTTCTCTTTAATTACTTTGGCGACACCTTCGGGTAACATTTTTTCCCAGCCTTCTTCACCACTTGCGATCATTTTAAGCACAGTTCTTGAGAATACAGATAAGTTAGACGTATCAAAATCTGTAATGTCGACAACTTTCCCATTATATTTAAAGAACTTGTAAAGCTCTTTCATACGCGGATGTACTTTAAGATTTTCACTAGTACTTAAGCTACCATCTTTATTTTCCATTGGGTAGAGATAAACACGTAAATCTTTATAGAATAATTTACCAAAGGCTTCAAGAATTCCACCACTTAGATGACGGTAATATTTCTCATCAAAAATATCGACAAGATTATTAACGCCCATAGCTAATCCCATTCTCGCCCTAGAATATTGAGAGAAGTATTCTACTAATTTATAATACTCTTGGAAGTTAGAAATTAATACAGTTTGCCCTAATGAACAGAGCAACTTGGCGCGATCCATAAAATCTTGCTCATCAATTTCACCTTCCGCTCTTAAATTAGATAAGGTGATTTCAAAAATAACCTGAGTTTTTTCTTTATCGACTTTGTTTTCTTTTATGAACATTTCATATGATTTCTCAAACATATCCATATTCACCTTAGTTACAGGTCTAAAGCTACCTCTTAAGGCTAAAATATTTTTCTTATAAAGGACACGAGCAGGTAACACGTTGTTTCCATCTGGTGAAAACATTACAGCATCTGTCATGTAGTTTTTAACCAATTGTAAACTCATTAAACGGTTATCCACATCTTTAAAAACAGGACCCGAAAAATTAATGGTATCAATCTCTAATTGATCTTGATCTAAATGGTCGTATAAGTAACGTAATAATTTACGAGGCTTATTGTATTTGTAGAAAGCTCCGTATATTAAGTTAGTTCCTAATTTACCTAAAGTTTCTTGTTGTAAACGCGCATCAGTTTCTTTAAAACGAATGTGGATGACGATGTCATTATATTCTTGATCTGGTCCTACCTGATATTTAATTCCGACCCAGCCATGACCTTTATACTTTTTTGCAAAATCTATAGTCGCAACGGTATTGGCATAAGAGAAAAATATTTTTTTAGGATGTTTGTCTCTAGTAATACGCTCTTCCATTAGGCGTACTTCGTGATTTAACATATTTCTCAGTCTAGCCTCTGTGACGTAGCGCTTATCATTTTCGATTCCGTAGATGGCATCACTAAAATCTTTATCGTAAGCAGACATTGCTTTTGCAATTGTTCCAGAAGCTCCACCAGCTCTAAAAAATTGACGCACTGTTTCTTGACCTGCACCAATTTCGGAAAATGTACCGTAGATATCTGCATTTAGATTAATGCGTAAAGCCTTGTCTTTTAAAGATGGAATATTTTCAAATTCCTTATCGCCTTCGTACGTTATGTCCTTCATAGTTGGGGTTTACATCGTTATCGCAAAGGTATCAATTTACTATTGCAAACAAAAAAATAACGTTATTTTTGTTTTAAACTTAACAGTATTGAGAATTACATTTTTAGGAACAGGCACTTCGCAAGGAATTCCCATCATAGGTAGCAAGCATCCCGTATGTTTAAGTGACAACTCTAAGGATAAAAGACTGCGCGTTTCAGTTTTAATAGAATGGGACGATTATGCTTTTGTCGTTGATTGTGGTCCGGACTTTAGACAACAAATGCTTCGTGCTAAAGTCTCTAAAATTGATGGTATTATTTTTACCCACGAGCACGCAGATCACACGATGGGATTAGATGATATTCGTCCTTTTTTCTTTAGACAAGGTGATATTCCCCTTTATGCACATAAACGTGTCTTTGCCGCTTTAGAAAAACGTTTCGACTATATCTTTACAACAGGTAAAAAGTATCCTGGTGTCCCTAGTGTGACAAAGCAAGAAATTATAAATAGCCCTTTTAGAGTTGGAAATATCGATGTAACACCTATAGATGGCTTGCATTACAAACTTCAGGTTTTTGGATTTAGATTTAAGGATTTTGCCTACCTCACAGATATGAAAACCATAGAAGATGAAGAAATTGAAAAACTGAGAGGTCTAGATGTTTTAGTCGTTAATGCACTTAGAGAAGAACCACACATTTCTCACTTTAATTTAGAGGAGGCTTTAGAATTTATTAGTCGTGTGAAACCAAAGCGAGCCTACCTCACTCATATTAGTCACTTATTAGGATTTCATGAGGATGTACAACAAAAATTGCCAGACAACGTTTTTTTAGCATACGATAACTTACAAATTACGATTTAGATATGAAGAGTAGAATTTTTATGTATTTGTTTATTTTTTCAGTGTTGTTAGTCATTTTTCAATACGTGAATTCTAAAAGTATTATAGATAAATATGAAAAAGATATAAAGATTTTTAAAACTAAAATTTCTAACCACGAAGACACTATAGCGGCATTAGAAGAGCAAAATTTTGAACTCAATTATTTCAATATAGATGGAAATGAGGATGCCTTAACTTATTTTGAGGCGCAGGGCTATGATACAGAAAAATTAGTCCCAGCCATTATCGATGGTTTATATGCTATGAATAACTATGAAGGTGAAGATCACCCAATAGTCCCTTACGTTTCTATGACGGACTCTAAATTGTTGATTAACAAAATTAGGGTTATGAATCATAAATGGATCGTCGCGAATTTTACCGACGGCGAATTTTGGGGCGAAATATTTGTGACCTACAGTATTGACGAAAACAATGACTTAAAATACAAATTAGTAGAATACTTTTTGTATCCTAAAGTTGTTGGCTAAATATGTTTAACTAACCAATCTTTAAGGGCGTAAAAATTCTGTGGAGCAACTCCATGACCAACAGGATATTCTGAGTACACATTACTAATATGTAAGGCGTTTAAATACGCGGGTGTTTTTCTTGCCCAATCTACTGGTATGACTTGGTCTACCGCACCATGAGAACAGAAGAAATTAAGATGCGCAACATCCGATTCTTTAATTGTTTCAGGTAAAATATCTTCATTAATATAACCGCTTAAAGCGACGATATTCTTTATTTTTTGCGGGTAGTTTAAGGCTACGGCATAACTCAAAATAGTACCTTGACTAAACCCTAAAAGCGTCACATTATCTGAGTCTACAGCATAAGTCTTACAAGCATAATCTATAAATTCTGAAATTAAATCTACAGACTGTTTGGCTTGCTCATTATCGCTCCATTTTCCTTTTTCAGCATCAAAATTAATAGCATACCAAGCATTTCCGGATGGTTGCATAGCATAAGGTGCTCTCAACGAAATAATTAATAACTCCTCTGGTAATTCTGAAGCAAATGAAAACAAATCATTTTCATCACTACCATAACCATGGCACATTATTAATAACGGGGCGTTTTCTTTTAAAGACGAAGGTCTTGTAATGTAGTGTAATGTTGTATTCATTTATCGACCAACTTTATAAAACCATTTTTGAAATAAATCACCTATTAGAGGAACGGTTTGTGTTTTCCCTAAAATAGCGTTAATGAAACCGTATAATAACAATGTACCAAAGCCTATCCATAGACTCTGTCTTAACATCGAAGAATCAAAAGTACTCACGCTAATTCCACATATAAAATAGAAAAGCCAGATACCAATAGACTGCCTTATATGAAAACTAGTAAATGGATTCTTTTTATCATTATTCAAAAAATAAGCAATAACAATTCCAAAAATTGGTAAATAGCTAACCCAAGCTAAAGTTTTACCTTCTTCAATAGTTTGCTGATCCATTATTTTAAAACAATTTTATTATTAGCAATAATTCCATAAGTTTCACCTTTAAGTGCTTTTCCTAAAAAGGCACTATTTTTAGACCTTGATATAATATGCGATTTGCTAAAGGTGTAATTCTTTTCTGGATTAAATAGACTTAAATTAGGCTTTTCTCCGATTTTTATAGTCGATTCTGCGACACCAAATCTAGACTTTCCTTGTGTTAATAAGGTTATTGTTTTCTTTGTTGTGAACATAGTTTGAAGCGCTCCAAAAGCAGATTCTAAGCCAGTAGTTCCGTATTTAGCGTAATCAAATTCTATTTTTTTATCCTCAATGTCAATTGGATTGTGGTCTGTGGTGACCATATCTATAGTGCCATCCTTTAAACCTTCGATTAAAGCATCGCAATCGGTTTGTGTTCTTAATGGAGGCATAACTTTAAAGTTCGTGTCAAAATCATGTAATACAGCGTCTGTAAATACTAAATTATGAATAGGAACACTACAAGTGACATTCAGTTTTTTTGCTTTGGCGGCTCTAATAAGTTCAACAGATTTTACTGTAGAAATTGTTGGAATATGTAATTTACCTTCGGTATATTCTAATAAAAACAGATCTCTTGCCACCTGTAATTCTTCTGCTAAAGCCGGATTTCCTTTTAGTCCAAGTTTGGTGCTATTAATATGTTCGTTAACAACGCCTAATCCAGATATTTTAGATTCCTGAGGATACGACAATACCAAACCATCAAAATTACTCGCGTATTGCAAAGCTATTTTCATAAGGTTAGGATTCGCAATTGGTTTTTGATAATCATAAAAAGCAACGGCGCCGGCATTTGTCATGTCAAACAATTCCGCTAAACTCTCACCATTACTGCCTTGTGTTAATGCTCCGATAGGATAGAGGCTAACCGCATGATCATTTGATTTAGATTTTACAAATGTAATATCGGCATAGCAATCAATGACAGGATGAGAATTTGCATTTAGCGCAACCGCAGTAAAACCAGATAATGCCGCCGTTTTTAAACCATTTTTAATGGTCTCTCGATCTTCGTAACCAGGCTCGCCAAAAGAAACGCTACTATCAAACCAACCTTGTGAAACATGTAAGTTGTCTAGCTTTATTTCTTTGTGCTTATTAGGATTGGGAATGCTTTTAGAAATCTTAGTGATGCGGCCTTTTTCAATTAAAATATCAACCGTTTCGTTGTGAAAATCACTTTTAGAATCAACTATCGTTGCAGATTTTATGAGTGCGTTCATTTAAGATATTTTAGAATAAGCATTTCAATAATTAAAAAGGCTAGTGCAAAAATAACAAACCATTTCCATAGCGCATTAATATTTGTACTACTTTTTATGGTGTTGATGGTTGTGGCTAAGCTAGAATTTACAGTAATATCTTTCAATAAACTGAGGTCATGATAATCTAGAATACTTTCGTCTCTGTTGTAATTAAAGCTTAGATTTTGTAGTACAACATCTTTGTTTTTTACATTAAAAATTCCAGCCTTATTAGGGAAATCATCGGTTTCTATAACGACAGATTTACTATACGTTTTTTGCAACGGAATCACAGAAGCTGCTTCAGATGCTAAAGTGAGAATATCATCTTGTCCAAGGGCCGTTTTAATTGCAATAGAATATGACTCTCCAATGGTGTAATATAATTTGGAAAGCTTTAAACTTTGAAGTCCCATATTATAAAACACAGGAATAATTAGTTGTGAGTTTTTAAAATTAGAATTGTCTTTATTTAAGGCTGAAGAAAAGGCGAAAGCTTTAGCATTACCGACTAAAAAAGGAGAGCTGTCTTCATAGGAAAGTACAGTGTTTGAATTTGAAGAAAAGGGATAAGCCGTTTCAACTTTAGGATACTGAAAATTAGTCACTTTAGCGTAAAATGAATTCGCTAATAGTGGATGATCATAGTTAATACTTGTAATGCGTTTTTCGTTCGGATTGAAGTCATTATAACCTGCGATATTTAAACCTATAAGTAATTGATTATAAGATTCTAAGTTAATATTTACTGAGGGAATAATTAAAACAGTACCTCCGTCATTTTTAAAAGCATTAATCGCCGTTTTTAGAGCATTCGAAATAATATCAATTTCGTTAAGAATAATTAAATTCTGGTCTGGAATTAGATTAAAATTTAAAGCCTCTAATTTGAAGCTTTTAAAGTCGAATTCATCCGCCGTATAAATACGTTTTAAAAACGAATCATCTTCAATTCCGTTAATGGCGATAACCTTTATTTTTGGTTTCGAATTGATATTAAAATAGAAACTATTATCGTATTGTAAATTGGCGTCGTCTATAATAAGCTTACCATTAATCGTTGTTTTGTTTGGAATCGTAAATATGGTTTCTGCTTTATTATTAATAGCAATAGCGCTTTTCGCTAGTAAAATTTCGTCATTAAATAAGGATATCGAAATATTATCGATGGGATCAGATTGGTTAGATAGCAATACCATAAGATCTAAAGTTTCAGCTGTTGTGTTCGACACATAAATGCTGTCAATACTAATATTCGCGACTAAATTTGATTTTGGTTGTACTAATTTTAATTCAACCAAAGAATCGACTTCAAACTTTAAAGGGTCTCCATTTTGTTGAAAATCGGATACGAGGACTAAATTTTTTGTTGATGCTTTATTATTTGAAAACAATTGCCTGCCCTTAAGATAAGCGGCATCATAAGTGAGCTGAGTAGGTGAGTGTGCTAATTGTATTAATTCGTTTTTTAAGGCTTTAACACTTGTATTTCTGAAGGTGTTATTATTAGTAAAGAAACTTATAATTTCATCTTCGGGTAGCGTATTAATAATATCTTGTATGGATTCATTTAACAAAGTTCCATTACCGCCATTAGCCTGCATGCTAAATGAATTATCTAAATATATAACTGTTTCTTGAGTGTCGTTAAAATCTTCAGTATTTGGAATAAATGGCTGTGCAAATGCAATAATAGCACAGGCTAAAAGTAACATTCGTGTGAGTAAGGTCAACCATCTCTTTAGCTGCGAACTTTTTCGAGTTTGAAGTTTTAAAGACTTTAAAAACTTAACGTTGGTAAATTTAACTTTCTGAAACCGGCGTAGTTGAAATAAATGAATGAGGATAGGGATGATCAGTAAAAAAAGGGCGTAAAGTAATTCTGGGTGTTTAAACTGCATTCCTGTTCTATCGCTTTATATGGAATCAAATATAGAAAATGCAAAGGGATAACTGCATTTTGCTTTTGAGAAATTTAACAGAAAAAGAAATAATCT
>RCND010000525.1_pt1 | contig 21805 bp, 23 predicted proteins | sample 2041351 | NCBI WGS metagenome assembly RCND01 (sample SAMN09708230, study PRJNA481090) | Marine sediment metagenome, whole genome shotgun sequencing project. | biome: marine sediment; feature: ocean; material: sediment; isolation source: Sewage treatment plant 12B marine sediment (STP12B) ... | reverse complement strand
ATTGCTCCAGCAACGCAACCAGCATACATCTCGGCATCTTCTCTTAAGGCATCTGGCAAATTACCAACGAGAACAATGTCCGAAATACTAAAGTGACCTCCAGGCTTTAAAACCCTATAAATCTCTTTTATAACTTTTTGTTTATTTGGAACTAGGTTTAAAACACAATTACTCACAATTACATCGGCAACATCATTATTGACTGGCATATCATCTATGTCGCCTTCTCTAAATTCTACATTATTGTAACCTAATTTTTCAGAATTTATACGCGCTTTTTCTATCATTATAGGTGTGAAATCTATACCTATAACTTTCCCTTCTACACCTGTTTCATGTCTAGCCACAAAACAATCGTTTCCAGCTCCAGAACCTAAATCAATAACTGTATCGCCCTTGTTAATATGAGCAAATTGTGTAGGAAGTCCACATCCAAGCCCTAAATCGGCATCACTTGCGTAACCATCTGTTTCAGAGTAGTCGTCCATCATGATGTTATAAATTTTATTGGAAGGTGAAGTGGCACCACAGCATGACGCCGCATTTTCTATTTTACCTTGTTCTGCAATTTTCGCGTACTTTGTTTTTACAATGTTTTTTAGTTCTTGCTCAGTTTTCATTTGATGTTTATTTAAGCGTTGATATAATGTGTTTATTTAACAGCATTCAGTTTTTTGAGACTCATAATCAAGAAATTGCATAAAAATGTCTTTAATGTTTGCCCAATTTGTTTGGTCTATACAATAACAAACACTAGTACCTTCAATATTACCTTTTATAAGACCTATGTTTTTTAATTCTTTTAAGTGTTGAGAAATGGTGGGTTGAGCGAGTCCAATTTCATCTACCAAATCTCCACAAATACAAGAATTGGTTTTGAATAAATGCTGAAGAATAGCCACTCTCGCTGGATGACCAAAGGCTTTTGCGATGATAGATATTTTATTTTGTTGGTCTGTAAATATTTCACTTTTAGTTAAACCCATAACTCAATGTATTTTTATATTGCAATATTACGATTAATAAGTTAATTTGTATAGAATTATGTCTTCAATTCTACTCAATTTCCTTTTTAAGGATTCCTTAACATATATAGCTTTTGTTAAGTTGTAATTTTATGGCAGTTTAAAACCAACATTTAATACTATAAACAATGAAAAAATTAGTACTCTTTACATTTGCGTTAACCTTAATGTTTTCAGCAAATGCACAAATTAAAACGCCGGCACCTAGTCCTGGATCTAAATTAGAACAGAAAGTAGGTTTAACTGATGTAACAGTAGATTATTCGCGACCAGGAGTTAAAGGCAGAACTGTTTTTGGGGATTTAGTACCTTATGGAAAAGTATGGAGAACTGGAGCAAATTTAAGAACTAAAATCACCTTTAGTGACGCTGTTATTATTGACGGAAAAACACTTAAAGCTGGTACGTATGCGATATTTTCTATACCTCAAGCTGATACATGGGAAGTTGTTTTTTATACTGAATATGCAGGAGGTGGAGCACCTTCTGAGTTAGATGAGAGTAAAGTAGCAGCTAGAGTTACTGCAAAAGTGGATGCAATTCCTTTTAATGTAGAATCGTTTACAATAGACATTAATAACATTACAAGTAGTAGTGCAACCTTAGAGTTTATTTGGGAAAAAACAATGGTAGCTGTTCCTTTTACTGTACCAACTGATAAAACTGTTTCTGCGTCAATTGAAAAAACTATGGCAGGACCTTCAGCGAATGATTATTATGCTGCAGCAGTTTATAATTTATCTCAAGGAAAAGATTTAGATAAAGCTAAAGAATGGATGGATAAAGCGATGTCGATGGTTAAAGAGCCTGCATATTGGCAATTAAGACAGCAGTCTTTATTGTATGCAAAAATGGGTGATAAGAAAAATGCTATTGCTACGGCTAAAAAATCTTTAGAAGGTGCTAAGGAAAACAAGAATGCTGATTACGTGAAAATGAACGAGGATTCTCTAAAAGAATGGGGAGCGATGTAGAATAGAGTATAGGAGTGCTTTGCACTTGGATGATAATATTTAAAAAGGCGCAACTCATTGAGTTGCGCCTTTTTATTTTCCGTCATTGCGAGCAAAGCGCTGCAATCTCATTAATGTTACTAATTGAGTTTTATGAGATTTCTAGGTCATTCGTTCCTCAGTCCTCGCAATGACATTTCTAATTATTTAAGAATACTCTAAGCTAATTAAACCTCTAATCGTATCTAATGTATGGATGAGTTGACCGCTTTTCTCAAAGGTCATAATGTCACTTTCCGTTTTATGATCTCTAATCAATTGGTTAAAATGCTCAATCTCATAACTATAACCAATGGTTTTGTAATTGAAAGTTTTTAATTCCGAATTTCCATGATGATCTATTAATACTACTGAAGATGGCTCATGGAAGCGACCATTAATTTTTATAGTACCATTTTCGCAGTGGAAAATAGCTTCAGTAGCGGTGTTTTCTAATAAGGTGCTTTTTAAATAGGCTTTAGTGTTATCATAACTAAAAACGATATTACATTTTGAATCTGCGCCAGAAGAGAAAAACTTAGCTTTAGCTTCTATTGTATTCGGTTTTCCTAGTGCAGACAAGGCTGCAAAGACAGTATAAATACCGATGTCTAATAGACTTCCGCCTCCTACTGATTTATCAAATACTCTTGAGGTTTCATCGTATATGGGGTGGAAACCAAAATCTGCTTCAAGTTTTAGAACGTTGCCAAAGTGCTTATTCTTTATAAGCTCTAGGACATATTGAAAATGTGGAAGAAAAATTGTCCACATAGCTTCCATTAAAAGTGTATTGTTTTGTTTAGAACGTTGAATCATGTCTTCAACGTCCTCTAAATTCATTGCGAATGGTTTTTCACATAAAACAGGTTTATGTTGATTCAAACATAGAATAGTATGCGCTTTATGAAAACTGTGAGGTGTAGCAATATAAATAGCATCAATATTAGGGTCTAATGCGAGTTCTTTATAGCTTCCGTAGGCTAAGTCAACATTAAAATCCTGTTTAAAAGCTTTAGCTTTTTCTAGGTTTCTAGAGGCAATAGCATGGAGTTTAGAATTTGGGACTGTATTTAAATCGGCAGCAAACTTTGTAGCAATTTTCCCAGCTCCGATAATGCCCCAATTAATTATTTTAGAATCCATTATGCAATTCTTTTGGGTAATAAAGGTTGTATAATATTTGCAATAAAAATTACAACAGCACAACCGAATAAATTAAGCCATAAATAGGGCATCCAATCCAACCACCAGCCAAGGATTACTATAAACTGCGTGATTAGCGCAGCTGTAAACACAGCATTACCTTTAATGTGTTTAAAGAAGAATGCTAACAAGAAAATACCAAGTACATTTCCATAGAAAATTGAACCTATTATATTTACCAATTGAATTAAATTTTCAGCCAAATTTGCAAAACAGGCAATGGTTATTGCAATAATTCCCCAACCAAACGTAAACCATTTAGTCATCTTTACAGTATGCTCTTCACCTTTGTCTTCTTTTTGATTTCTACCATATAAATCAATAGAAGTAATAGTAGCCAAAGCATTTATCTCGGATGCTGTAGATGACATTGCTGCAGATAAAATAACGGCTAATAATAAACCAATAAGTCCTGTAGGTAGGTTGTTTAAAATAAACCGAATGAACATATAATCTCTATCATTCGTTTGTGTATCTTTTGCTGAGTCCTTATAAAGCGTTGTTAATTCTGCTGACTTTGTTATATAGGCGTCACTTTCAGGATTAGATTGTAGTGCTTCAACTTCTTTTTGAAGTTTAGTGTATTCAGCAGTATATTCTGCATCAACTGCTTTTTTAATTAAAAATTTTGATTCTAGGCGATATGTTTTTTCAATACTATCAAGTTGAAATAAATCCTTTTTTAAACTAGAATCGTTACTTTTAGATAAAACCAAGCTTAGTTTTTGTTTCTCAGTAAATAAGACTGTTTGTTTGTCTTGAAGTGTTCTATACTCATCACCATATTGAGAAGTCAAAACAGTTTGAGTAGAAGCATCTATAAAGTTAAGAGGAGACTGATTAAATTGATAAAACACAAATACCATAACACCAACCAATAAAATGAAGAATTGCATAGGCACTTTCAATAAACCATTAAAAAGCAAGCCCATTTGCATTTCTTTCATGGACTTCCCTGAAAGGTAGCGTTGAACCTGGCTTTGATCTGTGCCAAAATATGATAACATTAAAAATGTACCCCCAATAAGTCCAGACCAAACTGTATATCTATTTTCTAAATCAAAGGAGAAATCCAAGACTTCCATTTTACCAGAAGCACCAGCAATATCTATGGCATCAGTAAATGAAACTTCATCTGGAATTAAATCGATAATGATGAACATTGCTGCTAACATACCCGCAAAAATGACGAACATTTGTTGTTTCTGTGTTACAGTAACAGCTTTGGTGCCGCCAGAAACGGTGTAGATTATGACTAAAACACCAATAATGATATTTAGAGTAACAATGTTCCAGCCTAAGACTACGGATAAAATAATAGCAGGAGCAAAAATTGTTATTCCAGCAGCTAATCCACGCTGAATTAAAAATAGAATAGCTGTAAGACTTCGGGTTTTTAAATCGAAACGATTTTCTAAAAATTCGTATGCTGTGTATACTTTAAGACGATGGTAGATTGGAATAAAAACCAAACATATAATGACCATCGCAATTGGAAGTCCAAAATAAAATTGAACAAAGCCCATACCATCAGAAAATGCCTGACCTGTTGTTGATAAGAATGTAATAGCACTCGCTTGAGTTGCCATTACCGAAAGACCAATCGTCCACCATTTAGAAGTGTTACCACCTTTTATGTAATCTTGTGCGTTTTTACGACCTCTAGTTTTCCAGGTTCCATAGCCTACAATAGTAACTAAGGTGGCAATTAAAACAGTCCAATCAATCCAATCTAAAGTTTGAGGCATATTTTTATGCGAATGAAGCGGTTATAAAGTAAAAGAGTACAATGTATAAGGCGTTAGCAATTAGAACAATAGTGTACATCTTGTCCCATTTTTGTTTTTGCTGTGGTTGGTTTTGCATATTAATCAGTTGTTAGTTGTTAGTTGTTCGTTGTGTGGTTGTTAATTTTTAAGTTGTGTTTTATCTTCTTCTCCAGCGGAAAGTAGATTGGCAAATAATCTGTATGCCCCAGAAACACCTGCAGGGAATTCTCTAAAAAAGCTTAAGCCCGTATAGATATAATTACCTTTTCCGTATTTAGCAACCAGTAAAGCACCTTCTTTAGAAGATTCCCCTTTGTCGTTTGCTGCAAGTAGTGGTGTAAATTCTTCTGACCATTCGTTAGGGAAATACAAACCGCGTTCTTGTACCCATCCTTCAAAATCTTGAGTAGTAATTTTGTTTGGGAAATTAAGAATGGGATGATTTGGTTCTAATATTCTAACTAAAGCATTTTCGTCAGTAACGCGATCTCGCGATAATTTTAAATCGTAAGGTGCTAAATTATCAACTTTCAGTCTTCTATTTGTATTGTATTGAACAATTAGGTTTCCACCTTCTTTAACATAATCGAGCAAAAACTTCTGTTTAAATTTTAACTCATCAACAATATTATAAGCTCTTATGCCAACTACAATGGCGTCAAAATTTGATAGATTCTCAGGTGAAATTTGTTCGGGTTTGATGATAGTAACGTTGTAACCAATATGACGTAAACTTTCAGGAACAACATCACCAGCACCTTCTATATAACCAATATTATTACCTCGTTTTTGAATATCTAATCGGACCAATTTGCTTTCACTAGGCATTAAAACCGTTTGAAAGGGTATGTGTGCATAATCGATTTCTATTAACTCATCGGTATAAAACTCTCCGTTTAAGTTCACCATTGGAGTAATTAAACCTTCGCTCTGATTTTTAGGAGGAATAACTGTAAATATTATTTTTTGAATATCACCTTTATTCGCAATATCTACCTTTTGCTTTTGAGGAAAAACGCTCCAATCGCTTGGGTATGCCATTTGTACATAACCATCAATATTATCTCTTCCAGCTTTTACGATGACTTCAATTTCTTTTTGTTGGTCATTTTCAAAAATGAAAACTTTAGCGCTGATACTTGCTGAAACTTCTGGGATGATTTCGAAAGGTCTGTATAATTCCCCTTTGTCTGGTTTTGAGAACCGATACACAACTGGTTTCGTAATTGTAATTGGTGTGCCTTCAATATTGAGATTAAAATCAACAAATACTACTCTTGGTGTTTCTGGTAAGCCAATTAAATCTTGATACTCTACGTTGTACATGCCAAGTGTACTTTTATTATTTAACCAATATGGTGCTGTATAGGCCATATTATTTGGAATGGTAATACCTTCTTCAAAATTTAAACGTTGATTTTCTGGCAATTCCATGTTTTTAGAAATTCCATTTTTAAGTGTCGAAAGGTTATAAGACACTAAGTTGATTTGAGCATTACTTCTATTTAAAACCTCTATTTGAAGCTCTACAGATGAGTTAGGCGAAGCATGCGGTGTATTTGCAGAAACTTCTAAATATAAACCAGCACAAGCTTCTATAATTGTTTTGAGTTCTTTAGTTTTAATAGTTTTCCAATGGTCATCTTTTACGTTTTGAAGCAATTTATAAGCTTCTAAAAGTTGTGGTAGGTGAGATGCCGGATTTATAAAATTGAAATCAGTTTCAATGTTGTTGAGAATAGTGCCAACTTCTTGTCCACCTTCAATGCGATTCCAAGAGGTATCAATACCAGCAAAAATGTTGTTGCTTTCGTCTAAAGGATCCCCTTTTAAAAATTCAATATATTCTTGTTGAGTACCACGTTGAGATAAACGACCAAAACCTTGAGATAAATGTTGACTACTAGCCAAAGACGCCACTTCGTTATTAGAAATACCTTCAGTTGAGGAATAAACTCCAATATCAAAATTTAACATGTTGCTTTTATCTGCTTTTTCAAATTTTTCTTGACTTCCATAAAACCACCAAGATGTGTTAAAGAACAAACGTTTTGCTTGCCAAGTTTTAGTTAACTCTAATTGAGCGCTATATTTTGAAGCATCATTCGCTAAATCGAAAGCTTCCATACTTAACATTGCAGAACTGGTATGATGTCCATGAGTTTTGCCTGGTGTTCTGTGGTCGAAGCGGTTAATGATTACATCTGGTTTAAATGTTCTTATGGCCCAAACAACATCAGAAAGGACTTCATCTTTATTCCAAATTTCTAAGGTTTCGTCCGGATGTTTAGAGTAGCCAAAATCATTGGCTCTGGTAAAGCGTTGCTCACCACCATCAACACGTCTTGCAGCTAATAATTCTTGAGTTCTAATCACTCCAAGAAGTTCTCTTATTTCTGGACCGATTAGATTTTGGCCACCATCACCACGTGTTAAGGAAAGGTATGCTGTACGAGCTTTAACATGATTAGACATATAAGAAATAAGTCGCGTATTTTCATCATCTGGATGCGCAGCTATATATAAAACGGAGCCTAAAACATTAAGTTTTTGAACGGCTTCGTAAATTTCTGATGAATTAAGTTTTTTGGGTTGTTGTGCTTGTAATGAAATTACGGTGCTTATAAAAAGCAAAAGACAGAGTCTAATCTGGTACATGGAGGTTATTAGTTAGTTGCTTTCCAAATATAGGCAAGTTACTTTCTTAAGACTTTGTTTTTAGGTTTTGTTTAACGTTGGTAAGAATATTTGCTAAACGAGTTTGTTAGAGCCACTTCTTCCGTTTAAAATAAAACAGCAATCCAATAAACATAAGAAACATCACTCCTAAAAGTACAAAATAACCATGTCGATATTTTAGCTCTGGGATAAATTCAAAATTCATTCCGTAGATACCTGCGAGAAAGGTTAATGGAATAAAAATTGAAGACATTATAGTGAGTACTTTCATCACTTCATTCATTTTATTGCTAATGGTCGTCATGTGCATATCCATTAAACTCCAGATCATTTCGCGGTAAATATCTATGTTTTCTGACACTTGAATTAAATGGTCGTAAATATCTCTAAAATAAGTAATTGTACGTTTGTAAATTAATGGATGTTCTATTTTTTCAATACGATTAATTACTTCTCGGAGTGGGAAGATTGCGCGGCGTACCTTTAGTATTTCTCGCTTTAATTGTTGGACTTCAATATTAATATTGTCTTTTGCATGTCCGGCAAACAATTCAGTTTCTAGATCTTCAATTTTATTTCCTAAGGTTTCAATGATGCTGAAATAATTATCTACCACAGCATCTATTAAGGTGTACATTAAATAATCAGATTTTAAACCTCTAATTCTTCCATTGGCTAAGCGTAGTCGCTCTCTTATTATATCGAAAACATCGCCTTCTGATTCCTGAAATGTGATCACATAGCTTTTTCCTAAAACCAAACTAACTTGTTCAATAACTATATTTTCATCCTTATCGTAATACAACATTTTTAAAACCACAAAGAGGTAATCATCATACTCATCAATCTTTGGGCGCTGCATTGTGTTTACAATATCTTCTAATACTAAGGGATGTAATCCGTACTGTTTTCCAATGTTTTCAACTTGCTCAATATGCTTAAGCCCATTGACATTAATCCATGTCACAGAATCTGTTTCTTTATAGTTAATAGCATCTTCTATGTTTAAAAGAGCAGATTCTTCTATGTCAGTTTTAGTGTAATCGAAACATTCAACGTGAAAATCTTTATCAGATTTTTTTCCGGTGTAAACGAGCGCACCAGGAATTTGTCCGACGTGTTTCTTGTAATTTTGTGTCCGTTTTTTAGTCATGTGACTCACAATTTACAAAATACTGCTGTCATCTAAAGCATCTTTTTGCATCAAGGTGACTGCTTTTTGAAGAATAAGATTATTTGGATAGGTGACTAAATCCCCATTGTCATCTCTTAAGATCAATTGAAAAGCCCTAATATCTTCTATAATGCCCTCTACAGGATAATCTTTATCGTGAATCTTTATTTTGTCACCTACTTTATAGGGGAAAGAGAAGAACATAATAACACCAGAAGTGACATTACTTAGAATAGACCAAATAGCGAATAAGGCAATACCGATAACAGCAAATACTGAGGAGAATACTAGGGTTATATCGTGTGGTTTAGCACCAAGTATAAAGGCTTCTATGAGTAGTGCGATAAGTACTAGTGTTACTGTTACATATCGCCCTATGAGGCTAGCTCTAGCTTCAGTAGTACCACTTTTTTTACCGATTTTTTTTACTGTAATAACTATTATAGTTCTTATTATAGCCAGGACGATGAGCAATATTCCAGTGTATATAAACTCAGATTTATAGGTTGTAAAAAAATCAGACATATTAAGCGTGTTTATGCTTAACAAATATAGTTTAGATTACTTTAAGTTTATTTTATTTTTAAAGTTTCTCTAAGTCCCTCGTCAGCATTATTATTTTTACTCCAATATGCAGATTTAATGGACTCTAGTTTTGTAGCTTTTGTAGTAAGGGTCTTAGCAGAAGCACCATAACCACTTACTGAAATTTCTTCCCAGCCTAAAATATCATAAGGAAAATTAGCGTTGAAATTTATTTGTAAGGTTCTGTTTAACTCTGGATACGATACGATGTAAGTTCCATTTTCTAATCTAGCATTAGCATTATAAGCTTTTGTTGTTTTATGGCCAAGCCTCAGGTATTCGAGTGATGGGATGATTTCTATTGACCCAATTGGAAGGCTTTTAGGGTCTATTCGAAGTTTTGTCCATAATTCATTTTCAGTCCATGATTTTTCTAATTTAAAAGACTCATCTGCCTCTCCTTGAAAATAGGAATGTGACATCACTTCAAAACCATCACGATTATTAAGTTGTGTGTACACATGGCCACACCATTCTTGTACTGATGCAGAAACCTTTAAAGCATGATGATTATTTGTAACAGGATAAAAAGTGCTTTGCATTATTGAATATGGGTAAATACCAGTGTTGAAATTTTTAGTGGCGTTTAGCTTTAAAACAGGTGTATTCTTTTCACTATAATTATTTGCTTTTACCTGTATTTTTGGTAAGAAATCTTCAGTAACAAATACCAAAACTGCGGTGCCATCTCGCATTTCCCCATAACGTGCTTGTTCTAGTTTATAAGATGTAATTTCTGCTTCACCATTATACCAATAGTCTTTGAACTCTTCTGATAGAGCTGCTTTTGGTACAGAAATTTCAGTTTTAGATTCTGATATGGCTAAAACTTCTGAGATTTTAGGTTTTGAGTCTTTACAAGAGCTTAGTATAGAAAATGTGACAATTCCGATTAAAAGAATAGTATGAGTTTTATTAATCTTAATCATAGATGCAGTATTTGAGTTTCTGAAATACATTCAGAATGACATTTTATTAGATTTCAATTTTACAAAATTACAATCCTAAAAGTCTTCTGCAATATCATTTAACGTTTCATAAAGTAAATGTGTTGGTAAGCCAACGACATTGTTATATGATCCTTCAACACTAGTAATTGCTATAGCGCCAATCCATTCTTGTATGCCATATGCACCAGCTTTGTCTAGAGGTTTATAGGCGTTAACATAATAAGAGATTTCAGAATCAGAAAGTGCTTTAAAGGTAACTTTAGTAGTGGTATTGACTATACGTTGTTCCGTTTTTAGAGTAAAACATATCGATGTAACAACCTCGTGTGTTTTATTACTTAATTTTTTTATCATTTTGAAAGCGTCATCTTCGTCTTTCGGTTTTCCAATGGCTTTATCATCTAGCCAAACAATAGTATCACTTGTAATTAGAATATCTTTATTCTGAATGCCTCCTATAAACGGTTCGGCCTTTAGCTTGGCTAAATAATCTGTTATTTCATGTCCTTTTAAGGCTTCTGGATAGATTTCTTCAACTGGTTTTAGTTGAATTTTGAAATCGAGATCCATAGCTTTTAAAAAGGCATGGCGTCTTGGTGATGCTGAAGCTAGTATTATATTGAAGTCTTTGAGTTTGTCTTTTAGCATATTACTTCAGTAAAATGAATTTGTAAAGTAATAAAGAGAGCATTCCTGTAAGCATTACTAGCTTTAGTACTAAGCTAATATGTTTATACTGTGCTTTTTGTTCTGCACTAAACAATTTAATACTGATGTAAATAAGTGGTGCAATAACCAAGACTAAAAAGTATCCAACAACTAATTGTTGTTTAAATAAGTAAGTAATGACGTAATAAATGACTGAAAATAATGGTATTAAAGACAGCACGAACACTATTTTATTAGCGCGTTCTCTACCTAATACAATTGGTAGTGTTTGCATACCAGCCTTGTAATCTCCATCAATATCTTCTATGTCTTTTACCAGTTCTCTAATAAGATTAATGATAAAAGCAAAAATTGCATAGTCTAAAATAATCTTGAAAAACGTAATCTGTACAACTCTATTTGCTTCTGTTATAGCTGGTAATAATTCGAAAATACCAATGAGCAAAATACTTAAAGACACCACTAAAGAAACTATAATATTACCCACTAAAAGCATTTGCTTTAAGTAGGACGAATAAATATAAAGTAGGGCAGAGGCTATAATGAATATGACGAAAAACCCTGATTTACCAATGCCATTAGAAAGATAGAATCCCGTGCCAACGCCAATAACATTAAGAATAATAAATAGCGTTAATGCACTTTTTTCAGTAATGTATTTATTGATGATAACCTTTTCTGGCTTATTGACGATGTCAGTTTCAATATCATAGATGTCGTTAATAATATAGCCTCCAGCGGCAATGCAAACCGTTGCTAAAACCAAAAGGAAAAAAGCTAAACCATTTAAGGTGGTTACCACGCCATGACTTGCGTAAAAAGGTAAGAGTAGTGCGTATTTAATTAAGCATTGCATAAGCGCAATCATAATTAGATTTTTCCAACGTATTAATTTAAAAAAGTGAATCATGTTAGAGTTTAGTGAGAAGTAATTTGTTGAATTAAGTAATAAGCAATATAGGCCACACCAATAAAAACAATAAGACTTATAATTGCAGTTTTTATAAAAAGTTGACGTTCTTGTTTTCTTATTTTGTCTTTTATTTTTTGCTTGTCGGCTTTAGTTAAGTCTATATGCAAAAAATTCATTTCGTAGTGCAGATGCGCTTCAAAGTCTAGTTTTTCCTTGTATTTAGAAAACGCAGTTGATGTCTTTTGGTTAAAAGTCGCCTGACTATTACCAAAACCAATATATCCAAATCCTGTGCTATGTCTTCTGTTTCTTCTTGACATCTATTGTTTAATCGTATTTAGCATTAAAGTTACCGTTCCATTTATCTTGTACTTTAAGGACTTGTTCAATAACATCTCTAACCGCACCTTTTCCACCATTTTTGTGAGAAATATATTTAGAAATTCCTTTAATTTCCGCCACAGCATCTTGCGGACAACACGGTAAACCAACTAGTTTCATAACCGGATAATCAGGAATATCATCTCCCATATATAACACCTGTTGCTTAGTGATATTGTGTTTGTTTAAATACGCATTCAGTTGTTCTATCTTATTATGTGCTCCTAAAAATATATCTTTAATTCCAAGTCCTGCTAAACGCTTACGAACACCTTCGTTAGATCCACCTGAGATAATACAAATATTAAAACCTGCATCTACAGCAGTTTTTAATGCAAAACCATCTTTAATACTCATTGTTCTTAGCATTTCCCCATCAGTTGTTATTGTAATTGTACCATCTGTAAGCACGCCATCTACATCAAAAATAAAGGTGGTTATGTTAGCTAAATATTCTTTGTAACTTTTATCGTTTTCCATGTGTCTTTTTTATTGAAGTGGTTAGCAGTTCATAAATGGCTTTGTGCTTTTCATTTTCAATCAGTTTTAAATGCCTTTTGATTGTTTTTTTATCGTTCCGTTTTGCCGGTCCAGTTTGTGCCATATAAGGTGACATATCCTGAATCTTTTTTGCGGTTTCTAATATTAAAGGCTTTAAGATTTCGAACTCAATGTTTTTTGTTTCGCAAATCTCATGAGCAATTCTGTAGAGTTGGTTAGTAAAATTATTTGCAAAAACAGCAGCGACATGAAGTGTTTGGCGTTGTTCGGTTGTGATTTTATGCGATTTACAACCAGCCGCTTTAGCTAAACTCTTTAACAGTTGAAGGTTTTGCTTTTGGTAAACTTCAATACAAATAGGGACTTCTGCAAAATCAACTTCTGCCTCTTTTGAAAACGTTTGTAAAGGATAAAATACTGCAATCTGATTTTTTTTATCTAAATCGTGCATCGAAACACTCCCAGAGGTATGTGCCACAAGTCGATTTTCAAATGGTAATTTTTGAGATAGATTTGCAATACTATCATCACTAACTGCCATTATATAAATGTCAGCTTCTTTAAGCTTAGCTAAGTCATCAGTTATTGCAACATCATTAGCATAAGAAGAAAGTGCGTCTATTGATCTATTATACCATTGCGTAACTGCAATAGTTTCTGCATTTGTAAATGCTTTATATAAATGAGTGGCCACATTGCCAGCACCAAGTAATACAACTGATATCATGCTGTAAAAATAGTAAGTTTTAATATTCTAGTGTAATATGTAACAGATTAAAATGATAACTTTGATTACAATGAAGAAAAAAGACATCAATACAAGAGAAGATATTTTTAATTTGGTAACTAAATTCTACGAAAAAGTACGTAAAGACGAAGTCTTGGGGCCTTTCTTTAACGACACTATTAAAGATTGGGATGCACACTTACAGCATCTTACAACATTTTGGGAGTCGAGCTTATTTCTTAAAACCAAGTATTATGGTAATCCACTTGAGGCACATGCAAAAGTAGATGCAGCACATAATCATAGCATTACAGAATTGCATTTTGGACTTTGGTTAAATTTATGGTTTCAAACTATAGACGAATTATTTGAAGGCGACTATGCCGAAAATGCTAAACGCAGAGCGCGTAAAATGGGAACGTTTTTGTATCTAAAGATTTTTGAAGCAAGGTCTTGAATACAAAGATTAAAAAAACGATAATGCGCAGACTTAGTCTAGTGCTTATCATAATAGTAACCTCTCAGTTTTGCTGCACTTCATTATGGTTTGCTGGTAATAGCATATTGCAGGACTTGGTTTTAAATTTTAATCTCAGCGAAGGTGCTCTTGGATACTTAACATCGGCCATACAATTTGGATTTATTTCTGGAACCTTAATTTTTGCTGCATTGACAATTGCCGATCGCTTTTCTCCTTCCAAAGTATTTTTTATAAGTGCATTATTAGCAGCCGTATTTAACTTAGGACTTATTTGGAATTCTAATTCTATGGTTAGTCTGTTAGTATTCCGCTTCGTTACTGGTTTTTTTCTTGCTGGAATTTACCCAATAGGAATGAAAATTGCAGCGGATTATTTTGAACAAGGATTGGGTAAGTCACTTGGTTTTCTTGTTGGGGCTTTGGTTTTAGGAACAGCATTTCCTCATTTTTTAAAAGGAAGTTCTGGTGATTTTTCTTGGGAAATCATTGTGTATATAACATCTGGATTAGCTTTATTTGGTGGTTTATTAATGCTAATATTAGTGCCAAATGGTCCTTATAGAAAAGCGGGTTCGACTTTAAATTTGTCAGCTTTTCTAAGTGTTTTTAAAAACAAGGACTTTAAGTCTGCAGCATTTGGCTATTTTGGTCATATGTGGGAGCTTTATGCATTTTGGGCCTTTGTCCCTGTAATGCTGCAAACTTATGCGAGTTTACATTCAGATATACGTATTAATATTCCTTTATATTCTTTTCTAATTATTAGCAGTGGTTCATTAGCATGTATACTTAGTGGTTATTTGTCTCAGAAGTTTGGCGTAAAACGTATGGCTTTATTTGCATTGAGTTTATCAGGCCTTTGTTGTTTGTTATCTCCATTCGTGTTTATGACAGATTCTATAGAACTGTTTATGGTTTTTCTTTTGTTTTGGGGCATGGTTGTTATCGCTGATTCTCCAATGTTTTCTACTCTTGTAGCTCAAAATACTTCAGGCCAATTAAAAGGAACAGCACTCACTATAGTCAATTGTATCGGGTTTGGCATAACGATTATTAGTATTCAAGTGCTTAGTTTTTTGAGTAGTAACAGTAATTCATTTTATATCTATACTGTATTGGCAATTGGACCTTTATTCGGAATAATTTATCTTCTTAAAAAGAAAGCTTAGGTGTCACATTATAGTTTAATTATTCTTATGTAATTATATTTGTCAACTTTAATTCAAACCAATACACATGAAGCTACTCAAAGAATTTAAAGAATTTGCTGTTAAAGGCAATATGATGGATATGGCCGTCGGTATTATAATCGGTGCATCCTTTAATAAAGTTATCGATGTTTTAACTAAGCAGGTATTAATGCCACCATTATCATTATTGTCTGATAGTGTGAGCTTCCAAAATAAAAAGTTGATATTGAGAGATGCTGTTACTGATGCTTCAGGAGTCATTTCGACAAGCGAAGTCGCCATAGCTTATGGTGCACTTGTAGAAGTGTTATTTGATTTTTTAATTATTGGATTTACAGTTTTTATATTAGTTAAGTTTATGAATAGATTGCGCAACAAGGCACAAGACACTAAAGATACTTCAGTTGTAACACCTAGGGATATTCAACTGTTATCCGATATGAAAGACTTAATGAAAGAGCAGAATAAATTACTTAAAGCGAAAGCTTAGAACTTGTATTTTTTATTCTAATAATTTTAACATCTTTTGTAGGTTAAAAAGGCTTACGAAAATGAGCAAAAAGTCTTATCTTCGCACGAGCTTAAAATAAGCCTATAGCTATGCAAAAAAAAATCGCTAATTTCCTATTCTCCACAAGACTTACCGCTGTTTTATTTATTGTTTTTGCTGTTGCAATGGCAACAGGAACAATTCTAGATAGAAACATGGACACATCTCCAACTCCATTGACTAGAACATTAATATACAATGCTTGGTGGTTTGAAACAATTATGGTCTTTTTCGTTATCAATTTTGTTGGTAATATCTTTAGATATGGATTACATAAAAAGGAGAAGTGGGCAACTCTGATTTTGCATTTATCTTTTATTTTTATTCTGTTAGGAGCTTTTGTAACTCGCTACATAGGTTATGAAGGTATGATGGCGATAAGAGAAGGAGCCACAGAAAGTGAGTTTCGTTCTCAAAAAACATATATAACAGCTTACGTTGTTGGTGATTACAAAATAGATGGAACATTGCAGCGCTACAACTTTCAGCGCGAAGTAGATTTTTCACCAAGATTAGATAATGCTTTTGACGAGAACATAACGTACAACAAAACTCCTGTAAATTTTAGACTAGAAAAATTTATTGGCGGTGCTGAGAAAGATATTATTCCAGACGAATCTGGTGAAAGTTACCTTAAAGTAGTTGAAGCTGGTGATGGAAGACCACACAATCATTTTTTAAAAGAAGGACAAGTTTCTAATTTGCATAATGTGTTAATCTCATTAAATGAGTACCAAGAAGGTGCCATAAATATAACGAACACAGAAGAAGGTATATTTATAAATTCACCATACGAAGGTGAATATATGACCATGGCTACAGGTACCACAAGCAAGTTAGTTAAAGATAGCTTGCAACCTTTGGCATTGCGCTCTCGTTACATTATAGGGAATATGCAATTAGTATTTCCTAAACCAGTGGTTAAAGGAACGTTTGATATTGTAAAAAAACCTGTTATTCTTAAAGGCGATGAGGATGGTATTGTATTAGATATTACTGCAAATGGTGAAACAAAAAAGGTCAATCTTTTAGGTGGCAAAGGGACTTACAATAAGTTTGAAGAAATAAAAGTTGGTGGTTTAGAAATAGCATTACAATATGGTCCTAGGTTAGAGAAGTTGCCATTTGAGATAAAATTAAATGATTTTATAGCTGAAAAATATCCAGGAACAGAAAAAGCATATTCCTCTTACGAAAGTAAAGTGACAGTAATTGATAAAGAAAAGGGTGATTTTGATTACCATATATTCATGAATCATGTATTAGATCATAGAGGTTACCGTTTCTTTCAAGCGAGTTTCGATCAAGATGAAAAAGGAACCGTACTTTCTGTAAACCACGATCGTTGGGGAACTTACATTACTTATGCTGGTTATATGTTATTATATTTTGGATTGTTGGCAATTCTATTTGCTAAGAACACACGTTTTGATGATATACGTAGTAGGCTCGAGAAATTAAAAAATAAGAAAGCAAAATTGATGACCATGATTGTTTTGTTATTGTCATTAACAGGATTTGCTCAAGAGCATTCTGAAGATGATGGCCATGATCATGCTCAAAAACCTACAAAAACACAACTAGATTCTGTACTAAGAGCGAATATTACACCTAAAGCGCATGCTGCAAAGTTTGCTGAAATGGTGATACAAGACTATAGTGGTCGTATGATGCCAATGCATACCTATGCTTCAGAAATGTTGCGTAAGTTGAGTAAAAAAGACGTTTACGAAGAATTTGATGCGACTCAAATTTTTCTTTCTATTCAAGAAAGTCCAATGCTTTGGTATAATGTACCTATCATTTATTTAAAGCCAAGAAAGGCGGACTCTATTCGTACAATTATTGGAGTAGACTATTCTGAGAAGTACGTAAGCTTGCTCGATTTTTTCACCACAGATGGTAGAAATAAATTAGGACCTTATATTGAAGAAGCATTTAAGGCTCAAGTTCCTAATGGATTTCAGAAAGAAGTAAAAGAGACTTATGGTCGCCTTAGTTTGTTATCTGATGCTATAGAAGGACGCTCCTTAAATATTTTTCCTTTCCCAGAAGATGAAAACAATAAGTGGATATCGTCTTTAGAATATAGAAATGAAGGCTATCGCCAAAAAATGAAGGATACCCTTTATGGTAACTTTATTAATAATGGCTTTAAGTTTTATTTAATGACTTTAAATAATGCGAAACAATCAGGTGATTATTCAAATGCCGATAAACTTTTAAATGATTTTAAGAGGACACAGCAAAAATTAGGTGGAGAAGTTATGTTGAGCGAAGAGAAAATAAAGACCGAAATTCTCTATAATAAGTATGACATTTTTAAACGACTGTTTAGCTGGTACATGTATGCAAGTACGTTGTTGTTTGTATTGATTATTGTTCAGATTTTTAAATATAGAAGTCAATGGATTAAGATTGCTGTTAAAGTTTTAATTGGAGTTATCGTTTTCTTATTCATTTTTCACATGGCAGGTCTTGCTATGCGCTGGTACTTATCTGGTCACGCACCTTGGAGTGATGCTTATGAATCTATGATCTATGTAGCTTGGTCAGTCATGTTATTTGGTTTACTATTAGGAAGAAAAAGCAACTTGACTGTTGCAGCATCGGCTTTTGTTTGTTCTATGATTTTAATGGTTGCCCATTGGAATTGGATGGATCCAGCAATTGCGAATCTTCAACCTGTTTTACAAGGGTATTGGTTAATGATTCACGTCTCTGTAATTGTGGCAAGTTATGGGCCTTTTGCTATAGGTATGATTTTAGGAGTTGTAGCTTTATTATTAATGATTCTTACTAACAAAGAAAATAAAGAGCGCATGCTAATCAACATTAAAGAGTTGACCATCATAAATGAGATGGCACTAACTGTAGGTTTGGTTATGCTTGCTATTGGGAACTTTCTTGGTGGAATGTGGGCAAACGAAAGTTGGGGTAGATATTGGGGTTGGGATCCAAAAGAAACTTGGGCTTTAATAAGCATTATGATATATGCTTTCGTTATACACATGCGTTTAGTACCAGGTTTACGCAGTCCTTGGCTATATAACTTTATGTCTATATTGGCTTTCGCGAGTATTTTAATGACATACTTTGGAGTAAATTTCTACCTATCGGGATTACATGCTTATGCAAGTGGAGACCAAATATTGAGTTTTCAGTTTATAGTAGTTACTTTAGGTGCAGTTGCTTTATTAGGATTCTTGGCTTATAGAAAGTATAAAGTGTATTATAAAAAATAATCTTTATTCCTATATTATTTTAGTAAACGGATTAGATTTTTATTAACTTGAGGCTATAAACTAACCTTTAAATGAATTACTTCAAAAAATTAGGAACTGCAAATTTATTCATGCTTGGATTGTGCGCAGTTATAATTCTTGTTGCAGAATACTTATTTCTAACCGGAGATCAACTTCACGGCATATTTGTGGGCCTTTGGGCGCCAACTCTACTAGGTGTAATGATCTACTTAAAACTTATAGACCATGGTGGCAAATGATATTGTATTATGGTTTTCTGTGGTCGTTATAGCTTTAGTTGGGTTATGGGCTGTGCTGATGATAAGAGCTTACAATAGGGTAGGCAAGAATGATTAATTCTTTTTAATATAGTAGTTCGCTCATGTCTATTTTATAGATGTTGAGTCTTGCTTAGAATGTGATTTTATTACCACTTTGAATTGCTTAAATACGCCTGTTAATTGTTCCCCTTTAGTTGATTTTAGGAGGTGAGAATCATTAAAAATAATTATAAAAAAATACTGTATTGGTTTTAGCTCTAGTTTTAGTTTCATGTAATTCTATGACTAAAAAGTATCATGAAAATGGTCAAATTTGGCAAAAAGGTGAGTTTAAGGAAGGATTACAAATGATTTTATTTGGTAGATTCCTTTCTTTTTAATCCTAAAGAAAGTGCATACCGATTATAAATGGAAACTATCTTGATAAATTTTCTTCGTATATTAATAATTGGATTCTACGCCTTTGCAGGTAGTTATCACTTTATAAATCCAGAGTTTTATTCAGACTTAATTCCAAATTATTTACCCTATCCTAATTTTATCAACTATGCTAGTGGTTTTTTTGAAATACTATTAGCTGTTGGTGTCGCCATTCCAAAAACAAGATTGTTAGCCGTAAAAAGTATTATAGTATTACTTATTCTATTTATTCCATCGCATGTTTATTTTATCCAAGTAGGTTCATGTGTAGAAAGTGCATTTTGTGTTGCACCTTGGATTGCATGGGTACGTTTATTAGTAGTGCATCCTTTGCTAATACTTTGGGCTTGGGCAATTAGAAAATCGAATTAATATGACCTTAGATTTAGCACGTTTATTAATAGACTTTGGTTTTGTCATTCTCATTTGGGCTGTACAATTGGTAATCTATCCAAGTTTTGGATATTATTCAGAAGAAAACTTATATAAATGGCACAGAAGCTATACCATTAGAGTAACATTTATTGTTTTACCGTTAATGTTTAGTCAATTAGTTTTAGCCGTAATTCAACTCTGGCAGATTCAAAATGAGTATACGATTTTAAGTACTGTTATTATTGCAATGCTTTGGTTACAAACGTTTTTGATTTTTGTTCCCTTGCATCAAAGTATAGATAATAATACACCTGTTGAAAATGTATGCGTAAAATTGGTGACTAAGAACTGGATGCGAACTATACTTTGGACATTACTTTTTCTCATTTCAGTGGTGCATTACATCTTAAATTCTTAATTTAGTTTCGGTAAAAATAAATAACTATGTCAAAGAAAAAATTAGGTTTAAATACCATCTGCACTCACATTGGAGAAATTAAAGATGAACAATTTAAAGGTGCAGTATCACCAATGTATCTAAGTTCGTCGTATGAGTTTTTAGATGTTGATGTTAAACGTTATCCTCGCTACTTTAATACTCCTAATCAAGAATTTCTTTCTAAAAAAATAGCAGCATTAGAACATACGGAAGCAGCTATGATTTTTGGTTCTGGTATGGCCGCAATAAGTACAATGTTTTTAGCATTTTTAAGACAAGGAGATCATTTGGTTGTGCAAAATACGTTGTATGGGGGCACAGTTAATTTTATAAAAGAAGAATTCCCTAAATACGGTATTGAATATACATTTACCAATGGTTATAAAGTTGAAGACTTTGAAGCCGCTATTCAACCGAATACAAAATTGATTCATATTGAAACACCTTCAAATCCTTTAATGACCATTACTGATATTAAGGCAATTGCAAAGCTAGGTAAAGCAAAAGGTGTCTTAACGTCTATAGATAATACTTTTGCGTCTCCAGTAAATCAAAACCCAATAGATTTAGGTATTGATATGGTTATGCACTCTGCAACGAAGTATTTTGGTGGTCATAGTGATATTTGTGCTGGTGCTGTGGCAAGTTCAAATGAACATATAGAGCGCATATGGAATGTTGGAAAAAACCTTGGTGGTAGTCTAAGTGATATGACGGTTTGGATGTTAGAGCGAAGCATGAAAACTTTAGGGTTACGTGTTAAAGCACAAACAAAAAATGCAATGAAACTTGCAAAATGGTTGGAGAAGCATCCTAAGGTTTTGAAAGTAAATTATCCTGGTTTAAAATCGCATCCAGATTATAAATTAGCCAAATCACAAATGAGTGGATTCGGTGCTATGTTATCTTTTGAATTGTCACATGATATAGATGCCCTTCTGTTTCAAAAGAAATTAAAACTTATTAAATCATCCATGAGTTTAGCAGGAATTGAAAGTACAATGCTTTCTCCGTATTTAACATCACATGCTTTATTGACACAAGAAGAACGAGATAACGTCGGAATTAATGATCAATTGATTCGCTTTTCTGTCGGAATTGAAGAAACTAGAGATTTAAAACGCGATATCAATCAGGCTATAGCTGAGATGCAGTTGTTTTAGGTTTTCTGTGATCAGTTTGAAAACTGATGCCAAGCTGAATTCTATTTAAATTAAACTTTCTAATATTTTGCTTCATATAACCAATACTTA